>Ga0210406_10005459_pt1 | contig 13326 bp, 12 predicted proteins | sample IncBWC30MmetaG_FD_155454 | JGI IMG/M metagenome (GOLD analysis project Ga0210406, IMG submission 155454) | Forest soil microbial communities from Barre Woods Harvard Forest LTER site, Petersham, Massachusetts, United States - Inc-BW-C-30-M | ecosystem: Environmental > Terrestrial > Soil >... | reverse complement strand
GGGGACTCATCCAGCATTATCTGATGCAAAAAGATCTAGCGTAATTCGGAACGAAGCAGTTCCATCAGAGCAGCTGTATCTTTTTCCTGCAGCTGCATCCCGAATGCCACCTCTTTGCCATAATAGCGGAAAGAAATAGTTTCTCCGGCAATCACCCAATACGAACTGATGAGGGTATTGATAAAATCATTCTGACGGCCTGCATACTTTTCAAATTGCTGTATCGCTTCGGTCTGGAAATCCTGAATTTTACCGGCTCCCCGGTTATCCCGTTTATAAAACAAATGTCCTTTTCCTATCTTGATAATTTCTTTCCCATGTCTTCTCCATGTATAAGCCTTCCAGGCCTTGTATTCAAAATAAAACCAAAAGCCAAGCCAAACAAGGACCATCGTTTTTAACTGGTTTTCATGTACGGTAAAGAAATACCCCATCATCACCAGGCCTCCAAGGGTCCATGCCAGGATCCAGGCAAGAAGCAGCCGGTTTTTTTTTTTGTCTGAAAAAACGGAGATCACAATACTAAGCTCATCGGGCTTGCGTAAATAGGATATCCGGGTTCCAATATATTCCATGGTTAATCAGGTAAGGGGCACAAAAATACAATTTGTTTGATAAAGGGGGCTGTGAAGAATACGATATCAGCGGCTTCCGAAAATGGCGCTTCCCACCCTTATCATCGTGCTGCCTTCTTCAATAGCCAGTTGATAATCGCTGCTCATTCCCATAGAAAGAACAGGTCTGACCGGTTTGAGAGTAGTATGATCAGGCTGGGAAGGAGCAGGGAAGCTGCAGGAATCAAAAAAGGTTTTCAACGAGCGGAATTCTTTTCTAACCAGATCCATATCGGCCGTATTGGTGGCCATGCCCATAAGACCGCAAATACGGATATACTTTAGTTGTTGCAAAGCCTCTGATGTTAAAAGGCTTTCCACCTCTTGGAAATCCATTCCGAATTTGGTTTCTTCCTTTGCAATATAAACTTGTAGCAGACAATCGATAACCCGGTTATTTTTTCGCGCTTGTTTATTTATTTCCTCCAATAGTTTAAAGCTGTCGATGGAATGAATCAGACTGATGAATGGAGCTATATCTTTTACTTTGTTTGTTTGTAAATGCCCGATGAGGTGCCATTCTATATCGGCAGGCAGATCGGTGTGTTTTGACACGAGCTCCTGTACTCTGTTTTCTCCGAAAATCCGCTGACCGGTATTATACGCTTCCTGAATAAGATTAACCGGGTGTGTTTTTGAAACAGCCACGAGGCTAACGTTTGCAGGGACCTTTGACTTAAGCTGAGTAATATTCTGAACGATAGACATGAATACAGCTTCTTTAAACATGTTTAATTACTCCGAAAGACTGTAGATAATAAGTCCGCTGCGCATTTTGGGTTCTACCCAGGTAGATTTGGGAGGCATGATATGGCCGGTATCGGCAATAAGTTTAAGCTGTTCCATCGATACCGGATACAAACCGAAAGCAACTTTAGCTTTCCAGTTATCGACTTGATTTTTCAGCTCTTCCATCCCTTTTATTCCCGAAACAAAACCGATACGCTTATCGGTTTTCAGATCGTGAATGCCCAGTATAGGAGAAAGAATATGTTCGGTAAGCAGGAAGGCGTCCAATGAACCGACAGGTTCTTTATCATGTACGATACCCGGTTTAGGCGTAAGGGAATACCATTTTCCACCCAGATACATACTGAAGTTGTGTTTGCATGCAGGTTTGTAAATAGCTACGCCGACTTCTTCTACCGAAAAGTTTTCTTTGATTTTGTCAATCAGCTGAGTCTCCGACAACCCGTTCAGATCTTTCACCACCCGGTTAAAATCATAGATCTTAAGCTGACTTTCCGGAAAAAATACGCCCAGGTAGTAATTATAAGCTTCCGTTCCGTTATGATCCGGATTCTGTGTTCGTCTTGATTTACCGAGTAAGGCTGATGAAGCAGACCTGTGGTGACCATCGGCAATATAAATAGCCGGTATTTTCTTGAAATGTTCTTCCAGCGTCTTCACTGTTTTGCGATCATCAGCCAGCCAGAGTGTATGTCGCACCCGGTCGGTGGTAGTGAAATCATAGACCGGATGTCCTTCTGTTATTTCTTCCGTGATCTGGTCAATCACCGGGTCGTTGGGATAGCTGAATAATACCGGTTCTGCATTAAAATCGCATACTTCCAGATATTGTTTCAGTTTCTCTTCCCGTTCTGTGATGGTTTGTTCGTGTATCTTAATGAGACCGTCAAAATAATCGTCAATGCTGCCGCAGGCTATCAAACCGGTATATATCTGTCCCATCTTTTGTTGACGGTAGATATAATAACATGGATGGCTGTCGTGTACAAAAACTTCCTCTTCTCTGAACTGCAGGTAACGGGCTTTTACTTTTTTAAGTCTTTCGGGAGATCCCGGGCGGGTACGTTTTCCGTCGCTGAAATCGGGATTGATTACATGGAGGAAGGAAAATGGATTGCTCTTCAGTTTTTCTTTTAAATCACTGCTGGAATATCCGTCTACTGCCCTCGATGCAACCAGATGTACTTTGTCGGGAGCAGGCCTGATGCCGCAAAATGGAATGATGGTTGCCATATAATAGTCAGTATCCGTCAGCTAAAAAGAGATTGCTTCTTTATTGCTGAGTATAGATTGCCGGAAACTTATTGTTTTAGTTTCTCAATGATCAGTTCGGCGAGTTCAATCCCGATACGTTCCTGTGCTTCTTCGGTAGCAGCGCCTATATGCGGACTCAGAGAAATGCCCGGATGGGATATTATATCCTGGCTGGGAGTAGGTTCATGTTCAAATACATCAAGTCCCGCTCTGGCCACCTGTCCCGAGTTCAGTGCCTCAAGCAGATCTTTCTCCACAATCACTCCTCCACGTGATGCATTCACCAGCATAACACCTTTTTTCATTTGTGCCAGCTCTTTATGGGTAATCACTTTTCCACCCGGTACATGCAGGGTAATGAAATCACTTTGTTTCAGCACCTGTTCGAGCGACACGGTTTTGATTTTTACTTCTATTTTTCCTGCACCCTGAATATCCAGTGGCAGAAGGGCTTCGGTTAAAAAAGGATCATACGCTTCAATCTTCATTCCGCAACCCAGGGCTATTTTTCCTACAGCCTGTCCAATTCTTCCAAAGCCTATAATTCCGATTGTTTTTCCTTTCAGTTCAATTCCTTTGGCATATTTTTTCTTAAGCGCATCAAATTTTGTATTTCCTTCCACGGGCATATGCCGGTTGGAATCCTGCAGAAAACGAACCATGCTGAATAGATGAGCAAATACCAGTTCGGCAACAGAATGGGAAGAAGCGGCAGGGGTGTTTACCACTTGCAAGCCTTTGCTGCGTGCATAGTCTACATCAATATTATCCATTCCAACACCTCCCCGGCCTATGAGGCGGAGGTGAGAACAGGAATCAATTACTTCTTTTCTGACCTGGGTAGCGCTGCGTACGGTAATACCCACATAACGATGAGCATTCAGTTCTTCTGCGAGTTTATCCTGTGCTACTTTTTCTGTCACTACCGTGTATCCGGCTTTCTCTAAAAGGGCTTTGCCCTGTGGGTCGATGCCATCATTGGCAAGAATTCGTTGGCTCATAAAATAATTAAGTGGGTAATCAGGAGATCAGCTCCTGTCGTTTAAGCAAATTTCTTCTCAAAAGCCTGCATCACATCAACCAATACCTGTACACTTTCCAGCGGAAGTGCATTGTAAAGAGAAGCTCGGTATCCGCCTACATCACGGTGACCGCGGATGCCACTGATCTGAGCTTCTTTCCACATCTTATCAAACTCAGGCTCCAGCTCCGGCTTGTGCATGACAAAACATACATTCATGTTTGAGCGGTCTTCTTTTTCACAGGTGCCTTTGAACAGGGAGTTGCGGTCTATTTCGGAATAGATAGCCTGGGCTTTTTGAATATTGATTTTCTCAATCCATTCCAAACCACCGTTCTTTTTCAACCAGCGAAGGGTAAGCAGAGATACATAGATTGGAAACACAGGAGGAGTGTTATACATACTTCCTCCTTTGATATGTACTTTGTAATCGAGCATGGATAACATGGTGCGTCCTGTCTTACCCAGCAAATCTTCGCGTACCGCTATCATCGTAGACCCTGCACATCCCATATTTTTCTGAGCTCCTGCATAAATCAATCCGAACTGTTTTCCATCCACCTTACGGCTGAAAATATCGGACGACATATCACATACAACCGGCACCGGTGTTACGGGCCATTTTTTCATCTGGGTCCCGTAAATTGTGTTGTTGGAAGTAATGTGTATGTAGTCCAAATCTTTCGGTACGGCAAACCCTTTTGGAATAAAGTTGAAATTATGATCCTCTGAAGAGGCCAGTACTTTTGTATTCCCTACAATTTTAGCTTCTTTGATTGCTTTGCTGGCCCATACACCTGTATTGACATACCCGGCAACTCCATCCGTGCGAAGGAGGTTATAAGGAACCATGCCAAACTGCAGACTGGCACCTCCTCCTAAAAATATTACTTTGTATTTATCATCCAGTTGAAGCAACTCCATGGTAAGGGCCGTTGTTTCATCCATTACCTTTTCGAAGTTCTTGCTTCGGTGGGAAATTTCGAGCAGAGACAAATGTAAATTATCAAAATCGATACAGGCTTCAGAAGCCTGTTGTAAAACTTCCTGAGGCAGGATGCCGGGGCCGGCACTAAAATTGTGCACTTTCATAGAATTCGTATGTATTTTTTTTGTTTGACTTTCGAGACCGGGAGCGCTCATGAGACAGAGATTTAGAAACTGTCCGAAATTTAACAATAATACAGGTACTGGGAAGAGGAAAGAAGGTTTAATTTTTGCCCGGTGATGGGGAATAGATCAATCTTTCTTTTTTGGGGCAGGAGTAAACGTATTACTGGCTTTTTTATCTGAAACAGAACGTGGATCCTCGTAAAAGTTGTCGTTTTTGGTCTTTGGGTTAAGGGCATTCACATCTTCCTGTAATTGCCACATTCCCTTCTTGAAAATCAGGCCGTTATAGCTGCCATCCATCACGTAGGTTTCATAAATACCCTTTCCTTCCGGAGCTTCAGGCACCAGGTTGTCAAAAATGATCATTCCCTTATCGGCATTATAGCGGAGCGCCATGATCATTTCGGCCCGGAATTCGAAGATGATGCGCTTTTTGGGTGTTTTACCCATGTGAAAGATGTTTTCTCCGAAATGCGGAACACCATCCCGGTCGAAATAAACAACGTCTATTAGTTTTTTCCAGCTCAACCTATTATTACCATCCCATCCCAGCAATGTATAATAGGTGTTTTTGCCACTTTTGTTTTCAATAATCTGATAATACAGGGCGCCAAACCATTTTTTGCAATCCAGGCTTTGAGATTCCGGGTTTTTGATCTCGGAACGTTTATCCTGGAGGGGAAACAGATCAATCACTTTTGTTTTGGAGTTATGATGTTGGATAAAACCGAAATAAACCTGTGTGCCGTCTTCTTTAGGGATGTTCCAATTGAAAATATTGAAAGTGCCGTCGGGGGAGTGTAAGCGGCCTACATCTTTCAGCGAGTCAAAAGGGTAGTCGAATGCTTCATCCAGCTTGAGTGTTTTTTCTAGAAGACTCAGGAATTCTGTATTGAACTTAAATTTTGCCGCATCTGTTTTGCATTGAAACATTTTATGGGCCAGGTGGCAAAGAGAATCTTCATAAACAGGCAACAGCGGGTTTTCTACCTTGGCAAAGGAGGAGGTATAAAAAAAGAAAAATAAAAGGGAAAGCCCGAAAATGCGATGTTTCATCCTATGAGGAATAACGTAAAGTTCGGGAAATAATTACATACCACCTAATTCAGGAGGCGGGAGGCAGGCGCAGGAGGCAAAAAACAGCGGCAGGAGGCAGGCGCAGGAGGCAAAAAAAAGGAGGTAATAAGCAAGAGTAGGAGCCAGAAAAGGAAATGAATATTTTAGCTGCTTCCTGCGCCTGCCTCCTGCCGCTATTTTTAAAGGTGAAGAGTTGCTTTCTTGGCCAGCAGATCTTCTTTGGATTCGCGCCAGTTTTCATCATCCACACAGCAGTCAACAGGGCAAACGGCGGCACATTGGGGTTCATCATGAAACCCTACACATTCAGTACATTTATCGGAAACAATATAATAAAGATCCATAGAAACAGGGGTCTGAGGAGCTTCTGCATCAGCATGTAAGCCTGATTTGGAGTTAAATTCTCCCTTCAGGCTGGTGCCGTCAGAAAATCGCCACTCGGCACCACCTTCATAAATTGCATTATTCGGGCATTCTGGTTCGCAAGCCCCGCAATTGATGCATTCCTCGGTTATTTTAATGGCCATAGCTTTATATGATTAGTTTTGCAAAACCTGACAAAAGTACTAAAAAATCCTGCGAAGGTTTGGAAAAATGATAGAATTGAACGATCGGATAAAAGCATTTGAATTGCTGGGTGTATTTCTTTCAGAAGCAGACAGCAAACAACCTGCGGTATTGCCTGCCGAACAGGAAATGCTTACCCGGCTCTTGCCTCAGGTAAAGGCTCATAATCCGTGGTTTTCACCTGTCAGCGTTCGTTCGGCTTTAAAAGGTATTGCCGCCAGTCTGCAAAAAACACAGCTGGAAAAATGGCTGGATAATTATAAGGGAGCGCTTGGAAAAAAGCAGGGAGAGAAAAAGGTGGCCGTTATCATGGCCGGAAATATTCCTGCCGTAGGTGCTCATGATTTTATTACCGTATTGCTTTCCGGGAATACTTTTTTGGGTAAGGTATCATCCGACGATCATCTGCTCATTCCTTTTCTGGCAGCCGTCTTGTTACAGATAGAACCCCGTTTTCTGCCTTATATCGAGTTTACAAACGGAACCATCAAATCCATGGATGCCGTGATTGCTACCGGAAGCAATAATACCTCGCGTTACTTCGATTATTATTTCGGCAAATACCCGCATATCATCCGCAAAAACAGACATGCTTTGGCCGTTATTACGGGTACAGAAAGTGTTGCAGACTGGGAAAAACTGGGCTCGGATATTTTCTCCTATTATGGTTTGGGATGCAGGAATGTATCCAAACTCCTTGTTCCTGAAGGCTTTGTTTTTGATCCTTTTTTTGAAGGAATCTTTTCTTACTCCTGGGTGATGGAAAACAATAAGTATGTGAACAATTACGAATACAATAAGACCGTATATCTCCTTCATGCGGAGAAACTCCTGGATAATAATTTCCTTTTACTCCGTCAGGATGTAAGTCTCTCATCTCCTATAGGAGTACTCTTTTATGAGTATTATAAAGATGAGAAGCATTTGAATACAATCCTGGCCCGGGATGCGGAACAAATTCAATGCATTGTTTCAAAAGACGGACATGTTGCCGGTTCAATTCCTTTCGGAGAAAGTCAATGTCCTATGTTATGGGATTATGCCGATGGGGTGGATACGATGCAATTTCTGCTGACACTCTGAGCAAACAATACAGTTTTTCTCAATGAGGCTCATACGCCCCCATAGCAGGGGCAAAGGGGTCACGACTCACATTATTAAGATCAGTAGGTATCGGGTTAGCCAGATTTCCTCCAGCACCTGCTGCTGGTGAGTTGGGGTGTATGTTCAGGTTGTTATTACCCGGGTCGTAAAAATTGGGAAAATCAGGCGTGTTCGTATTGTTATATATGTTGTTTAAATTGAAATGGGTATTTCCGAAGACAGACAAGGTGCTTGCCATGAGACAATGATCAAACAGATATCGGAAATGGGTGGTGGCGCTTTGTGCCGAATCCAGTTTTAACTCATCCGTATTGGCTCCATCAATGATGCAATTGTAAAAATGGGCGCTGTCCAGATTCCGGACCCACTTATTATTGTTTACATCGGTATACCAGTTATTGATAACGACAGATGGGGTGCTGCGGGTAGCGGTGGAATAGTAATCGGCAAAACTGCATTGACGGAATGAATAACACCCCCCAATGGTAAGGGCCACCGAATACTGGGCACAGTTGGATATGGCCACATTATCGGCTACAATAGTAGAACCACGTGCATAAATACCCGCTACCGACATATTAAAAATGCGGGTATTGGTAAGCCGTAATGTTGGGTTATGAGAACCTGCATCCACCGTATCTACAAGCAAACCTACAGAAGCATTTTTAATAATGGCCCAGTCTATTGTATTGTTTTTACTTAATGCCGAGAGCCAGATATTTCCCCACTGCCCCGGAATGCCTGCATAGTCAGCCTCCAGACGATCGCCGGCAAATGTTACGGGTTGGGTGTAAGACCCGGTTACTTGCAATGTTCCTCCTTTATATACCCACAAAACAGCGTTGTTGTGCATGAATATCTTTGCTCCTGCAGGAATAATTGCTGTACAGGCAGAATCAACTACCAGATAATTGAATATAAGATGTGGTTTGTCAACCGGCCATGTTCCGCAGGGAGCATAGGAGTATGGTACGGAAGTACCGTCGGAAAGAAGTATATAGTTATTGGGTTTATGTAAATAGACATTCTGTCCAACTGCTTCCAGAATCACATGTTGGTTATGTCCGTTTACATCAAACAGGATAGAATCAGCCACAATCATGGGGCTGGAACCTGAAGTTGGGTTTATAGTCACCTTAACCCATACATACATACTATCCTTGGCGCGGATCTGGATATTCTGTAAGCTGGTAAGTAATGGACTTCCATCCACATTTACCTTATAAGGAGAGTTAGTGCCTCCGGCAAGATGTATATTACTGATGCTAATTGGTTGATTATAAGGGTTTCGGACAAGGAAATGACGGGTGGTGGAACCGATGGTGGTAAATACGGTATCAAAGAGGAGGGTATCGGCCGAAAACTTAAGACGGGCGGTGGTATCTGTGAGTAGTTTATCTTTACGACAGGAAAAAAGTCCCTGGAAAAGACAAAAAACAAGTATTAAAACAGAGAATTTCCTCAGCATCCGGCTATTAATAGGTGTTCAAAGATAGTAAACACACTAAGAACGGGTGAAATACATAATTATTTTATAGTAAATACATTGTATTTCACAGGAAAATGCTATTTTTGCCATCCTGAATTTAAAACAGTATAAAATGAAAAAAGGCATTCACCCTGAAAATTACCGGTTTTGCGTGTTTAAAGACATGTCAAACGAATACACGTTCCTGACTAAATCCTGTTCTGATACCAAAGACACTATTGTTTGGGAAGACGGAAAAGAATATCCACTGGTGAAACTTGATATTTCCCATATGTCTCACCCTTTCTATACCGGTAAGATGAAGTTTGTTGATACGGCAGGTCGTATCGATAAATTCCGTACCAAATACGCGAAGAAAGAAACCAAAACAGAGACCAAACAAGACGAAAAATAATATTCATCTTTTTTTGAAATCCCTTTCTGATATTCAGGAAGGGATTTCTTATTTTAGATACCCCGGGTATCTCTTCTTCCCAATCTATTTATTGTTTATTTTAGCAGCATATGAGTAAGTCCAGGCCGAAAGCCTCCAAAACTTCTCCTTCTACCATCGTTTCCCGGAATTGGATCTGGCCTGCCGTTATTTTTGCAGCCTCGTTTCTTTTGTATTCCAATTCCATCCATAATTTCTACGCACTGGATGATGATATCTACACCCGTAAAAATGAATACATCACCGGGCATTCCGAAAATTACAAACATGATTTTGGCGGCTCCGTAGGCCATATCATTCATAACCTTCCCAATATATTTCGCAAAGGATCCCTCATGGGGTTCAACAAACAAAATGACGCCAACTACCGTCCCATTGTGCTGCTCGATTTTTTATTGGAAACCACTATTTTAGGAGAGAACCCTTTTGTAAACCATTTTTTCAATGTGTTTTTTTACGCACTAGCCATGGTGGTATTGTATTGGTTTCTGCTTCGTTTGCTGAAACAGTATAATCCATCCATCCCGCTCATCATTACAGCGTTGTTTATGCTGCATCCCATCCATACCGATGTGGTGGCCAATATAAAAAGCCGGGATGAAATTCTGGGTTTCCTTTTTGGTATTGGCAGCCTGTTGCAGGTAATGAAATACACGGAATTGAAGACGCCCAAATACCTGGCCTATGGGGTGCTTCTTTTGTTCTGCTCAATCCTGTGCAAAGAGAACAGTCTCACCCTGCTGGTTATTATTCCTGTTATGGTATTCACCTTTACCGAATACTCCATAAAGAAAGTGATCCTGTTGTGTCTGCCTTTTGCAGGACTGGCCCTGGTATATGTCTTTATCCGGGTGAATGTGCTGAGCAGTGTAACCTTTACCCAGAAAATTGATCTGGTAAATAATTCCCTCATGGCTACCGATAATATCTGGGACCGCTATGCTACCAATTTTACCATGATGGGTCGTTATCTGCGTCTGCTTCTTTTTCCGTATTCACTCAGCTGGGATTACTCTTATAATACCTTCCCCATTGTAAGCTGGACTAATTTCCGGGCGTTTGGATCAGGGCTTATTTATCTCGGTCTGGTAGGGTATGCCCTGGTGCGGGTGTGGAAAAGAGATGTGTATGCATTTTGCATCATCTTTTATCTCAGCACACTGATTCTTACTTCCAATCTGGTGATTAAAATCCTGGCCACTTTTGCCGAGCGTTTTTTATTCCTCCCGTCTCTTGGTTTCTGTATCGCTCTGGTGTTTTTACTCGGAAAGATCTTTAAGGTTGATTTGAAAAGTTCCAAGCTCTCTGTTCCATCTTCTCTGAATTATATTCTGGTTGCCTTGCTTGTTTTTTATACCATCCGAACCATAAGCCGCAGCCCGGACTGGAAAAACAATATCTCTCTTTTTGAAGCCGGTTTGCAGACACAACAGGAAAGCGCACGTGCACATTTTGCCGTGGCCAGTGAAAAGAGAATTATGGGTGAGCGGGAAGGCAATCCCATGGTAAGACAACCCCTCCTGAATGAAGCTATTGATGAATATGAACGGGGACTTAAGATTTACGATAAGGATCCTGAAATCTATTTCAACATTGGTATTACTTATGCAGATTTGGGAAACAGGGAGAAAGCAGAGGAATATTATAATAAGTGTCTGGCCTTACGTCCTTCATACGGAGGAGCGAGAAACAATCTGGGGGTTTATTATTTCAATGATAAAAACTATGAAAAGGCCCTGGAATGTTTTAAGGGTGTTGTGAAATACGACAGTGCCTATGCCGATGCCTATTCCAATATAGGAGCTTGCTATGATAATACCGGGCTGCATAAAGAAGCCATGGAAGAATTTAAACTGGCAGCAAAATTCAATAAGGATGGAGCCGGTATTTATGATAATTTATCACGTACAAGTCTCTTTTTAAATGATTCCGTTTCAGCCAGGGCTTATTCGGATAGCGCCAATCAGATCAGGCTTCGTTTGGATTTGCTGAACAGGCAGATTCCCCGTGATGATAAATATCCCTTTACCCCTGTTACCGTACTTATTTTACTTACGTTAGTTGGTTTTGTAGTTTCTATCTATATTTCCAGTAGCAAAAAAGCACTCTCCTGACTATGGCACTCGATTTTACATTACAATCCTATCCTTGTGCCGTTTGTGGATGCGCCACGTATACCATGCGGTATGAAATCAAAGGGTTTCATATTGTGCAGTGTACCGATTGTTCGTTTGTATATGTCAATCCCCGTATTAAAACAGAGGAATTGTATAAATTATATTCGAGTGATTATTTCAATAATACCCAGTTCGGTTACGAGAACTATGAACAGAATGCCCGGCTCCGTAAGCTGACTTTTGAAAAATGGTATTCCCTTATCGTTCCTTATCTTGGAAAAAACAGGGAGAAGGCACTTGATATCGGTTGCGCTTCCGGTGATTTTATTGAAGTATTGATGCAGAACGGATGGAAAGATGTGGATGGAATAGAGCTGGATCCGGTGATGATTGAGAAATTAAAACAGAAAAAAATTCCGGTCTCCACCATTCCTTTGGAGCAACAGGAGATTGTAAAAAAATACAACCTCATTACCCTTTTTGATGTAGTAGAACATTTACCGGGGCTTTCCGAAGCGCTGGGTAAATTGCATGATTTGCTGGAGGACGATGGTGTTATTGCCCTTATCACACCGGACTACAGTTCCACGCAACGGAAAGTTTTTGGAAGGAAATGGTTTCAGTTCAAACCCTACGAACACATCCAGTATTTTACACCCGATACCCTTGCCAGGGCTATAAAGCCTCATGGCCTGAAAATTATCCATCATTCTGCCAGCGGACAGTGTGCTGATGCAGAGTTTCTGGGTAGCCGCCTCGAGCGATACAATTTTAAAGCCCTGGCAGCGTTCTTTAACGGTGTGGTTCGTCTTACCGGTTTGAAAAACAAAGCCTGGTATGCCGATACCGGAAGTATGTTTGTCGTACTTCAACACGATAAAAAAGCATGAACCTCATACTTATTGACGACCGGATAATCCGCGGGGATATGCTTCCCCTGACATTTACCAGACCTCTGGCCGATCTGCGTTTCGGGATCATGACCATTCGTGAAAAGTGGGAAAAGAGATTAGGTCTGAGTAGCTCTTCTTTGACTGAGGAATACCTTTCTGAAAAATTTCCTTGTCTGGTTTCTACCTCTTCCGATAATATCTGGATCAATGGAAGTATCAGTCCATCGGATTCCCTGATACTTGAAATAAAAAATCTTAATGCCGGTGAAACTCTTCTGAAAGGTTCCACTTTCGTAGCTTTCAATTCTGGGAAAACAGGTGCCGAACCGGGTCGTGATTCATGGAAGGCCACCGGAACATGTGTAGAAAGCAAGAGCGAATTCCTGCAGGTAAAAAAGCCCTGGGATCTATTTCGTCAAAATGGGGAAGCGATACGCGAAGATTTTGAATGGATTACAAAGGGACGGAAATCAGCATCCCTCAGTAAGACAAATCAGGTGTTGGGCAATAATATTTTTATTGAAGAAGGTGCAATAGTGGAATGTTGCATAATTAATACGCAGACGGGCCCTGTTTATATAGGAAAGGATACGGAAATAATGGAAGGATGTATTATCCGTGGACCGTTTGCCTTATGCGATCATGCCGGGCTTAAGATGGGTGCAAAAATATATGGTCCAACAACGATAGGACCTTATTGTAAGGCAGGAGGGGAGATCAGCAATTCCATCCTTTTTGCCTATTCCAATAAAGGGCATGACGGTTTTCTGGGTAATTCGGTGATAGGGGAGTGGTGTAATCTGGGTGCTGATACGAATAACTCGAATCTGAAGAACAATTACGGGGAGGTAAAGTTGTATAATTACCCTTCAAAAAAAGCGCATGGTACCGGCT
>Ga0210406_10005458_pt1 | contig 13328 bp, 14 predicted proteins | sample IncBWC30MmetaG_FD_155454 | JGI IMG/M metagenome (GOLD analysis project Ga0210406, IMG submission 155454) | Forest soil microbial communities from Barre Woods Harvard Forest LTER site, Petersham, Massachusetts, United States - Inc-BW-C-30-M | ecosystem: Environmental > Terrestrial > Soil >... | reverse complement strand
GTTCTTCTACTAGAGCCTGGGTCCTCGAATGTAGATCCGCGCGGCCGCGCAACAATCAGGTCGCTTTCGGAGTAAACCGGACATCAAGCGGCACGTAGGATCGGCGGGACCGGTCGCGTTTGACCCTGAGCAGAAGCCCGAGCGCGCCGCCGCCCTGTACCACCGGCGCGATGCATTCGAAAGGGAATATCCCTTTCCACCACTGTCGCGCGTGGCTTGACCCGAACATTCACGGCGTTTTTTCCTCAATGGTGACGCATCTTCGTATCGGCAATCTAACGACTGCCTCGGCCAGGCTTTTGTCCTGGCGTGATCGGATCGTGTCCGACCCCAACCGTAACTCCGGGGGCGCGCAGTCGCATCGCTTCAGTCGTTAGCGCACCGTGCGGATTACTGTCGCCGTTTTTGACATCGCGGGCCATTTCCAGGCAGGTGAGCAGTTCGACATAGCTCGCGACGCCGCCGGTCATCGCCGTGGCCGTGCAGCTCCTCTTGTCGACATCGACGACCTGCGTCCACTCCCTTTCAAGCTGCCCAAGCGCGGTATTCTCATCGTCGGAGCAGCGGTCGATTTCGGTGGTCGATCCGCCCTCGAAGCGGCACTCTTTCACAATGTCGAACTTCGGCACGGTGTCAGACACAGCAACGGGTGAAAGCGTTGCCAGGATTGCGATTGGCAGATGAAGCAACATGTCGGCCTCCTCGCGAGAAGAAAGGCCCCCCAAATACTTCTGAGCAGTTATATTCGCGGCGCCTCCGCTAGGGCCCGAACCTTGCTGCCATCGACGAGCGTGACCGGCGGATTGAGGATCACCTGGTCCCCCGCCTTGATCCCGCTGTCGACCTCGACCCGTGTGCCGAGATCGCGCTTTACTTTCACCTTGCGGAGCTCAGCCTTGCCGTCGTTGACAACCGCGACCTGCATTCCCTCGCGGTTGAAGATGATCGCATCGGCCGGCACCAAGAGGCTCGGCGTCTTGCGCGGGATATGGAGCTCGACCGTGCAATAGATGCCGGGAGCCAGAGCGCCGTCTGGATTTGGTATGTCGATTTCAGTCAACAGTGTCCGCGTGCCCGACTGCAGCGCGTCGGCAATCCGGGTGACCTTGCCGGAGAACTCGCGATCCGGCAGTTCCGTCACGCGAATGACAGCGTCGATACCCGGCGCCACGCCAAAGGCTGAGTCTTGCGGCACGTAGACCCAGACGCGGATCACGTTGTCCTGCATGATCTCGAACATGAAGGTGCCGCTTGCCGCATTACCCTGCACCAGGCTGCCGACATCGACATTGCGCTGGGTGATGACGCCATCGAAGGGTGCGACGACCAAAGCGTAGTCGCGGTTTTGTTGCAGCACTTTGAGCAGGTTCTCCTGCGAGGAGACGTTCGCCTCGGCGACAGCGACTGCTGCTACTCGCGACTTTAGATTCAGGCGGTCGGTGTCGCCTTGCTGCGAAGTGACCCAGCCTTTCTGGACGAGAGGCGAGTCGCGATCCCACGTCACCTGCGCCAGATCGCGGTTGGCTCCCGCCTGCTGGAGTGCCGACTTGAACTGATCGAGGGTCGCCTCGTTCTGCGAAATCTGGTGATCGAGCTCGGGGACTGCGAGCGCCGCCAGCAGATCTCCTGCCTTGACGCGGTCCCCGATGTCGACATTGCGCTTGGCAATATAGCCGGTCGCGCGGGCAAAGATGTTCGCCGCAGCGAATGCGGCCGTCGTGCCAGGCAACGTGACCGAAACGGTCGCGGGGTTCGCCTCGACCGGCGCAACGCGCAAGCTGGGCACGAAATCGCGCTCCTGTCTTGCAGTCGCCATGACCTCCTGCTTCAGCGAATAGCTTCCCCACCCGCCGAGCGTAAGGCCGCCGGCAAGCAACAGAGATCCGCCGAACGCAAACAGACGCCCACCCCCTCGGCGGCGCACACGCGTGCGACGCTCTGGCTGCTTTTCGATCTCGCGGTGGAAGGTGGGGCCATCCAGTTGTTTCCGGTCGATCGCGTCATTCCTGTTGGGGCGAAACAGATCATTCATTGGGGAGATCCTCGAACACGTCATAGGCCGGAACGCCATCATTGCGCTTGCGCAGCATGGCAAAGAGATAGGGGACGATGAGCAGGGTGGTGGGGGTGGCAAACAGGAGGCCGCCGATCACCGCGCGTGCGAGCGCCGCGTTCTGTTCTTCTCCGGGGCCGCCGATCGCCATCGGGATCATGCCGACGACCATGGCCGCCGCGGTCATCAGGACGGGGCGGATTCGGGTGCGGCCTGCGTCAAGGGCGGCGCGGAACGCGCTCCTGCCTTTGAGCTGCTGCTCGCGCGCGAATGTCACGAGCAGAATGGAATTTGCCGAGGCGACGCCGACCGCCATGATCGCGCCCATCAGCGAGGGGACGTTGAGCGTCGTGCCTGTCATGAACAGCATCGTGACGATGCCGCAGAAGGTCGCCGGCAACGCCAGGATCACCACAAAGGGGTCGCCGAAATTCTGGTAGTTGACGACCATCAGCAGGTAAACGAACACGGCCGCAAACAATAAGCCAATTCCGAGATCCCGGAAGGAATCCCGCATGCTCTGGATCTGTCCAAGAATCTTGATGGTGTTGCCGGGCTTGAGCCCCTTCTGCAGCTCGGCGACGATCTTGCCAATGTCACTCGAAACGCTGCCGAGGTCGCGGCCTTGCACGCTGGCATAGACGTCGTAGACGGGCTGAATATTGGTCTGGTTCAGATTGGTCGGAACGCTCTCGCGCTTGAGCGTCGCCACGTTGCTCAACAGCCCCGGTATTGGCGGGCCGTTGGAGGCGAGCGCGGTCGATACCGGTGTGTTGCCAATCTCGTTGAGCGAGCTCACCAGGCGCTCGGGCGTCTGGACCGCGATGTAATAGGGAATCCCGGTGACCGGATCGGTCCAGAAATTGGGCGCGACCTGCTCGGACGAGCTGAGGCTGGTATTGACATCATTGGCGATGGCTTGCGCGCTGAGACCGAGCTGAAGCGCTCGCGACCGGTCGATGTCCACCATGAAGGCCGGCGCATCAAGCTCCTGCTGGAGATGAGCATCAGCGACGCCCGGAACGCCCGCGAGGCGGCGGCGCAGCTCCTCCGCGACGCGCCTGTTGGTCGCGCGATCGCGGCCAACGACCTGAACGTCGATCTGAGATGGCAATCCGAAATTGAGGACCTGGGTGATCATGTCGGCGGCCTGGAAATAGAAGGTCGCTGATGGAAATGCGGCCGGCAGAACCTCGCGGAGCTTGCGCACGTAGCTGGCCGTCGGCGCGTGTCCCTCCTTCAGCGACACCAGAATCACGCCGTCGTTGACGTTGATGGTCGATCCGTCGGTGAAAGCGAGGTTGTAGGGGCGCTGCGGCACGCCGATGTCGTCAACGATGAGGTCGCGATCACGCTCCGGGATCACCTCACGGATCTTGTCCTCGACCTCCTGGAAGATGCGCTCGGTGACTTCGATGCGGGTCGCCGCCGGTGCGCGGACATGGAGCTTGATCTGCCCACCATCGATGTCCGGGAAGAAGTCGCGGCCGACCAACGTCGTCATGACGCCCCCTAGCGTGAGCATGAGCGCGGCGACGACCGGAATGATGAGGCGCCGCTTGAGTAGCATCGTGAGCACGCGCACATAGCCGCGACGAAACAGATCGAATCCGCGTTCGAAACCCTGGTGCAAGCGCCCGAACCGGTTGCCCGACCCATGTGCTCCGCCGTGGTGCTCGCCCTTGAGCAACAGGCCGATCATGACGGGCGTCAGGGTCCGCGAGAGTCCATAGGATGCCAGCATGGCGAACACGACAGCGAGCCCGAGCGGTGTGAACAGGAATTTTGCGGGCCCTTCCAGGAACACCACCGATGTGAACACGCAGCTGATCGCGAGCGTCGAGACCATCGTCGGCACCGCGATGCCGGCGGAGCCGTGCAGGGTAGCTGCCGCAAGACTCATGCCCTCGCTGCGCAGCCGGTGGGTGTTTTCGATCGTCACCGTCGAATCATCAACCAGGATGCCGACCGCTAGCGCCATGCCGCCGAGCGTCATGGTGTTCAGCGTATGGCCCATGAAGTAGAGGATCACGATCGAGGTGAGAATCGATAGCGGGATAGAAATCAAAACGATCAGGGTCGACCGCCAGGACCCAAGGAACAGCAGGATCATCAGCCCGGTTAGCCCCGCCGCGATCGCGCCCTCGCGGAGCACGCCGGCGATCGATGCGGTGACGAGCTTCGATTGATCGAACAGCTCGTTGATGGAGAGACCAGGAGGTGCCGCAGCGCGGGCGACCGCGAGGATTTTGCGGACTCCATTGACGACCGCCACCGTCGAGGCATTGCCGTTCTTGAGCACGCTCAGCAACACGGAACGCCGGCCGTCGTTGCGGACGATGTTCTGCTGCACGGCCCAGCCGTCATGCACCTGGCCGACGTCCTTGAGGAACACCGTCTGCCCGTTGACGTATTTGATCGGAATGTCATTGAGATCGGTGATGCTCGCCGGCATCGCGTTGGTGCGCACTGTGTATTGCGTATCACCGATCTTGGCGAGGCCGGAAGGCAAGGTCAGGTTCTGGGCATTGACGGCGTTGACCACGTCCGCCGGGGTGAGCCCTCGGGCCTGAAGCTTGAGCGGATCGATATCGACCATGATTTGCCGATACTTGCCGCCATCCGGGGCCGGAAACGTCACGCCCTGAACCGGAGCAAGTTGCTGGCGCAGGTTGTAAAGCCCGTAGTCATAGAGCTGCTGCTCGCTGTGACGGTCGGACTTGAGGCTGAGCTGCAGCACCGGAACGCTGGAGGCATTGTACGACACCACGATCGGCGCCTGGATACCCGGCGGCATTACACTGCGGATCGTATTCGTGGCCGAGACGATCTGCGCGATGGCGAGGTCGAGGTTGACATCGGGCTGGAAATAAATCTTCTGCACCGAGATGCCATTGAGGGTCTGCGCCTCCATGTTCTTGATGCCATTCACGCTGGTACTCATCGCGTACTGGCTGTAGGTCGTGACGCGCTGCTCCATCTCCGGCACGCTCAGGCCCGTGTACTGCCAGATTACCGACACCACGGGAATGTTGATCTCCGGGAAGATGTCCTCCGGCATGACCACGATCGCGGAGACGCCGAGAAACAGAATGAAGGCAGCCAGGACGTAGAACGTGTACGGAAATCTCATCGCAAATCGAACGATACCCATGTCGATATCCTCGTCCTTGCCACGGAAGCTAGCTGGACGCAGATATTGACAAGTGCCCTAAAAGGAAATGCTATATTCGTTGCACTCGCTACTGAGCGGAATTCAGTAATGAATCGTAGCGACCTCGCGGACCTGAACGCATTTGTCGTCGTCGCCAATCATTTGAGCTTTCGCGCGGCCTCTACGCAGCTTGGGGTGACCGCGTCGGCGCTCAGCCATTCGATGCGCCAGCTGGAGGAGCGTCACGGGGTGCGACTGCTGCATCGCACGACGCGCAGCGTGTCCCTGACCGATGCCGGCCTTCGCCTGCTCGAACAGCTACGGCCGGCCATCGATCAGATTTCCGGCGCCCTGGAAAACCTCAATCAACAGCGGCAGCGCCCGATGGGCCGCTTGAGGATTCATGCAACCCATATTGCAGCCGCCGCGGCGATCGCGCCGGTGTGGGCGCGGTTCGCGTCCGCCTATCCCGACGTGCAGCTCGAGATTTTGATGGAGTCGAGACCGATCGATATCGTGGCGAGCAGCTTCGATGCAGGGATCGGGCGGAAGGAATGGGCAGCCGCCGACATGATTGCGGTTCGCGTGATGGGGCCGATGAAAGTGGCCGTCGTCGGCGCTCCCAACTATTTCGAGCGGCGGCGTCCGCCGCGCGCGCTCGATGATCTCTCCTCCCATAGCTGCATTCAATATCGTTTCGCGCCCAACGAGGCTGTTGTGCCATGGTCGTTCGAACGGAACGGCAAGACCAAGCGAATGACGCTGGCAGGTGCAGTGACCGTCAACGACCCCTATCTCGCGATTCGCGCAGCCGTCGATGGGCTCGGAATTGCATATACTCTCGAGGCCTTGGTTGAGCCGTACTTGCTCACCGGGCAGCTGCTGCGCGTGCTGGAAAGATCTTCACCCTGTCTTGAAGGCCTCTTTCTGTATTATCCTGGACACCGGCAGGTCCCGGCCGCGCTGCGGGCCTTCATTGACATGATCCGCGCTCCCAAATCGGCGCAGAGCATGCGGTCACTCAAGAATCCCTTCTTCACAGACTGAGCGCGTCGCTCAATTCCTGAATTTGCCTCAACAGGGAATGAAATGAAGCACAGGTTCCCGTTCGGAGGAATCAGTGCTAGCCCCGTCAGTCAAGGGTGTGCCGTCGAAACGAAATGAGTTGGGAAGAATGGTCTGTCCGCTGCAGAAATCCTTTGGGATTTGATGCGCCTCGAGTTGATAGCTCATCACGAAGGAGCTGATGCGTTCTTCGTTCTTGCCGGTAGGCGGAAACATCTTGAGGCGTTCTTTGAATCGAGAGCTTTCCTTGGATCGCCCAAGGCTGACCGAAGCTATAGGAGACTGCTGAAGTTGGATCGCGGTCGCAATCCAAGAATCCGCATCGACAGCCCGGCGGCGGACCGCCTTGAGATTATTAAGAAGCTTGTTGCCGACTATCAAAATCTCTCTTTTGCAACGCGTATCACGACTTCAATCCGGGTTCTTCTTCATCATGCACGCGCCAGTCAAACGGGACATCTTGCGCGATCAGGCGGATGACACCATTAAGACCACGTGCCGTCTCCAGAGCGAATTATCGAGAACCGTCGCTGCGGCCTAAGCTCAATGCCGACGCATGGAGCATTGGCAAACTCTGCAATCGGGCCTGTCTCCCGCCGTGGCGATCTCGCTTTTGGTTCGGGCGCGGGTCGGTGATCAATTCGTCAGGTAGAACGCGAGCGACGCCCGTGCCCGTGCCACGGTCCGGATTGAATTTCTCGTGTTCGTCTTCGCGTCTTGTCAAGCGATGAAACGATATGCGAACGCTGAGCCGGGGACCGCCGAAGGATGGCGGACCGTCCGCAATCGGTTGTTAGGGTCCCGTGGAGCGCCGGGAGTGCGAGCCCAAAATCGGCTTCACTCGAACGGAACAAAAGTCGCCGCGGGCGAACGCGTCGTCGGATGGGAAGGTGGTGACCAGCAGCATGGCTGCGGCTGCCGCAAATACTGTAAATAAGGGTTCGACCTCAAGCACTCGCGCCATGCCTCGCGCGCCTCAGCGTCGCGTCCCTTCCCCGTGATGCGAACTTTCCCCGACGCCTTGCGTGCGGGATAAGTGTGGATAGCAAGATCGCGGACCTGCAGGCCAGCAGGCCGCTGATGCGCAAGGACGCGCTGCTTCAGGAACCCATCAAGGACGACGGCTACAATGGACCGTCGATAGAGACCTTGGTGGGGTATCCCGACGCGCGGAAGTGAACCCCTCAAAGGGTTGCCTTGTGCAGGAGCAGTGCAGCTACTCCTTGCTGCCTTTCTCCGCTCCGCCTCCGCGCCGCAACTCACGTCGCTCCTCGCGACCTTTCCTGCGAGCTGTGCGTCGTCTCGTGCGGCCTGTGCGCCGCTCCTGACGCCGCTCTGTGCCGGTCTCTGGGGCGGTCGGTGGAGCGGTCCCCGGGGCAGGCTGTTGGGCCTCAGCATCTGATACCGTCAGCACGGCGGCAGGCGCTGTGAGGCACAACGTGGCTAACCCTAGAAGGGAAAAAGCCTTTCGACGCGAGATCACTTCGGCATTGAGTTTACTCATAACAACAAAACTCCTTCGTTTCGGCGGGTTAATCGAGATAATTGATGCCCGCGGCGTCCGCTTCTTTGGTGAGGAGCGCAAAAATGTCTCTTTCGGAGATCGAATAGCGATCCGCCAGATCGGTCACTGCGGCCAAGGGGTCAATCGACCCTTCGTCCTTCGAGGCGTTCAACCGCTCCCGGATTTCCCCTATCAAGCTCTCCATCTCGCTCATTTTTCTCTCCCTTTGCGCATTGCCCGTCGTGCGCGCGACATCAAGCGGAGCCGCCCCGGCCGGGCCGATGGGCTATCAGAGAATGGTTAATGCTAGGTTTAGGCGGCAAGGGATCGAGAGTGCCCGGGCGGGGTCGGGAAGTTTTGCCGGGAGCGCGAAGCGGCGGTCGGCCGGCGCGATCCAGGAGTTGGATAAAGCCATGTACCCGGTCGAACAGGCTGGGACCCGCAAACAGAGGCGGCGATCCGGATCGTGGCGTGGGTAAGTCACTTAGCGCTTCAACCGACCAGCAATGATTTCGCATCCGTCGGCGTGATGGCGCGTCCGAAACTCCCCCTGCTTCCGTCCGAGATGCAAAATAACTCGCGCGGCCGCGAGTTGCATTCAAGCAACACTGTTTGAAAAAATCGATGACCTCCAGTTTCCGCCCTTGAGCGGTCATATCGTGATTCGAGGGTTCAGCGGCGTCGCAGGCTTGGCAGTTCAATCTGGCTCAAGTGGAGCGTTGGGAGGCTACGATAATGAACCCGCGGCGATTGGCGATGGTGCCGCCGCTAACCGTAGTTCTCGCGGGTTGCGTTGTCGCCTGGGCTGCTGGCTTCGGTTCGGCCGGCATCGAAGACACCGCTGCAGCACCAATCGTGGCCCGCTCCCCACCATCTCTCACTGCCGATGCCGAGGTCGCGGGCTCCCCGCAGACAACTGTGTTGGCCAACGCCGCTGTCGATAGCGTCGATACGGCGACGCCCGCCGCAGCGGTGACGGCAACCGACACGAGGTCGATGTCAGATGAGCCGGAACCAATAGCCGAGGCCACCGCGACTTCGCTTGCAGCGATCCATCAGATCGCGGCATCGCGTCCGAGCGTCGCAACGCCGAATGCGAGAGTTGCTGATGCATTCAGCGCCATCCTGCTGAACGTGACGACAGTCCTGACAAATGTCCGCGCAGCGTTGCCGGCCCCGGTCATCGAGGCGAAATTCGATACAAGATCATCGGCTAATGCGATTGTTGCGGCGGAATTCAGCGACGTGGCGCCGGACGCGGTGATGCCGTCCGATGTGACCCGTTCGCTGCGACAAGGGCTAATGTTGCAGGCCCGTGGCAGCGTTGACGCTGCACCACCCGAGAACGAGGCAACGTCACAGCAGGACGGTCCGCCCGCTGCTCCGCCCAATCCGGACGAAGGCGAACTGCGATATCTGAAATACTACGTCTACTCGGAAACTCCGCCGCCGGAGAAACCCGCGAAAATCGCCTTGGCGGCATTGCGCGACGTTCCGCTCGGAACGCCCGTCCAGGAGATCAAACGCGCGGCCGAAGCATTCGGTGTCGATGCCAATTTCATGAAGGCGGTCGCCAAAATCGAATCCGATTTCAATCCCAGGGAACGCACCGGCTCCTATATCGGCCTGTTCCAGTTGAGCAAGTCTGAGTTCGGCGAATACGGGTCGGGCGACATCCTCAATCCTCGCGACAACGCTATGGCTGCCGCCTACAAGTTCATCACCGAGGCTGCGCTATTCGAAGTAATAACGCACATGGAGCTGACGTTCGCCAATCTCTATCTGATCCACCAGCAGGGCTGGGAAGGAGCCGCGGAACACCTCAGCCATCCGCAGCAGATTGCCTGGAAGTCGATGTGCGCGACCCAGGAGGGCATGGCGAAGGGCGAGCGATGGTGCAAGCGCGCCATCTGGGGCAACACGCTGCCGGCGGTCAAACGCGAATGGAAGTCGGTCGATCGTCTCACCTCGGGCGCGTTCGTCGCGATGTGGCGGGACCGCGTCGACACGCTCTATGCCCGCTATCCAGCGCCAACTCTGCGGCCGGACGCTTGAGAGGAACAGTTTGCGACTGCCCACACGCACACGTCCTGTTCCACACGTCGTTTCGTCGGGAAGATATATCGGCAATCTTGGGAGTTCAATTTCCGACGCCGGGCAGGTTTGCGTATGTTCTGACATTATCCTCGTGTCTATTTGCCAAAAACGGATACAGTGACGCTGTTCGAACTATCTGGCTGCCTTGATGGCCATGCCCGTGGGGCTTTTTCCTCCAAGACATTGCTGGATCGAATTTGCTCACATGTTGTGTGGGCAACAACCTGTTTCGCGAGCATTGGAGACGGAAATGGCAACGGGTGTTGTGAAGTGGTTCAACGGCCAAAAAGGATTCGGCTTTATTCAGCCGGACAATGGTGGGCCGGACTTATTTGTTCACATTAGCGCGGTCGAGCGCGCGGGCCTTCATGGATTGGCCGAAGGGCAGAAGCTATCCTTCGAGGCTAAGACTGATCCGAGGCGCGGAAAGACGAGCGCTGAAAATCTGAGGGCCCTATAACATCGGTCGATGCTTCAGTTTCACGGATGTACTGGGATTGGAGCCGAAGAAGCCCTGTCAGAAATGGCGGGGCTTTCTTCTTTTGGAGCAGCCGGACTATCAGGCTTTCGGCAGAAAAGCCCCGGCAAGGCGCGGGGCGCCGCTTTCAGCAACGGCAAGGGGTACCTACCTAGCGGGCCAGTCGGACGACGCAATAGGCGCCCGTTGGCCCCGGCAAAGCCGCACATAAGAACATCAGGAATATGTATAGCGTGCGCCTCGAGGACTGCTCGCCCAGCAACCGAGCCGCGCCCAGGCTCTATCGACATTTGTCTCAGATATTCTATCCATCCGGGTATCTCCCCGCTGCCGGCGGCAAGGCGGATGAAGGAGTGATTGGCGTGGCAGAGCCGCGCCGCCGAAGTGAGCAGCGTGTCGAGCAATGTTTGCAGATCAAATGTCGACCGGCTGATGACCTTGAGTACGTCCGCAGTGGCGGTCTGCCGCTCGTTTGCCTCTTTCAACACTCGGGTGAGAACGTCCACCTGCTTTTGCAGGTCGGCCATGGATGGGGCTGCGGTCGATACTTTGCGGGTCTTGGGCCGATTCGCATGTGAACCCTTGACAGGTTGTTCGTTTCTACCGCCTCGCCGCTGCCTCATTCGATCACCTCGCCGGCGGCTGCCAATAACGTCGGCGGGAAGTCAAGCCCGAGCGATCTTGCTGTTTTTCGATTGAGCAGCAGTTCAAATTTGGTTTGCTGCTCGTAAGGAATGTCGCCAAGACTTGCGCCTCTCAACACTTGATCCGTTGCCAGCCGACGATACATCTCCGCCCTGTCGATGCCGTAGGAGAGCAGCCCACCGTCTTCGACGTATTCACGATAGGGATACATCGTGGGCAGACCATATTTCGCGGCCAGCCTGACAATGACCTGACTGTCCGTCACAAGGTCGGGCGCATCAACGACAATAAGACCGTCAACCTTTTCTGTCTGGATTGCCTCGAACGCGCGCTCATATGCTTCTTGGCCGAGTTTTCCGGCGATCTCCGCGGTTGTGATCGAGATACCAGCCCGGCGTAGCACTGGTGCAATACCCGTTTCCCACAACGGCACCACAGATTTCGCCCATTCGGCATCGCACGCGGCGCAATAGAACGGCGGCTTCGTGTCCCGCCAGTCCCCGCAAGGATACGGTGGTTGCGTGATCTCCGCCTTGTTGGTGGTTGATGTTCGCCTCGACGGTTTGAGCTTCGGCTTCTTCACCGCCGGAAACACGGCGGTCGGCGTGGTAGCGCGATGCGCACCCGGGAGGCTTCAGTTCCCCAACCTCAGTGGCTCTCACATTTTGTTGTCGGCCAAGAACCTTCCCGTGCCTCATGGATTGAGGAGCTTTTAGCGAAACGGGAGGATCCGGATATGCGAATAGAACGGATCGTGCTTAGTCTGGCGCTTTCGATCGGCGGCATTGTCGCGAGCGCGGCTTACGCTGGAGAATATCGCGGCACGTGGGAACAGCAGATGGCTTGCACGCCGGATGTCTGGCGGCTGTGCAGCGGCCAGATCCCCGATGTTGAGCGCATCGTCGCCTGCCTGCGGCAGAACACGCCGCAACTCTCCGATGGCTGCCGAGCGGTGTTCGCATCCAACAATCAGGTTCCGCCGCAACAGCAACAGCCCGCGCCGCGCGGACGAACTGCGCAGCCGCGGTAGAATGCGCCGCCGCCCAATGCCGTGCGGTAGCCCTATGACGGGCCATGCTTGCCGCGCCAGACCTAACCACGAGCTAGCCCGCCGTGCCTCGCCATGCCGCGCCGCTTACCAGTAGATGCCGTAATGGTGCAGCGTCGCCACGATGTGGGCGGCGGACCAGCCCTGGTGGTGCGGCCGCCTGACATCGGCCCTTGCCATCCACGAAACCGCACGCCGCTGGCTCGCGGCGGCCTTCATCCGGCTCCGCCTGGACATCTCGACACCCGGCGGACACCCGGTGAATTTCGGCCTGTCGGTGCTCTTTGTCGTCTTGGCCTCCGCACCCCTCGGCATCGGCGCCCACACCGTGTCGACCGCCCTGACCGGCTCCGCCGTCTTGGTCTCCTGCTCGTCGCTCGCGCCGAGCGACAGGTTTCTCGACCCGTCGGCTTGCGACGCGCTGACCGGCTCCGCCGTCTTGGTCTCCTGAACCGCCTCGTCGCTCGCGCCGAGCGACAGGCTTCTCGACCCGTCAGCTTGCGACGCGCCGACCGGCTCCGCCGTCTTGGTCTCCTGAACCGCCTCGTAGCTCCCGCCGAGCGACAGGTTTCTCGACTCGTCGGCTTGCGAATTGGCCCTGGGCGTTGGCTCATCAATCGAATGCACGCGCGTCTCGCCGTAGCCGTCGCCGTGCCTGTTCAGGATGAAGGGCTCAGCCAATCATCGACGCGAGGATTAGACCGTTTCGGCCCTTTCTTGTGTGAGCCGCATCACGGCGTTCAACATCGGCAATAGGGTTAAAAATTCCTCGCCTGCATAGGCGAGCCGTCCGTGCATTGGCCCCCGCATGCGGTGATCGGCGCATATCTCTCGTGTCCCGGCGAGGGGCGGCTTTCGCGGCGAATGGTCGGAGGGTCTATCCCGGCTTAGCGCGGCGACGGAGTCTGGTTTGCCGGCGAGCGCCCGGAGCTGCCGTGCGCATTCGGCGAGTACGAGTCCGGCATCCACGGTGTCATCGTCGGCAATGGCGACAAGATCGGCGAGGCGTTCGCCGATCACGCGGCGGCCGTTGTCGAGTCCTTCGGAGCGATGAGAAGCGATCGGCCTGTTCGTTGGTCATCGCGGGCGGCAGCTTACTCTCGCGAGCGCGAATATCCGCTTGAGGACGAACCGCTGCGAGGCATAGGTGGCGACCGCGCGACAAATGGCCCTCTTCGGCCTCACCTGTGCGCTTTCGTCGGCAGGCGGTGGGGTTAAGAGCCCCTCAGCGATTGGCGCAATCCCGGAGGCGTTTTTGGCCCTCCTATCGCGTAACAAATCCAA
>Ga0210406_10005457_pt1 | contig 13329 bp, 15 predicted proteins | sample IncBWC30MmetaG_FD_155454 | JGI IMG/M metagenome (GOLD analysis project Ga0210406, IMG submission 155454) | Forest soil microbial communities from Barre Woods Harvard Forest LTER site, Petersham, Massachusetts, United States - Inc-BW-C-30-M | ecosystem: Environmental > Terrestrial > Soil >... | reverse complement strand
GCATGCGGCTAGATCATCGTTGAAAGTTTGGACCGTGGCTTCTCCTGCCAGGACATCGGCCCACTTCTTACTTCTGTCCTTCAGTCCAGTATCTCCGGACGGAACCGTCCTGTAAGCTAATTGCTGGATTGCATCGCTCTCGGTATCCCGACAGACATGTGCAAAATGCTCAATTTCGGCGTCACGTTCCTGGCACTTTCGCTGGCTGGCTGTGGTGCAACGACCATCGGCAATCAGCCGCCACCACCTCCTCCACCGCAGACCTCCAATTGCAGCTCCCTGTCACTCGGCCAAGGCGCCAGTCTTGGCGGTTTTGTTCCCTTTCCTTCGGACAGCCTGTGGAATCATGACATTTCCTCTGCGCCGGTCGACGCAAATTCCTCTGCGATCATTAGCTTCATCGGGAGCGGCACTAGCATGCACGCGGACTTCGGGGCGGGCCAGTATCTGGGCTCGACGATCGGCATTCCCTACCTCGTGGTCGGTGGGCAGCAGCCTCCCGTCACCATCAATTTCACAGCCTATGGAAGCGAAAGCGATCCGGGGCCTATGCCCGTTCCTGTTACCGCGCCCATCGAGGGCTACCCGAATCCCGGCACCGGTGACCGCCACGTTCTCGTTCTCGACAATTCGAATTGTTTCCTCTACGAGCTTTCTAGCTCCTACGTTTCCGGTAATTCCTGGAACGCGGGCTCCGCGGCGGTCTGGGACCTTCTTTCGAACGAACAGCGCCCTTACACTTGGACCAGCGCAGACGCTGCAGGGCTTCCGATCTTCCCCGGTCTCGTGCGTTACGACGAAGTCGCCGCCGGAAAGATTTCCCACGCACTGCGCTTCACTCTGCAGAACAGCCGGGCCGCGTTTATTCCTCCCGCTTCGCACTGGGCCGCCAATTCCAGCAATTCGAACGCCGCACCCATGGGCATGCGCATGCGCCTGAAGGCCAGCTTTGACGTCTCCGGGTATTCCACCGCGAACCAGGTGATCCTGAACGCGCTGAAGAAATACGGCATGATCATGGCCGACAACGGTTCGAATCTGTATCTCAGCGGCGCCCCCGATGATCGCTGGGACAACACCGATCTCCACGTTCTCGGTCAAGTTTCGGCTTCCGACTTCGAAGTGCTCCAGATGACGCCGCTATACACGCAAAACACCGTTCCCAGCGGAGCCGCCCCGCAAATCACGTCCTTCACAGCGACCGCGAATTCCATTTCAGCTGGCGCCCAGGTCACTTTGTCCTGGGTGGTGAGTGGAGCTTCTTATGTGATTGTTTCCCCGGATGCCGGCGCGGTTCGAAGCGCCAGCGTTACCGTCGCGCCCACGCAATCCACCACCTACACGCTTTACGCCACGAACGCTTTCGGCCGCACCAGCGCGACGGTCTCCATCACTGTCCACTAGGCACAGCTAACACGCGCGCTCTTGGCCAGCTCGCAGGTTGACCCCGCAGACGGCTCGCGAAGCGAAATCCGCACCGAACGACGCGATTGGGGACTTACTTGGAGGCTTGGGTCTCGCCAAGACGCTTCAGGCGATCGCGCAGGCGCCGCTGCAGCGGCGTGGGCGTATTGGGATTGAAAGCCACGAGATACCACAGCGGCTGGCTGCGATCCTTGCTGAGCCAGGTAAGTGTCGGCGCATCGGCGTTCGGATGCCGTGCCACATTTTCGCGAATCGCACCATACGGATGTTTCGCCAGCTTATTTAGCGTCTTGGCGTTGGCCCGCGGGTGCTCGCTGATCAGCCGCAGCAGGTAAAAATCCTCTTCCGGCGCTTGCTTGACGAGTTTCTCCAGCATTTCCGGCTTTGCATCTGAGCTCAGGACTAACCCGATCTTTTCATCCCACGCCGTGTTGATTTGATTCAAATCGCGGGTACGCGCGTGAATCAGTTCTTCAAGAATACGCCGCTCCTGCTGCATGCGGGCGATCGGCAGCTCCGTGCCCTCGAGGGAATCGAGAACCCGGAGAAGATGCTGCCTCTCTCCAAAAACAATCTGAGAGGTGCGCGTGGCTGCGCCTTTTTCCCTCTCCTTGTGCTGGACCAGATCGGAACGTCGCATGGTTTGGTTGCTCCAGCCCAATCCCAAGCTCGTTTGAAGGACCGGGCGTTTACCGCCGCATTCGAATCATGTGCCACGCGAAGCCTTCGAATCGCTTCTTTGTGGCGTTAGCAAATTATGTTCCGCGTACGCGATGGGGTAAAGTTTGGTGCGAGCAGCGTGTGCCCGATGTGCAACTCCGGTCCTGTGGGTGCAGTCAGGGTCTCCGATTTCGGGAGGCCGTTCGAATCGGCTGGAGTCCGAACACCGGACCGCCTGCTGTAGCCAGGTTTAAAGCAGCTCAACGAGGGAAACGAAATGATGTCGGCATTTCAGGAACACCAGGAAGAGCTGGAGCACTACGAACAAATGTTCGGACGGGAACGGGGGCGTCTGGCGGTGTCGCTGGATCGGCTTACGAATGCTCTGGTTCTTGTGGGGCAGCACGGAGTGTATTGCACCAGCCAGCGGAATCCCGCGCTTCCGGCGATGGATCTGCAAATGATCAACCAGGAGCTGGTTCACGCGAAGGAATTGGTGCAGTCGGTGATGGAGGAGATGCGCCGCGCAAAACAAGAACCACCGCGCTGACAATGGAATAAGGAAATTAGAAAAATGAAATTGGAAACTAGAAATCAGAAGTCAGAGACTAAAACTAGAAGTCAGAGGCAAGACTCGAAACTTAGAACCAAAAACTCCAAACTGAAAACTGACAACCGACAACCGAGAACTCGAGTCTGCCGGCCCACGGGGTGCCTATTGCGGCTGCAAAAAAGGATTCAACTGGCGCTCGTTCCCAATGCTGGTGACGGGGCCGTGGCCCGGGTACACCACGGTATCATCCGGCAGATGCATCAGCTTGCTGCGGAGCGAATCCAGGATCTGCTCCATGGAGCCGCCCCACAGGTCGGTGCGGCCGATGCTGCCGGCAAAAAGCGTGTCTCCGGAAAAAAGCTGCGGCGCGTGACCGGCCATTTTCTCCGGTTCATCGGGGGGCAGGTCTTCTGCCGCTCCCTCTGGGCCGGCTGCTTTCTTCAAAAGATCGGTGAGGGCGATTTTCTCACCGGCCTCGTCCAGAACGGTATGTACTGTCGGAACGCCGGTAACCTTTCCGGCGTCATGCGGGAGATACAGCGAAACGCTTCCAGGCGTGTGACCGGGTGTGTGAATGACCTGCGCCTCAAACGATCCCCAGCGAAGAACGTCGCCTTCCTTCAACAACTGATCGATATCGGTAAGCTCCGGGGGGTGGACGCCGAGGAACGACGCCTGCATCTCCATGGCCTGATAGAGCGGCAGGTCGTCGCGGTGCATCAGCACGGGAGCGCCCGTGTATTGATGAAGTTTGCTCAATCCGCCGACGTGATCGATGTGCGCGTGCGTGCTGACGATGGCCTTGACGGTGAGCTTATGACGTCCGAGAAGGTCCAGGATGCGATTTACTTCGTCGCCGGGGTCCACCACGAGCGCTTCGCGCGTGACCGGATCGCCGATGATCGAGCAATTGCACTGCAGCATCCCCACCGGGATGGTGATATGGATCAATCCCTCCGTCGCGGCATTGAGGACAGGTCGGCCATTGCTCATGGGGGGGAGTATACCATCGGAGATGAAGGGATTCGCCGCAGGCGCCCCGTCTCTGCCTCGGACCATCTCCTCTCAAATATGCCGCACTCGATCTACACTAACTCCGAGGCGGCCCCAAGGCATGCTCAGTTCCCCGGCGCTTCGAGCTACATTTTCCTGCTGTTACCTTTTTCTCTCCCTTCTTACTTTCAACTTTAAACTTTCGACTGTTGACCTCCTCCTTCTAGGCTGCCTTTGCTAAACTAAATCCTGGAGGACGCGCGAAAATCACAAAAATGGCTACGCCAGCTACAGCTCTAAACACTCCCCTTGCAGCGGCACACCTTGCCGCTGGCGCGAAGATGGGCGTTTGGTTCGGCTGCGCCCTGCCGGATTACTTTGGCGATGCGGCTGCCGAATATCGCTCCGCCCGAGACACCGTGGCGCTGATCGATAAGAATTATCGCGCCTATCTCTCCTTCACCGGGCCCGACCGCGTGCGCTACCTGAACGCCATCCTGACCAACAACATCAAGGACCTCAAAGCCGGCCACGGCGTCGTTTCCCTGCTGCTCAATCCGCAGGGCCACATTCTCGCCGAGATCGAGACCTATGCGTTTCCCGACCGGCTCCTGTGTGTCTCCTATTCCATGATTCGCGAGCGCCTGATCGAAGTCCTCGAAAAATACATCATCATGGATGACGTGACCCTCATCGATGAGACGCCGCGCTACGGAACGCTTGCTCTGGAGGGACCGAAGGCCGCTGCCCTTGTCAAAGAGGTTTCCCGCGCCGACCTCACAGTGTTCGAAGAACTTTCCTCTCATGGCGGAAAGGTCGGTTCGATTCCATGCTGGATCACCAAGCGCTCTCCGGGAGGAGTCCCCGGGGCTGAGTTCTTCGCCGAGCGCGAAAAGCTGCCGGAGCTTTGGCAGGTTCTTTCGGATGCGGCACGCTGGCACGAAGGCGCGCCGATGGGCTACGCCGCGTTGAGCGCAACCCGCCTTGCTCAAGGCGTCCCGTGGTTTGGCTACGACTTCGGCGAAAAACAAATCCCCCACGAAGCGGGATTGCAGGACAGCCACATCAGCTACACCAAAGGCTGCTACACCGGCCAGGAGATCGTCGAGCGCGTGCGCTCCCGCGGCCAGGTGAACCGCCAGCGCGTCCGCCTCGCTTTTTCCGGCGATGTTGTCCCTGAACCGGAATCGCTCCTCACGCAGGACGGCAAAGAAGTCGGCTACGTCACGCGCGCCGCCAGGATCTGGGATCCGACGCGCATCATTGGAATGGGCTACGTCCGCAAAGAAGCCAACGCGCCGAGCGCCGTGCTACAGTGCGGCAGCGGAACTGCGACGATTAAGACCTAAGCAAACTCCTATAGTCCACGGTTCCGGCCGAGCCGAACGATTCCCGATCGTATGGGGTGGGATTGCTCCTCGATGACGCCGCGTCCCGCGTCAGTAGGTAAACATGCCGAGTATCTACGATCTGAAGCCCAAATTTCAGAGTCTCCTGCGCCCTATGGTAAACGCGCTCGCGCGGAGCAGCGTGACCGCGAACCAGGTGACAATTGCCGCACTGCTGCTTTCACTTACTGCCGGAGACCTGATCGCGCGGACTCATGGCGGCCGCATGCTTTTGCTGCTGCCGGCGGTGCTATTCGTGAGAATGGCCCTCAACGCCATGGATGGGATGCTCGCGCGCGAACACAACCAGAAGACCTCGCTGGGCGCTATTCTCAACGAACTCGGTGATGTAATCGCGGACGTTGGGCTTTACCTGCCGCTTGCGGCGGTGCCGGAATTCGATCCCTGGCTGGTAATTGTCGTGGTCATTCTCTCGGTTCTGACGGAGATGACCGGCGTGATTGGCGTGCAGATTGGCGCTTCGCGGCGTTATGACGGCCCGCTCGGCAAAAGTGACCGCGCATTTCTTTTTGGACTGATGGGTTTGCTGCTCGGTCTTCGAGTGCATATCGGGCGCGCGATTCCTGCCGTCCTCTTTGCGATGATCCTCCTGCTGGTAATGACCATTTTTAATCGGGCGCGCCGCGCCTTGAAGGAAGTTTCCGCCGCGAATGTTGTAAAGAAATGAGCGCCCGCATCCATCCCCTGGCAAGTGTGATCGCCGCGGTGAGTCGCTCCATCAGCGGTGTGCAGGTCCGCTGGGCCGGGTGTCAACCGGAAGAAAAACAGCGCATCTACTTTGCAAATCACACCAGTCATTTGGATTTTGTGGTGCTATGGTCGGCCTTGTCGGGCGAAGTTCGCGCGCGGACGCGGCCTGTGGCCGCGCAGGATTATTGGGAGAAGGGGGTGAAAGCATACCTGGCACAAAGCGTCTTTCGCGCGGTCTTGATCCATCGTGGCGGTTCGCAGAAAGAAGGAAACAAGGACGAAGCACGAGCCGCAGCTCGCACGGTGATCGACCAGCTCGCGGACGCCATGGGCGAGTCGGAATCGTTGATTCTTTTCCCGGAGGGCACGCGCGGGACGGGTGAAACAATTGCCCCGTTTCGTAGCGGCCTGTATTACCTGGCGAAGAGGAAGCCCGAAGTCGAGCTTGTGCCCGCGTACCTGGAAAACTTGAACCGCATTTTGCCCAAGGGCGAAGTGTTGCCAGTGCCTCTGATCAGCATGCTTACGTTCGGCGTGCCGCTACTCATTGGAGAAACCGAAGAGAAACGTGATTTCCTGGAGCGCGCCCGCGCGGCGGTTACTGCGCTTCGCCGGAAAGGACAATCGTGAGTACGGGCCCGTGCGTATATCTAGCGTGGTTCGGCTATCTAGCGCGGTTGAGCTGTCTAGCGCAGCAAGTTGCCACGACGCGCTGGGGGCCTCATGTGCAAGACCCGCAGCTAGCGTGGCTCTTTGGCGGCGTGCTGGGCATTCTTGTCCTCGCTAGTGTCGTCGGCGCCCTACTCGCCCAAACAGCTAAGAGCGATGCAGCGCGCGCCACCATCGACAACCTCAATGCCCGGACGCGCGCCTGGTGGAAGATGTGCGCCATCTTCGCGCTCACCCTGCTGATTGGTCGAATCGGCTCGCTCGTCTTGTTCGGGCTGCTGTCGCTTCTAGCGCTGCGCGAATACGTCACGCTGGTGCCCACGCGCCGCGGCGATCATCGTACGCTCGCCTGGATTTTCTTCGTGATTACGCCGCTGCAGTACTACCTGATTGGCATCCGCTGGTATGGATTCTTTGCGGTCATGATTCCGGCAGTGGCGTTCCTGTTCATTCCCACGCGCATGGCCATGTCGGGCGACACCGAACATTTCCTCGAACGTGCCGCGAAACTCCAATTCGGAATCATGATTTGCTCCTATTGCCTCAGTCACGCGCCGGCCCTGCTGATCCTGAGCATTCCCGGCTTCGAGGGCCACGGCGCAAGATTGCTTCTGTATCTCGTCCTTGTGGACCAGATGAGCGACGTGCTCCAGTACGTCTGGGGAAAGCTCACCGGGAGGCACAAGATCGCGCCACTGGTCAGCCCCAGCAAGACTTTGGAAGGTTTTATCGGCGGGGTGCTTACGGCGACAGCGCTCGGTACGGCGCTCTGGTGGGCGACGCCCTTTACGCCGCTGCAGTCCGCTGGAATGTCGCTCGTCATTGCCCTGCTCGGTTTCGCCGGCGGCCTGGTCATGAGCGCCATCAAGCGCGACGTCGGCGTGAAAGACTTCGGCGTCATCATCGAGGGCCACGGCGGCATTCTCGACCGCATGGATTCGCTGTGCTTCGCCGCACCGATTTTTTTTCACCTCGTCCGCTATTTCTTCGTCCCCTAACCCACGAAGCCAGCTTGCACGACAGCCACATCAGCTGCACCAAAGGCTTCTAAGAAGCCAACGCCCCAAGAACCGCGCTGCAGTGCGGCAGCGGAACCGCAAACTCTCGCCTACGATAAGAACATAAATCCAACCCGAGGGGAATCCTTCACGCAGGTGGCGCACAGAATACCGTCGGCGGTTGGCAGAACTTCCGCCAGCACATGTTGCTGAGCGGTGCTTGGACCCCATGCAGGTATTCAAAAAAAACGGGTTCGCACGCGATCGGGCAGCGCTTGCAAGTCCACCAACGTCAGGAAATCGATCGTCTTGAATTCGCGGTCGATTGCCGGAGGTCCGCAGATGCGAGCCGATATATCCAGATAGGCGCGGAATAGGCGAGGCGGCCGCGGAAGCGCCACGGGGGCGCCGCTGGGCTTGCACTTCCGCGACTCGATCGGATTAGTTCTCAGTAAGGGCGCCACAAGATATTTTTCCTTCAACATCCCATAGAGGGCCATGCCCTCGTCCTCATTCTGCGACGAAAGGGAGCTGCATCCGATCAAATACCGCGCCCTGCAACTCAACGCGTATCTTGCAATTCCCTTCCATAGCATGTGCAGGACATTCGTGTTGCGGTACTCCAGATGTACACAGGCTCTTCCAAGCTCCAGAACCTCGCCGCGCATTTCTTCAAACGGGCCAAAATCAAAAAGTTCCTCGCCGTAGTAACCGAGGTTTCCCCTGGCGCGGTACCCGCTCTGCATACGGTACGTTCCAGCCAGCTTCCCGGTGGCAGCATCACGCACCATCAAGTGGTCGCAGATAAAATCGAAGCGGTCGCGGTCCAGCCCTGTACGGTCAGAGCTGTCGAGTCCCTCTCCAAGCTCGCAATTAAAAACCAGATAGCGCAGCCGCTGGCATTCGACGACATCATCCAGCGTCTTTGCCATCCCCACCCGGAAGAGGTTGGTGGCGGCAAGTGGATCTCCACAGTCGTGCACCAGGACAACCGTGTCTCGCATGAATCAAGTTTCAAGCGAAGCAGATTACGGGAATGTTTCAGGGATGTGATTTAGATGCTTCTGACGGTTACTGATGGGATACAGCGGGCCGGGTGTTGGGTGCCCCAGGTGCCACTCCACTTCAACGTCTACTCGCACTGCATCGTTGGGGTCGCGTTGGCCATTACGCGCACGTTAGCCATGTAAGCCGTCGAATTGGTAAACGGGAATGGGCTTCGAGTGCAGGTGATAGGTTGCAGGCGAACAAAATTGAAACTCAACGTTGGCGCTATCTTGGAGCCCTTCGGTTCATTCATGGCGGTATTCACGGTAACAACAAGATCGTTCACTGCTTTATTGTATGAGTTCACGTTTTCGACCAGCTTGTTGTAGCGCTCTACGACTGCGCTGCGCGCTGATTCACCTTCCAGCAAAGCTTTTATCATCACATTCTGCCCTTCCAAAGCAGCATCCGCCAACAGCCCCTCCGCCTGCGAAACAGTCATCGCGTCTTGTAATCGGCGAAGTGTGTAAATCCCCGAATATCGTTCCTCTTTCTCCCCTAATTCGATGCTGCACTGGGAATCGGCCGTGCTCATCTGCCCGCGTCCTCCCTCCACTGCGTACCAACGAATGAACTCAGCGCGCTTGTCCCACTGCAGAAACATCCTTTGGTATTTGTCCTTCCCGCTCATGAAATAATCCACGCCCTCGACCTGTTTGCCATCCTTGTACCTTTTCATGCCCTCGTCATAGTCGCTCTTGCTGATTTCTTGGGTTTTGTAAACCGCATCCAGTCGTTCCGCCATCCGGTTAAATGCGATGCACGGCAGCGGTTCGTCAGGAACAAAGGTCCTTTGCACAATCGTAGGCTGTCTCCTTTGTTGGGCCAGCATTGGGCCCGACGTAAGTAAGATTGCTACGGAGATTAGAATCGCTCTCATGCTCCGCCTCCTTCAGCCTTATTATGGAATTGCTGCTTCGGTCCGCCCGTTGATCAAACAGTTCCACAAGCGGCCGTGGTTAGCGAGGGCGGGTACCCGGAAACAAGACGTTAACACGAATTCGGATGCCCAATCACAGGTTGGCGTTTACCCCAAGAGGTCGGGGAGGGTGGGCTTTCCATGGGACTGTGGGCGTATGCTCACGGTTTTTCAGTGTCCAGTTTTTGCCGCTCAGATCGACAAACCGCTTTCTTTCAACACCTTCCGGAATCATTCGAATTATCCACTAATTGACCATATGGAGAAAACCAGCGCCAGGATGGAAAGGAAGAATCAAGGGCGGTTCTTGCGGACCAATTGGAAGGTCATGTGCATGATCAACTTCCGGTCGTCCGCGGAGAGGCGGCTGAGAAGCTGGTGCAGCCTTTTGAAGAATTTCGCCGATTCACCAGAGCTGCCCCATTGGAACTTCGAGAGCACGCGCCAACTTTTCGAGCGTCTCGATGCTCGGGACGGTGTGGCCGTTCTCGACACGGGAAACGTAACAACGCTTCAGGCCGGTGCGCTGCTCGATATCACCTTGCGAAAGATCTTTCTGCTCCCGGATGGCGCGTGAGCGATCGGAGATAACCATAATGTGCCTACTTATATGATGGTATCAATCGGTTGATAAATCATTTGAATCTTTTGCGGGCAGACCTAAGATTAAGAAAGAGGGAATTACTCGAATTCGCGGCGTGGAGCGGATTGCTCGAGGCCGACGTGGCCGGCCGCAATGTCGGCCTTGTAGTAGTTTTCGCCTTTGATGGGGGAGCCGGCAAGGCGCCGGAGCATGGCAATCTGGCCGATGTGAGTGAGGGCGTCAGCGACGGGGGCCTGAAGGAAGCCTTCCGCCGATCCGTGAAGCGGTTCGTCTGAGGCCAGAAGGTCGTCAAACTTTTTCGCGGCGGCAAAGAAACGCTCGACTTCGGCGTTCCATGGCAAAGGGGTGGAGTCGTGCCAGGTCTGCTGGCCTTGCGCGATGGAGAACGCCCAGTCAAACAAATCCCCCATGTGCGCGAGGATTTGCGCGGGCGTGCGCGTCTTGTCTCCGATGTGGAAGCTGGCGAAGTGATCGGGGGCGCCGCGCAGGGTTTTGCCGCCACGGTACGCGACCGTGGCGACCGCGTGGCGAAGAAGCTGGCGGGCGGAATCGGATGTTGGGGGCATCGGTGCCTCCTTTCTCTCTCAAAAGTTGCAACTAAGAGTTTAAACGCAGTGACGCGGAGGGCGCAGAAAAAAAAACAAAGAGAAAGTCCTCAACTCCGAGGAGGCGAGTCACAGGGCTATTGCTTGGTGTACACGCGGACGTAGTCGACGAGCATTTGCTGGGGGAAAACAGTGGTGCCGTCGGGCGAGCCGGGCCAATCGCCGCCCACGGCGACATTGAGGATGATGAAGAAGGGGTGATCGAAAACCCAGGAACCGCCGGCGGGCCACTGTGACGACTTGAATGTAACGTAGAGAGCGGTGTCAACGTAGAAGCGTATTATGCCGGGCTCCCATTCGACCGCGTAGAGATGAAAGTCCTCGGCGAAATTCTGGCCGGCGGGCAGGCTGAAGGGCGCGGTGGCGTCGCTCGTTGGGCCGACGGTGCTCGGGCCATGCAGGGATCCGTGAACGGTGCCCGGCTCCTTCCCGATATTTTCCATGATGTCGATTTCGCCGCTCTTCGGCCAGCCATTGGAAGTGATATCGTTGCCGAGCATCCAGAAAGCGGGCCACATTCCCTGCCCCGCGGGAATCTTGATTCGCGCTTCGAAACGGCCATAGGCTTGGCCGAAAAGCCCCTGGGTTTTCAAACGCGCGGAGGTGTAATTCCGCGTCACGCCATCGGTGCCGGTGTACGTTTCTTTCTGTGCGGTGATGACCAGATTGCCGCCCTGGATCTGCGCGTTCTTTGTGCGATTCGTGTAGTACTCGAGTTCGTTGTTGCCCCAGGCGTTGCCGCCGACGTCGTAGGTCCATTTCGATGAATCCGGCGACGCGCCGTCGGACCCGCTGAATTCATCGCTCCACGCAAGTTTGTAGCTCCCCGCAGGAGGCGGCTGAAGCGTTGCACCTCCGCCGCAACTGAACAAAAGCAACGTCCCGGCAAGAAAAACGGGAACCGTGGCAGCAGGATGCACGTGGAATCGCGTTTTCATCGAGAATGATTTCGCTCGCATGCCAGGATTGCTGAAATCTCCGCGCCGCGATCAGGAGAGATTCATGACGCGCCGGAAGGAACCCTTCTCATTGTCGATCTTTTTCTGAAGCTGGAGTATGGCGTAGAGAAGGGCTTCGGGACGCGGCGGGCAGCCGGGAACATAGACATCAATGGGAATCACCTGATTGCAGCCCTGTACGATAGCGTAGTTGTTGAAGACGCCTCCGGAAGTGGCGCAAGCGCCCATGGAGATGACCCACTTAGGCTCGGGCATTTGATCGTAAAGCTGGCGGATGACCGGAGCCATCTTTTGCGAGAGCCGGCCGGCGACAATCATCAAATCGGCCTGGCGAGGCGATGGGCGGAAAACTTCCGAGCCGAACCGCGCAACGTCGAAGCGTGAGGCAGACATGGACATCATCTCGATGGCGCAGCAGGCAAGGCCGAAACTAAGCGGCCAGATGGAACTCTTGCGCGCCCAGTTCACAGCCTTATCGAGCGTCGTGAAAATTATGCCTTCGTCTTGCAGGAGATCCCCGAAATCGTCGGGCTTGGTCAGTGTGACATGCTTGCCGAGAGATACGCTCATCAGATCCTCGTCACAAGCATGTTCTCACAGGGAGAGGTTGGAGACAAATTGTCTGCCGGCTTCAACATGTGACCTTTCTTGCCTTAGAGTTTCCAATCAGGTTGGGGACGGTTGCCTTGATGGGGCCGAGGTGCAACTGTTTGTGCGGCGGAGAAGCTCCGTACTTTGCGCGCGCGCCAAACCAAGAGAACACATGCAGCAAAAAGGATAGAAGTCACTCCGCCCAAGACTAGCGATTGCGAAGATGGCTGTGTCTGCTTCAAGCGTGTCTCGGTGTCGGCCAGAGAAGGCGAAGTGCCGCGGCCCGGAACCGATTCGACTCGATTAGGGACCGCCGGAGACGGTGACCGTGCCTGTGGCTTGGCTTGATCTCCGAGCGACGGAAGCGCTCCGGTTCCGGATACTTCAAACCCTGGCCCTTCCCCTGCCTGTAGTTGATTTGCTGCCTGGACTTGATAGCGGCTGTTGCCGACTGGGAGGATCTTAAAGGCCGGTGAGCGTGACGAGAATTTCATGGTCGGCGGAATCATGACCGCCATCTGCTGCAGCGGAAACGCATGCCTTGTTTGAAACGCGGCATGGCCACGGTAAGGCAAGTCGTAGTTGAAGGCAATCTTGGTTGCTCCCGGCCGTAACGGGAAATTCACTGCGTAGTGTCCAGGCTCGCCGGGCACGGAGGCCGCGGAAATCATTACGCCCATCTCTCCTGGGCCTGCGGCCAGGACAGAATCAATCTTGGCATTTGCCGGCAAATATACTTCGAATGTGCGCTCACCCGCTTGCGTCAGAGGCGGGCTGGACTCGTTCTTGATCTCGACCACGTCGGAAACGTGAAGCAAGTCTCCAACGGTTCCGGTGCGGAGGATTTCGATAGTTCCGGTTATGCCCGGCACATGTGCCGCTGCGTCGAACACTTGGATAGAGAGAACCTGACCGGCGGAAGCCGGCTGATCATAGCTGACGCCCTGGTGAAACACGCGCACCAAGTACGGTTTGTCAGGATATTGAACATTGAGGTTAAACGCGCCCTGTGAATTGGTCTTCGCGCGCGCCTCCTCCTGCATTCCTATATCCAGCCGAGCAAGGATCACGTCATCACCAGCAGAGGGTTCGCAGCGGCTCTGATTGCGGACCGATCCGGTGATGTAGTTCGCACCCATTGCTGCGGTGGAAAAACACGCGAGCAGGGCGACGACCGAGAGCATCCGTCGCGGGCAAAATACCTTGA
>Ga0210406_10005456_pt1 | contig 13329 bp, 10 predicted proteins | sample IncBWC30MmetaG_FD_155454 | JGI IMG/M metagenome (GOLD analysis project Ga0210406, IMG submission 155454) | Forest soil microbial communities from Barre Woods Harvard Forest LTER site, Petersham, Massachusetts, United States - Inc-BW-C-30-M | ecosystem: Environmental > Terrestrial > Soil >... | reverse complement strand
GAGGCGTCCGGTGGCCGAACCAGCCATGTTGAAGGTGGTGTGCAGGCGCCGCGTGCGCGGATTGAGCAGCGCGGGCAGCGCATCAACGTAAGTCGATTTCAGTTTGGAGAGCTGGCGGTATTCGAGGACCAGGCGCGGCACTTCATGCTCCGATGCCAGTCCTTCGAGCACATCGACCGCGGTGGAGATGATCCGGCCCTTGCCCGACTTGAGCGGCTTGGTGAGGCTCAGTCTGTTGAACAGCACATCACCGAGCTGCCTTGGCGAATTGATGTTGAACTCGGAGCCGCACTTCTCCCAGATGTCGCGCGCTTTCTGGCTGGACTCGCGTTCGAGGCGCTGCGACATTTCGGCGAGCACTTCGGTGTCGATCTTGATGCCGGCGGCTTCCATGCGCGCCAGCACCGAGACCATGGGATGGTCGATGTCGTCGTAGACCGTGCGTAGCCCTGACTGGCCAACTTCATCGTTCAATTTGGCGGCGAGGCGCAGCGTGAGGTCGGCAGCCTCGGCAACGCTGGCTCCCATTTTCAAATTGAAGTTGCGGAGGGCAACGTCGGCGAGGCCATATTTGGTGTAGGTCGGGTTGAGCAGATAGGCGTATAGCAGCGGATCGTGTTGCACTCCTTCGAGCGCGACGCCGCGTTCACTCAGAGTATGCGTCGCTGCCTTGGAGTCGTGGATCGCCTTGGGAATCGACGGATCGGACAGCGCCTGCACCAGCGGCTGCGCCGTGGCGGAGTTGTCGAGCACGAGCGAGAGCGCTGAGACTTCCTGGGCGGACATCGCAAGTCGAAGGTGAGGCGGAGCGACAGGAGTCGTCGGCTGTGCTGAGAGCGTCATCTGTGCGTCCGGGACTTCTTCATTCTCTGCGTCTTCGGATTCCGCGGCGGGCTGACCAGAACTCTCGAGCGCGATGGCAAGCGCCCTGCCGGGAGTCGTGCGCACAGCGGCGAGGACTTCTTCGACATCATTGGCGGACGCAGCGTCGCGGTAGTCGGTTTCGCCGAGCCCGGTTCCCTCGGTCAGGAAGTCGCGCGTCAAGGTGTTGAACTCCAACTCGATGAACAGCGCGCGAGCGGCCTCTGGGTCGGGCGCCTGCGCCTGCATCTTCACGGGATCGAAGTCCACAGGCACGTCAGTGTGGATGGTGACCAGCTCCTTGCTGAGCAGCACCATGTCGCGATTGTTCCGCAGCGACTCGCGATAGGCCTTGCGCTCCACTTCCTCGGCGCGATCGAGGGCGTTCTCGACGGTGCCGAAGCGCTGGATCAGATCGACCGACCCCTTGTCGCCGATGCCCGGAGCTCCGGGAACGTTGTCGACGGAGTCGCCACGCAGGGCCATCACGTCGATCACGCGCTCGGGCGGCACGCCGAGGATTTCCTGCACCTTAGCGGGATCGCAGATGAGGTTGTCCTTCGGCGGATTGAGCACCCAGACGCGATCGTTGACTAGCTGCATCATGTCCTTGTCGTTGGAGACGACGAAGACGGAGTAGCCGTCGGCGGCGGCCTTGCGGGCGAGAGTGCCGATGACGTCGTCGGCCTCATAGCCCTGGGCTTCCAGTATGGGGATGCGATAGGCCTCGAGGGCACGGCGAATATAGGGAATCTGCTGCAGGAGGTCGGCGGGCGTCTCGGCGCGCTTGGCCTTGTAACCGAGATAGGCGATGTCGGTGTAAGTCTGGGTCTTGGCGTCGAACTTGCGATGGCTGGGCATGGCCGCAGCCTGCTCGTCGCGGAACGTTGGTCCCGACAGATCGAAGGCAGCGGCTATGAATTGCGGCTGGAAATCCTCGCGCAACTTGCGCAGCATGTTGACGAAGACGAAGGTCGCTCCGGTCGGGATGCCGGCCTTGTTGGACATGGGACGCTGGTGTCCCATGGCGTGATAGGCGCGGAAGATGAACGACATCGCGTCGATGAGGAAGATGCGGCCCTTGGAACCGGCGGGATCCTGCGGAAGTTTCGGTGCCGGTTCCGGCTTCGTGGGGGCTGTGTCTTGCGCGGGTTGTTTCCTTGGAGGCAAGTGGAGATTCTACCAAGGCGGCAGCATCAAGAACGTCAAAAGCAGCCACGGATTTGCACGGATGACACGGATCAAAACGAGGAATTAGTCCGCCAACATGCAGTCCCCGTAGGAGTAGAAGCGGTAGCGTTCACGGACGGCGTGCTCGTAAGCGGCGAGGGTGCGTTCGCGTCCGGCGAAGGCAGAGACCAACATGATCAGCGTGGACTTAGGCAGGTGGAAGTTGGTTAGCAGAGCGTCGACGACGCGGAAGTCGAATCCGGGGTAGATAAAGATGTCCGCCTCGCCGGACTGTTGCGTGATGCGGCCATCCGGCGATTCGCGCACGGCGAACTCAAGCGTCCGAACTGTCGTGGTGCCGACGGCAACGATGCGGCGTCCGGCGTCGCGGGTGTTTTGGATTGTTTCCGCGGCTTCGGGCGTGATGGAATACCACTCGCGGTGGATCTTGTGCTCCTCGACTGCTTCAACGCGGATGGGCTGGAAGGTGCCGAGTCCGACGTGCAAGGTGACCTCCGCGGTCTCTGTGCCGCGGACGCGAATGCGTTCGAGCATATCTTGCGTGAAGTGCAATCCGGCGGTGGGAGCGGCAACCGAACCCAGCGGCCGGGCGTAGACGGTCTGGTACTGCTCGCGATCAAGCGGCGTGTCAGGGCGATCAATGTAGGGAGGAAGCGGTATGTGTCCAATGCGCTCGAGCACGGTGAAGAAATCGGCAACAGGATCGAAGCGGAGGTGCCGTTCGCCGAACTCACCGCGAGTGACGATTTCGGCGGCGAGCTGGTGCGATTGCCGGGTGGCGTCGAGGCCGAAGTAGACGCGCTCGCCGATTCCCAGCTTGCGTCCGGGGTGGACGAGGGCCTCCCATACATTGGGCTCGACCGAAAGCTGACTGGTGAGTAGTACTTCGACCTTACCGTGAAGAAATTGAGCGGCCGCAGGATTCGACGGAGAGACGGGCTGCGCCCGCGAACCGCTGCGGTGTCCGAAGAGGCGCGCCGGCAGGACGCGTGTGTTGTTAACAACCAGTAAATCGTCAGGCCGGAGCAGCTCGGCGAACTCGCGGAAGGCGGTGTCACGGACCCGGCCGCTCTTCCGATCGAGGTGCAACATGCGGGCCGCTGCGCGGTCGGCAAGCGGCTGCTGTGCGATCAGCTCCTCGGGAAGGTGGTAGTCGAAGTCGGAAACCAGCACAAACCGATTATGCCTGACAGGAAATCGCTGCGAGGTCGCGTTCGGGCTTTCACGGAATTCAAAAACTGGGGTACGATAGAAGAATCGGCGAGTTTACCTCCGTCAGCGTTACAACATGAATTCAGAGCCAAAACATCGCGAGGAGATTGTTCGCTTCGGGAAGCTTCTACACCAGACCGGCCTGGTGGCCGCGACGGATGGCAACCTCTCCGTCCGCCTGGGCGACGGCACGTTTCTGTGCACGCCCACGGTGATGAGCAAAGGGCTGATGGAGCCGGGCGACCTGGTCATCGTGGATCCGCTTGGGCAGAAGGTCAGCGGACGCCGCAACGTTTCCAGCGAAATCGCCATGCACCTTTTTATTTACCGCAACCGGCCTGACGTGGGAGCAGTGGTGCACGCCCATCCTCCGACGGCGACCGGATTTGCGGCTGCCGGCATGCCACTGGACAGCGCCTTGTGCTCGGAGATCGTAATCACGCTGGGTACGGTTCCGCTGGCGAATTACGAAACGCCCGGCACGCCGGAACTGGCGGAGGCGCTCGCCCCGCTGGTCGGCGATCACGACGCCATCCTAATGGCGAACCATGGTGTTGTTACCTATGGCGAAGACCTGCTCACCGCCTACATGAACATGGAAACGGTAGAGCACTACGCAAAGATCGCGCTAGTAACGCACATGCTCGGCAAGCAGCAGCCGCTGAGCGACAAGCACGTGAGTAAGTTACGCGAAATCCGGCAGAAATATCACGCCCAGAACCAGGTCGGTGCTGGTCGCGGAGACGACTAGTCAGTGGTTAGCGGTCACTGGCTAGTGGTTGATCGAGTGATGTAACCCTGTTCTTCGCGTCCCTTTCCTCATCAGCTCATCACGGCGGCGGACGCCTACAAACGTCGTTCGGGCTGATGCTCTTCCCAATGAAATAGCGTCCCCGCGGTAGATATAGGCAATCTGTTGAACCAAGTACTCCAATACCATCAGTCCTTTGGAGGCTTGGGCTCAGGACTGCGAAGCGGTTGCTGCCGGGCCTGCATCTGCTGTTGCTGCTGCCGGGCCAGCTGCTGCTGCTGTTGCGTGTGTTGTTGTTGTAAGTTCTCCGTCTGTTGCTGGTGCTGCTGCTCCATCTGCTGTTGCTTTGCCTGATTTGTATGCTGCTGCGCCAGCTGTTGATGTTCCTGGTCCTGCTGCTGTTGCAGTCTCTGTCGTTCCTGTTGCTGTTGGGCGCGAAGCTGCTCCTGCTGCTGCTGATACTTCTGGTTCAACTCAGTATTGCTGGAACTGGGGGCAGAGCGCTCAATTGGCGGTAGGTCATTGGGATGGACCGCGTTGCCGGGGCGAGGAGGGTTGTTCTCCTGGCGTGCGTTCTGAGCGTGATTGTTCTGCGCGCTATTATTCTGCGGTGGCCTGGCTGGGGTGTTCTCCTGACGCGCAGTTTGATTGTTATTTTCCGGCTGCTCGGCCTTAGGATTGTTCGCTTGATGCGCGTTCTCAGTGTTGGGCTTCGGTTGAGCCGCTGCGCGATTGGGCGGCGGATTATACGGGCCTCCAGCCTGTTTGGCCGGCACTGCTGCGCTGTCCTTAAGTGCAGCGGGCCTCGGGGTAGCCGCGACCGGCGGCTTGCCATGATTGACGGACGCGCGCAGTTGCTGCTCCGAGCGGGCAGCCTGCACGTGTTGCGTCTGGGCCGCCACCGGCGGAACGTGTCTCTCTCGCGCAGCTGCTTCTTCCTGAGGTGTCGGGCGACCGGTTACTCCGCCATTGCCGCCGTTATAGCTGATACGGTTGTCGCTTCGATTGTTAATGACGGTTGTGTTGTAAACGTTGTGAATGTTGGTGACATTTACGTTGTTTACGGAGCGATTGTAGTAAAACCTTTCGTGATCCCAGCGGCCGCCTTCATAGCCGTGGCCGAAGTATCCATAACCGTAGTTAATCCCGCCATAGAAACCTACTTGCGGGCCCCAGTAACCTTCGTGGAAAATGAAACCTCCTCCTCCCCATCCCCACCAACCTGGGGTCCAAAGCAGACCGACTGCGGGAGCCAACACCCAGGTACCCGGCACCCAGTAGTAATCTCCCACGTCGTAGTCATAGGCCCAATAGCCGGGTGTCCATATGTAGCCCTCGCCAGGGAGGAGAGGCTGGGCGTACACGGGCAGGGGTGGCGGTCCAAATGAGATCGCTACGCCGACCCCGATTTGAGCGTAGGAGGTTGCGGCAAACGCGAGCACTAGAATTCCTACCCAGGCATTTCGATAAAGATTTCTTGTCATCGCTTCTTCCTTTCGCCTCGATCATCTTCGCGTGCCGGTGCGGCGTGTTACGCAGATGAGAGACATGACCCCGGCATCGTGACGCCAAGGCACTTCGCACGGCCCAGGACGAGGTAACGCGGGAGGAAAACGCAGTTCTGTGGGCGAGTTGACTTAGTCGCCAGCGGCTCGCAGATTGTTGGGAGCAAATCGCTGCCGAACGTTTCCGCCAAACTCCTGGGCTTTTTCCGCAAGCTTGGCTCGTGTCACCTCGCCCTTCGCCGGGGCAAGCACAAGGCCGACGCCTACGCCGATACCCAGGCCAGTTGCAAACCGAAGCACATTCCAAATCGCGCTGTTATCGTCGGTGCTGTGTAGGGCTTCCGACACGCGTGCTACGCGGTCAGCGGCCGCCTCGTAGGTTTCTTGGGCCCGATCGCGAAGGTCGTCGAACTGGTCGCTCACCTTCTCTCGGATGCTCTTTTTCGCGTGATCGGATTGGTCGAGCAAGAAAAGTCCGGCCCCGAGTGCCGCCTTGAGAAACTTCTTCATGTTCACTGTTCACCTCCATCGATCGCGCAGGAATCACGCATCAATTCGTGCCGGGAGTGCTTACACAGCACTCCGTCGCCCACTTATCAGGTTGAAAATGAGGGTTATGAGGGCCAGTAGCAGCAGGATGTGAATAAGCCCCCCCATCGTGTAGGAGCTAACGATTCCTACTAACCAGAGAACCAGAAGGATTACGAATATCGTCCAAAGCATGGCAGGCTCCTCTTCCTCATAAGTGACGGGCAAAGTCCCCGTCTTACATGGACAAAGTAGCAATCTCGTGCGCTTAGCCGATATCGGGTTAAAACCGTACTCCGGGACGATAGTTCACCTATACCCAGCTAAATCCAATGATTGCAGTGTTATTGACGCTTATTCGCCGCCCAGCCGGAAGCGCAGGCCGGCACGGAAGTTGGCTTTCAGCGCGGGATAGCCCAGCACCTCGTTGTAGTGCTCGTTGAACGCATTGTTGAGGTTGGCATACGCGGTGATGTGCCGCGTCAGGTTGTACCAGCCTCCCAGATCGACGCGCACGTAGCCGGCGGCGTAATAGATGGGCGGGATCAATCCGAAGAGAAAGTCGGAGTCGGGACGGCGACCGAGGGCGACTGCTCCAACCGTCGCACCAAAACGTTGACGCACGTAAGTGAACATGGCGGTGCCCGCCTGCTTGGGGCGTCGGAGCAGCGGTGCGCCGACTCCGTTGATAAGTGGATCACAGAACGGAGGATCGCAGGGGGGGGCCTCCTGGATGCGCGTCGAGGTGTAGGTATAGGCTCCGATGAATGAGAAGTGGTTGCCGATCTGCCCGCGCAACTCGACTTCCGCTCCGCGCGCCATCGACTTGTTCAGGTTGACATACTGGCTGGTGAAATCGACGGGGTTGGTCTGGAACGCGATCTGGTTGTGGAACTCGTTGTCGTAGTAGATCGCGCTCAGTGAGAGCTTGTTGCCCCGGAATCCTTGCTCAAAGCCCGCTTCCCAGGAGCGGTTCTGCTCGGGCTGAAGGTCAGGATTGGGCAGAACAGGAAACGTCCCAGAGATCCCGAACGATTGCAGAAAGCTGGGTTCCTTAATGCCCTCGGAGTATCCGGCGCGCAGGCGGGTTCCGCTGAAGGTCTCGTCGCCCTGGAACAGGAGAAGTGAGACCGCCGCGCGGGGCACGACCTTGTTTCCGAAGCTCGTGTTGTTGACGTAGCCAACTCCCGCCAGCGCCGAAATTCGCTTCCACGTCAGGAGTTCCTGCCCGAACGCATAGTTGTTGAAACGCAGACCGTGGGTGTCGCTGACGGAGAAAAATGGCGTGCCCGGAGCGAACTCGGAGTGTATGAACCCGTTCTCGTCTTCGAAGGTGTAGCCGACGGTGGTCTGTGCCCACGGACGCGGCGTCCACGTACCTTGGTATTCGAAGCCGGCGCGGTTGTAGTGGCTGAGGTTGGAGAACGGGCTGTCGACGAACTCGCGTCCCGGATCGACGTAGGCCTGCGAGTTCGCCTGCACGTGGTTGTACTCATACCCACTGAAGGTATGTTGCCAGGCCCCCGGACCGCTGACCGAAACCTCGGCGCTCGCGAGGAAATTGTTCTGGTGTGCTATCTGGTTGGAGTTGGGCGGCAAGACCGGATTGCCATTGAACCACCAGTTCGACTGCACGCCTGTCCAGTTGTTCGAGTGGCGCAGCCGAAAGCGAAACGCGACGCGCGGCGAAAAGCGGATACCGATGTTGCCCCCCTGAAGAGCGTTCGTATAAGTGTCGTTGATGCCCTGTCCCTGTGTGTCGAACTGGTTGAGGAAGAAGTTGTAGTCGAAGATCTTGTCGGAGCCGGCAACCAAGAAATATCCGTTCGCCGTGGAGAATGTCCCGCCATCGGCGCCGAATTCGAAGACCGGCTTCAGAGCCGTGCCAGTCGTCGTCCAAAGCTGTACCACGCTGGTCATGGCGTCGGTGCCGTAGATGGTGCTTTCAGGACCGCGTACGACTTCCAGTCGCTCGATGTTGTTCATGGGAGTGACGCCGAAGTCATAGAAACCCCCGGGATCGTTGACCGGTACGCCGTCGATGAGGACTTTGTTGTAGCTGGATTCGCCGCCTCGCACGAACAGGCTGGCCTGGCCGCCACGACGTCCGCTGGTATTGACGATGGCTCCGGGGATGTAGCTCAGCGCCTCGGCGGCAGCGGGCGGATTCAGCAGCGTAAGTTGGTCACTGTTCAGCGTGTCGATCGACACCGCCGTCTGGTTTACCGTGTTGGGCGTGGCCGTCGCCGAAACGACCACAGTCTGGGGAGTGGTCGCCAGCTTCAGTTGCACGATCTGTGGCTCGGTCTGCGGAAGGGTGACGGCGAGCGACTGCTCTGCGAATCCTGGCGCGAGAATGATTGCCTCATAGGACTCATCGGGTAAGTTGGCGAACGTGACGGAGCCATCGCCCGCGCTGGTAAGTATGCCGACGCCGGCGTTGTCGCTGCTTCGATAGAGCGACACTTGCACGGCCGAAACTCGGTCGCCGGAAGGGCTTTGTACGATGAGTTTTAGGTCGGCAGCAAACAACGCACTGGTGGCCAGTAGACAGAAAAAAAAGATAAAAATGCGGTTCAACTCTCCTCCTCACGCGAAAGGGGTTGGAAAAGAGGCTCGCGCCGGTCTCCTGACTCGCGAGTTGCGATGCGGACATCGCAGACAACGGCCCAGGCCTTCCCGTTTGCACAGTGGCCTCGACCCAACAGCTCGCTCACAGTTGCGCGGCAGCGCGGGATTCACACCCGCTTCCCAGTTCCGTCCCAGTGGCGGAACGCGCGAACCAACATCGTGGATGATCTGGAAAGAACAACCCGGAACAAAAATTTGCACCAGGGGAACTCTGACTCTATCGGCAGGTGACTGTGGTGTCAATCACGCGCTGAGGAAAATTGCGATTCGGCATGCGCGGTGACGCGCTCGAGTCCCGCCTGCATTTCGGCGTAAGCTGCGTCGAGCCGCTCGTCATCGGCGTCGGGGGGCACAAAAATCTTCCGTGCGACACGGATGTAGGCCCGCGAAAACGGCTTGGGAATCATCATCGCGTCCCAGGTTTTCAGTACCCACGGCTTTTCCATCGCCACGTAAAATGGGGTGATCGGGACACCGGTCGTCCGGGCGAGCAGGACGGGTCCTCGTTTTGCGATGTAGCGAGGACCGCGAGGGCCGTCGATGGTAAACGCTGCGCCGCCCCCATTCGCGACGAAGGAGTGCATCTCCAGTAGACCGCGCTGGCCACCACGGGAGCTGGAACCGCGCACGGGCACATAGCCGTAGCGGCGGATAACCCGCGCAATGAATTCTCCGTCGCGGCTTTTGCTGGTCAGGACGGCAAAATTCCTGTCGCGGAAGATCCACGTCGCTCCCAAGACACAACGGTGCCAGAAGGGGTAGATGCCAGGATAGACATTGTCCATGCTCCCGATGGAACCGTCTTCCCAGGAAAATTCCATCCTCAGGGTGCGCCCAACGATTGAGATGAAAGTGGAAGCTGCCCAGGCAACGAGCGCAAATTGTACGCGCTGCCACAGCGTGAATTGGCGGTCGCCGGCGTCGTCCTTGCCGGCGCTGGATTCGAGGGGCACGGGAAAATTCTAAATCAGTGGCCGGTGGTCGGTGGCCGGTGGTTAGGCAGGCGAGTAAGGAACGGGTGCGTCGTTCGCTCCCGGCTCGATCCGAGATGAACTTCAGCTCTGGAGTTCCGCCCATCATTCATCCCGAAGGGCTTTGACCACCACTAGCCGCTAACCACCAGCACCTTCCTCACCCCGAGTACTTCAGCCATTTCCGCAACTCCGGCAGCGTGGGGCGTTTTCCATACATCAGAATGCCGACGCGATAGATACGCGACGACAATCCAAGCATTCCCCACGTCGTAAGCAGCATCAGCGCGACGCACAAAATGATCTGCCATGCCGGTGGCGTTTCTACCATCACGCGCACGAACATCAAGATCGGTGCGAAGAAGGGTACCATCGATGTCCAGAAAGCGAGTGATGAGTTGGGATGCTGCAGCACCGGCGTGCTCAACACAATCGAGAAGATGATAGGCAGCATGGCCGGCCACTGCACCTGCTGTGCCTCCTGGTCGGAATTCACCATCGAGCCGAGTGCCGCATACATCGTGGCATAAAGGAAATAGCCGAGGATGAAGAACACCGCGAAGGCGACGACACCCGCGATGGGAATCTGCACATTCGACGGGATGGAGCGCGACGCCAGAAGTCCCGGCAGCGAAAAGGCCAGGGCAACCAGAAGCCAGATAAGAGTCTGCGTCAGCCCGACCGCGCCGACGCCGATGATCTTTCCCGCCAGTAGCTGCTTCGAAGTCACCGACGAAAGCAGCACTTCGAGGATGCGCGAACTCTTCTCCTCGATGACCGAGCGCATCACGGCGAAGCCGTACACCAGCATGTTCACGTAGAGCAGCATGACCATGGTGAACGAGACCAGGAACACCGAGATGCCACTGGCACCTTCTTTGCCCTTGTCGATGCGAATGGAATCCATGTCGATAGGCTTGAGCAGGTTCTCTACTTCCGCACCGCTCATGCCCTTTTTCGCCAACTGGCGCTTGGTGAGCGCCGTCTGTATCGCGTTGCGCAGCTCGATGCTCTCGCCGAAGTCAGTCACGTCCTTGGCGTTGTAGACTACCTTGCGACTGGCGAGATCGTTGTCGCTCAGCCACAGAAAGCCGTCAATCTTGCCATCGCTGATCTGCTGGCGCAGTGCGGTGCGCTCTGCGTCACTGGTATTGGTGTCGATCGTGATGTCGTATCGCGGAGCAGAGGGCTTCTTCTTCGGTGCGGATTTTGCCAAATCGTCCGGAGGGCTCGGTTGCGGCGCGATTAACTGCCGCTTCACCGCTTCCGCCACCTCGGGATTGTTGACTACCAACACGATGCGGCGCGTGCCGCCGGACTTCATGCCCGACAACAGGGCAGGAATCAGGATCGTCGATGCCATGAAGACCGGCATGAGCATCGTCATGATGATGAATGCCTTGGAGCGAATGCGCTCAACATACTCGCGACGGATGATCAGCCAGGTGTTATGCATTTTGGCCCACCACGTCGATGAAGATTTCCTCCAGCGAAGGCTCGACCAGCTCGAAGCGGCTGATGCGGGCGTGTTGCGAGGCCATGCGCAGTAACGCCTGCGAATCAGCGCCCGGCTTCAGGCGGACCTCCACATAGTTGCCATAGTTGTTGACTGACTGAATAAGCTCGCTGTGATCGAAGGGAGGATCGCCCTCGTATTGCATCTGGACCGTATTCTTGCCGTAACTGGCCTTGATCTTCTTGAGGTCGCCTTCGAGTACGCGCCGTCCGTGATCGATGAGACAGATCGATTCGCACAGCCGCTCCACCTGGTCCATGCGGTGAGTGGAGAAGAGGATCGTCTTGCCCGCCTTCTTCAACTCGATCATCACATCTTTCAGCATCACGGCATTGGCGGGGTCCAGTCCGGAAAAAGGCTCATCGAGAATCATGAGGTCGGGATCGTGCAGCAGAGCGGCAATGAACTGGATCTTCTGCTGCATGCCTTTCGATAGCGCTTCGACCTTCTTTTGCGTCCACTCCGAGATCTGTAGACGCTCGCACCACTGCAGGGAGCGCTTTTGCGCGTCAGCGGTTGACATGCCGTGCAACCGCCCCAGGAAGATCAGGTGTTCAAGCACCTTCATCCGTTTATAAAGGCCGCGCTCCTCCGGCAGGTAGCCGATGCGTTGTAGCTGCTCGCGGTGAAACTTCTCGCCGAAGAGCCAGACCTCGCCTTCATCGGGGACGTTGATGCCGATCATCATCCGAATGCTGGTAGTCTTGCCTGCGCCGTTGGGACCCAGCAGGCCATAAACACTGCCTTCGCGAATGTTGAATGACAGGTGATCGACGGCGACGAAGCGGTCGTAAGTTTTGTGGATTCCACGGAGTTCAACAGTATCGGGCATAGGTCAGCGAGTGGAGGAGGCCGTCTGAAACGTGGCAGGTAGTGGCCTTGTCATTGGAAGTCCGTCCGCAGCGATTGTACCGATCCCCAGGAGGAATGAGAATTCAGATGGAACGGTTCCGCAGAGCGCGGGCTCAACCCAGTCGTTCTCTCGGCAAGGCTTCGAGAGCAGCGTCTTTGGCGAAGCGACGCACCGTGATGTCAAGGTTTATGCCGACCATGCGCTTGGGTTTTCCGGAGTGGTCGTAGAATATCTGGCCGTGACTCGAAATCCAGCGGACGCGTCCGCTGGTGGTGCGAATGCGATACTCCATCGCCCAGTTGTGGAGTTGATGGCGGAAGAGTTCGTCGAGTTGAAAGACAACGCGGTCGCGATCCTCGGGATGCAGACTCGAAAACCATTTTTCGCGGCTTGGTTTTTCGTCCAGCGGGAAATCGCAAATCCTCTGGAATCCGTCGGACCAATAAACAGTGTCGTTGACGATGTCCCAGTCCCACACTCCGCCGGAGACAACCTGCTCTGCGATGCGGAGTCGCTCCTCATTGGCCAGCAACTGTTGCTGTGCAACCCTTCTGATCTCCGCTTCATTCGAGGCTTGCAGGACGGCCTCACGACTGGCCTCTCCCAAGGCGGAAATGACGAGACCCGAAATGCCGAACAGCAACGTGCCGACCACGGCATTTGTGTTGGGGAGTCCGAGTGTGTATAGGGGTGGAATAAGAACATAGTCAGTCAATGCCACGGTTATGAGGACCGACACAATCCCCGGGCCGAGTCCGCCGTAGAAAGCTGAAAGCGCAATTGGAAGGAAGAGGGTGGCGAACGGGACGCCATCGTCAAAAATGAAGTGCCCGACCAGCCATCTGGCCGCAAGGAAGACAAGCGACACCAGCACGGCGACGCCGTAGCGCCACCAGATGCTCTGGTGCGAATCGCGCAAAGGAATTTTCCGCAAAATGGAAACGATGTCGGCCATGACGTTATAAGGCGGCTTGCGGGACCGGCTGCTTCCGCGTACCTCTTCAGAGTTGACGCCTAAGAACGACATTTCGCCATGGCCTTTAAGTGGGCTGGTCGCTGCACGTTTGGAGGAAATTGCGCACCATGTGCTTGCCGTGCTCGGTGAGCACACTTTCGGGGTGGAACTGCACTCCCTCAATGGGGTACTTGCGATGCCGTAGTCCCATGATCACACGGCCGCCATCGCGGTCCTTGCAAGTTGCCGAAATCTCCAGATCGGCTGGTAATCCCTTTTCGGCGACCACCAGAGAGTGATAGCGCGTCGCGGTTACGGGTGAAGGAATGCCCCGAAAAATGGTCTTCCCATCATG
>Ga0210406_10005455_pt1 | contig 13333 bp, 11 predicted proteins | sample IncBWC30MmetaG_FD_155454 | JGI IMG/M metagenome (GOLD analysis project Ga0210406, IMG submission 155454) | Forest soil microbial communities from Barre Woods Harvard Forest LTER site, Petersham, Massachusetts, United States - Inc-BW-C-30-M | ecosystem: Environmental > Terrestrial > Soil >... | reverse complement strand
TGGATTGCGCTTTCGATTTTCATCTTCTTCTTCGCGCTCGTCACCGTGATGGGCTTTGTCGCCGCGCGCTGGAAGGCGGGCCCGGTCAACGAGCACCTCGACGAGTGGGGGCTGGGCGGACGGCAGTTCGGCACCTGGATCACCTGGTTCCTGGTCGGCGGCGATTTCTACACCGCCTATACCGTGATCGCAGTGCCGGCGCTGGTCTATGCGGTCGGCGCTTATGGCTTCTTCGCCCTGCCTTATACCATCATCGTCTATCCCTTCGTGTTTGCGGTGATGCCCCTCTTGTGGAAGGTGGCGCATCGCAACGGCTATGTCACCGCTGCGGATGTCGTCCACGGCACCTACGGTTCGAGGGCGCTGGAACTCGCGGTCGCGCTCACCGGCATGGTTGCGACCATGCCCTATATCGCGCTGCAACTTGTCGGCATGGGCGCTGTCATCAAGGCCATGGGACTGTCCGGCGAGCTGCCGATCGTCGCGGCCTTCATCATTCTCGCGCTCTATACCTATAACTCCGGCCTGCGCGCGCCCGCGCTGATCGCCTTCGTCAAGGACATCATGATTTATATCGTGGTGCTGGTCGCGGTCGTGATCGTGCCGGTGAAGCTTGGCGGCTATGCCGCGGTGTTTGCTGCTGCTGGCGACGCCTTCGCGGCCAAGGGCGGCGCCACCGGGCTGATCTTGAAGCCGGAGCAGATGCTGCCCTATGCGACCCTTGCCTTGGGCTCGGCGCTTGCCGCCTTCATGTACCCGCACACGCTGACCGGCATCTTCGCCGCCAGGTCCGCCGATACCATCCGCAAGAATGCGATCCTGCTGCCGGCCTATACGTTGCTGCTCGGGCTGATCGCGCTGCTCGGCTACATGGGCCATGCCGCACGCATCACGGTGTCCACGCCGAACGATGTGGTGCCCGTGCTGTTCAAGACGCTGTTCCCGTCGTGGTTTGCCGGATTCTCCTTCTCGGCGATCGCGATCGGCGCGCTGGTGCCGGCGGCCGTCATGAGCATCGGCGCCGCCAATGTTTTCACCCGCAATGTCTGGAAGGCCTATATCAACCCTGGCGTCAGCCATGCCGGCGAGGCGGCGGTCGCCAAGATCGCCTCGCTGGTGGTCAAGGTCGGCGCGCTCGCCTTCATCCTGTTCCTGCCGGTGCAGTATGCACTCGATCTGCAATTGCTCGGCGGTTTGTGGATTCTGCAGACATTTCCGGCACTGGTGTTCGCGCTGTTCACGCGCTGGTTCCGCGCCGAAGGTCTGCTGCTGGGTTGGGCCGCCGGCATCGGCTGGGGATCGTGGACCGCCTGGAGCAACGGGTTGAAGCCGATTGCGACGATTGCGATCGGCGATGCCAGCTACGCCTTCTATGTCGGGCTCGGCGCGCTGATCCTCAATGTCGCCGTCGCTGCGATCGCAACGGTCATCATCGGCTTGATCTCGCCGAACCCGCGGGGCGCTACGGCCCGGCCTTGATATTTGCGGCCCTGGCAACCTCGCTCCAGCGCGCGAGGTCGGCGCTAAGGATCTTCGAGAATTGAGCGGTCGAGCTGCCGACCGTCTCGACGCCGAGCGGCTTCAGCCGTCCGATCACGTCAGGCTGTTTCGCGATCTTGATGAACTCGGCCTCGAGCTTGCTCACGATCTCGGGCGGCGTTGCCTTCGGGGCAAAGATGCCGCTCCACAGGATCGCATCGACGTCGGCGCCCGCTTCCTTCATGGTCGGCACGTCGGGAAGATCGTCCAGGCGCTTGGGGGCTGCGACCGCCAGCGCGCGCACCGTGCCGGATTTGATCTGGCTGTAAACCGAACCGGCATCGGCGATGGTCGTCGTCACCTGGCCGGAGATCACCGCCAGCACCGACTCATTGGCGCTCTTGTAGGGAATGGCCTGCATCGGCGCGCCGGTCTTCAGCTTGAACAACTCGGTCACGAGCTGGAACGACGCAGACGAGCTTCCGTAATTTGTCTTCTCGGGATGGGCTTTTGCATAGGTGACCAGCTCGGCGACCGATTTGATCGGCGAGGACGCGTTGACCACCATGATCAGCGGGAACGAGCAGAGCTCGGACACCGCGACGAAATCGCGGATCGAATCGTAGGGAAGCTTGGCATAAAGCGCGTGATTGATGGCCATGCCGCTGGCGCCGACCAGGATCGTGTAGCCGTCGGGTGGCGCCTTGGCGACATATTCGGCCGCGACGATTGCGCCGCCGCCCGGCTTGTTCTCGACGATCACCGGTTGGCCGAAATCTTCCGACAGCTTCTGCCCGAAGACGCGCGCGATGATGTCGTTGCCGCCACCAGCCGCGAAGCCGACGATAATGTGGATCGGCCGCGCCGGATATTTCGCCGCATTGTCCAGCGCCAGCGCCGGGCGCGCACCGAGGGCAACGAGTGTGACGCAGATCGTTGTCAGCACGTGGCGCATTCGCATGACGTCGGCCCTCTCAAAGCCTTGTGACGTGAACATGCAGCACGGCGGCCTTGCCATCATCGAGCGCCGCAAGACAGCGATCGATCGCGGCGGCAAGCGCCTCCGGTTCGATGACGCATTCGCCATGCGCGCCGAACGCTTTCGCGACGTCGGAAAAGTCCCGCCGCTCGCCCTGGCGACCCGAGGTGAGGCGCGACAGGAACTGATCGGTCTCGGCCGCCATGCCTTTCGGATAGACGCGTTGCGTCGCCGACTTCACCGCCTGCCAGCCGCCATTGTCCACCACCACCGTGAAGATCGGAAGCTGATATTGCTGCGCGACCGCATAGACACTGTCGGGCGAGGAGAAATGGAAGCCGCCGTCGCCGATCACCTGCACTATGCGGCGATGTGGCTGGGCGAGCTTCAGGCCGAGCGCCATGCCGCCGCTGAAGCCGAGGCCGCCGCCCGCGAGCCCCACATAGCTGCGCGGGCGGGTGCGCGGCAGATGCTCCTGCAGGATGGGCGCGTTGCGGATCGCCTCGTTCAGCACGACGTCGTCCGGCGCCAGCTTGCGGCCGAGCGTTGCGAACACAAAAGCGGGGTTGAGCGCACCGGTGACGCCCTTGTTGGCACTGATCGCTGCGCGCCGTGAAGCCGCCTGTTCGTGTGCGCCGGACCAGTCCGCCATGCGCGTGACTACCCGCTTGCGATAAGCGTCGTCGGCGCGCGCTTCGACCGCGTCCAGCACCTGCCGTAGGATGATTGCGCTGTCGCCCTGGATCCGCATGTCGGTCGCAAATCCCCACATCGGAAAGTCCGACTTCAGGGGATCGATGTCGATCTGGATCCAATCGATCGCGCCGGCGCGCCTGGCGGATTGCGGCACGAAGGGCACATCGGTGTCGAGCAGAAGGCCAAGATCTGCCTGTGCCAGCAGGGGCAGGGGATCGATGCCGGCATGGCAGGGCGAATCCTGCGGGAGGTTGAGATCGATCGCATTGAACTCGGCGACGCGGATGCCGCAGGTGCGCGCCAGCCGGTCCAGCACCTCGACCGCGTGCGGCTTGCGGCCGAGATAGGCCGTGAACGCAACGGGATTCTCCGCCGCCATCACGCGTTCGGCAATCGCTTCCGCCCGCTTTGGCTCGATGCCGCCGGCCTGCACGCTGCCATAGCGCGACGCGGGATAGGCCGGCATCTCGGCCTCGTCCCATTCCTCGGCCAGCGTCTCGCGCGGCAGCATCATGTAGACCGGGCCAGGCGGATCGCTATGGGCGAACGCGCTCGCGCGGGCGAGCGCCTCCTTCACCACGATGCCGGATGGAAGCGAATATTCCCATTTCACATAGGGACGGACGATGCTGGCGATGTCGAACGGGTCTTGCACAAAATGCACATAGGTGTCACGCGAGCCCTTCAACTCGCCATGCAGCGTATGCGGCGCACGGCCGGCGAACAGCATTACCGGCAACCGATAGCGGAACAGGTTCTGAATCGCCATGCAGGCATTCGCGGTGCCGGCATCGACATGCACCAGCACGGCCTGAGATTTGCCGGTGGCGAGCGCGTAGCCGCCCGCCATATGCACGGCGACGACCTCGTGCGGACACAGGATGACGTCCGGGTGCTTGCGGCCGTCCTTGTCCCAGCGCGCCATCTCCTCGATCAGGGAGACATGGTCGGTGCCGAGATTGGCGAAGATGCAGTCGACGCCGAGATCGACCAGGCCTTCGAGGAAATAATGCGCGGCGCTGTGGCGGGCCATGCCTAACCCGAATTCATCGCGCTCTCACGCTGCTCGGCGACGAACTTGTTGCGCAAGGTGCCGATGCCGGTGATCTCGATCTCGACGACATCGCCGGCCTTCAGATCGGGGGAGGCGCCGTCGGTGCCCATCCAGATCACGTCACCCGGCCACAGCGTAAAATATTTGGTCAGCTCGACGATGAACGGCACGACGCCGAAGATCATCTCATTGGTGTGGAAGCGGCCGGTCTCCTTGCCGTTGACCTTGATGATGGTTTCCATCTTGTCGAGATCGGCGTCGGTTTCGATCCAGGGGCCCATCGGCTTGAAGGTGTCGCAATTCTTGGAGCGCCACAGGCTGCGATCGGCCTTCTGCCAACTCCGCTCGCTGACATCGTTGCCGATCGTGTAGCCGAACACGCAGGACATGGCATTCTCGGCGGTGAGATGCTTCACCTTCTTGCCGATGACGACGACGAGCTCGCCTTCGTAATGAATCTTCTCGGTCGCGGTCGCCGGGATCACTACGTCTTCATCATGCCCGATCAGCGCATTCTGCGCGCGATAGCCGATCTCGGGCCGGTCGGGCACGTTCGGCACTTCGCCGCGCTTGTCGGCGGCTTCCTTGAGATGCTTGAGGTAGTTCAGGCCGACGCAATAGAAGGTGCGCGGGATCAACGGGAGCTCGATCTTGACGTCCTTCAGCGCATGGGTTTGCGACGTGCGCTGCCATTCGCCGAAGGGATCGCCGCTGATTGCGACGACGCGATCGCCCTCGACGAGGCCCCAAGAGGTTGTTCCGGCGGTTGTTCCGGCGGCGGTGAATTTCAGCCAACGCATGGTATGTCCTCTTACTCTGCCGCGGCGCGCGGCGGGGTTTTCCAGGCGCCGGTCGCCGGGCGCTTCAATCCGAGATTTTCGCGCAGCGTGCTGCCCGCATAGTCCTTGTGAAAGAGTCCGCGCCGCTGCAATTCGGGCACCACGTGATTGACGAAATCGGCGTAGGAGCCCGGCACGTAGCTCGCGGCGATGACAAAGCCGTCGCAGCCCCGGCCGACGAACATCTCTTCAAGCTTGTCCGCGATCTCCTTCGGTCCGCCGACGATCGCGTCCTGGACCTGACCGCGGCCTGAGAAGGCGATGAAGTCGCGCGCCGACGGATTGGTCTTGCCCGAGGTTCGCAGCACGCCATCGCGGATGCCGAGCATGCCCTGCATGCCCTGCAGCTCATCGGTGGTCAGCGGCTCGTCGATGCCCTTGGCGGCGAAATCGAAATTGAGCCCTTCCGCAAGAAGTGAAAGCGCATCGATCTCCAGCGGCAGCTTCTGGATCAGCGCCATCCTGTCCTCGGCCTCCGACTTGGTCGCGCCGCAGACGGGCGTCGTCAGGTTGCAGAGGTACATCTGGTCGGGGTCGCGGCCGGCTTTGACGGCCTCGTTGCGGATTGCGTCATAGCCCTGCTTGCCACTTGTGAGATTGCGCGCGGCCGTGAAGATCACTTCGCCCCAGCGGCCGGCGAAGCGCTGGCCCCGGCCGGAGGCGCCGGCCTGGATGACGACGGGATGGCCCTGCGGCGAGCGCGGCACCGTGAACGGCCCGCGAGACTTGAAGAACGCTCCCTTATGGTCGAGCCGCTTGACCTTGGTTGGATCGGCAAACCGTCCACTCGTCTTGTCGATGATCAGCGCGCCGTCTTCCCAGGAGTCCCAATGGCCGAGCACGACTTCCATGAATTCGTCTGCGCGGTCATAACGCAGGTCATGTTCGAGATGCGCGTCCTTGCCCATGTTGAGCGCCTCGCCGTCGTTCACCGACGTGACGACATTCCAGGCGGCGCGGCCGCCCGTCATGAGATCGAGCGTCGCGAAGCGGCGCGCGACGTCGAACGGCTCGAAATAGGTGGTCGAGCAGGTCGAGGCGAGGCCGAGCTTCTCGGTGACCATGCCCATCGTGGTCAGCACCACGATCGGGTCCATCTTCACGCAGCGGATGCCGTATTCGACGGTGTGGGCGTGATCATTGCCATAGCGGTCCGGCATCGCCAGCCGATCGTCGAAGAAGGCCATGTGGAACTTGCCGGCTTCAAGGATGCGGGCGATCTCCTGATAGTAATCCGCCGACATCGAATCGTCGCGCGATTCGGGGTGACGCCACGAGCTCGGCAGGTTCGTGCAGTTCTGCGCCTGCAGGAAACCGACCATCGCCATTTGCCGCGTCATGCTGTTCTCCTGTCCCGCCGGTCAGTCAGTCCAGATCCAGTTGCGCGGCGATCTTGTATTCGCCGGCCAGCGTCCGCAATCTGTCCCAGGTCGCGTCCTCGATCTCGATGCCGTCCTTGCGGCGCTGCTGCTCGCGCAGATATTCGACCTCGCCGGGATAGAAAACACCGGGCGAGCCTTCCGAGGGCGGCGTCGATTTCAGATAGCGAGCGAACTCGGCGACTTCCCTTTTGAAATCCTTCAGCGGCCGGAAGGCGGCGACATTGAACACCGCCATGAACACGCCGTCATTGTGCCGGCCGCTCGGCTCGATGCCGAAGCCGAGCCCGGTCAAGAGTCCGCACAGCACCTCGACCATCGCGGCCAGGCCCGAGCCTTTGTAACCCTCGCTGCCGCCGAGCGGCAGCAGCGCGCCGCCCTTGCGATATTGCGTGGGGTCGGTGGTGTGCCGGCCCTCGGCGTCGATGATCCATCCTTTCGGAATTTCTTCTTTGCGCGCGACCGCGAGCGCGATCTTGCCGGCCGCGACCGCCGAGGTCGCCATATCAAGATAGAACGGCGCTTCGAGGTCGGACGGCACCGCGATCGATATCGGATTGGTGCCGAGCCGCGGCTCGCGGCCGCCGAAGGGCGCGACATGTTTCGGCGAGCGGCCGGAGTCGGCAGTAGCCAATCCGATCATGCCCTCGCGTATCGCCATCAATGGATAGGCCGCGAGCCGCCCGACATGGCTCTGGCGGAACACGGTGCAGGCCGCGACATTGGCGGTCTTGGCCTTCTCGATCGTCAGCGCCATCGCCTTGGTGTTGACGTGAAAGCCGAAGCCCCAATGGCCGTCGATGACGGTCGTGGTCGGCGATTCCTGCACGATGGTCCATTCGGTGCCGGGAACGATATGGCCGGCCTTGATGCGGTCGATATAGGTCGGGATTGCGATCACGCCGTGGGAATCATGGCCGGCGAGGTTGGCGTTGACGCAGCCGGCGGCCACCGCATGGGCCTCTTCGTCCGAAGCGCCGGCGGCCTGCAACAGCGCCGCGCCGATGGTGGTGAGACGGTCGGCCTTGACGATCGGCATTGGTTTCCTCGATGGAGAGGCCCGCGTGCGAGGCGGGTCTTGCTTGTTGTTGCCGCGTCATGGTCTCAAAGCGATGGCGTGAGAGCAAGTGGCAAGCAGCCAGAATCGCCGATGGCCGCCGCGCCGTGGGCGCATGGCGGATTTCCATCATGCGGCATTAAAGGCCGCTTGCGTTGAGCGAGACCTGACTTCTGCTCCTCGCGGGAGTTGGGACCTGAGCGCCGCTATTTTTCTTCCGCGACCTGCGTCGCGGTCGCCGGTCCTTCGCCCATGATCAGGAGCACCGCGTCCTCGTCCTTGGCGCCATCCCAGTGCACCTGCTTGCCAAAATGCGTGACGAAGCTGCCGGCCGGCATCGGCACCGTGCCGTGCTCGGGGTCGAATTTCGGCCCCGTGCCCACCCACCATGTTCCCTGCAGCACGACGATGTAGCGGTCGTTCGGATGGAAGTGCGGCCGGCTGAAATGATTGCCCTTGGTCCATTTGGTATAGACCATGTAGAAGCCTGGCTTGTTCGGATCGCCGACCACCACCGCGTTTTGCGCGCCGCGCGCATCGACCGGACCCCATGGGATCTGGTCCGGCGTCTTGTAGACGACAGCGGCCGGATTGAGCTCGGCCGCGGAGCCGATGCTCAGCATCGCGGCGAAGCAGACCGGCAGCGCGATAAAGCGCGAGAGCTGTGCGGTGGCCTTCATTTCTGATCCTCCTTCGATATTCCGTGCGTCAATTGCGCAGCTCGATTCCTTCGTCTATTGCCTTCATGCTAGCTGGTCTCACTCGCGGTGCAAGACGCGGTTGAGTGATGCTGACGTGCAGCAGAACGCAGCCGCAGCATCGAATCCTGCTTGCAATTTGCGGTGGTCTGCAATCGTCCCCGCTTAAACAAGACGTTCGAACAACAAGATGGGGAGGATCTTCCATGCGCTATCGTTCAATGTCGCTGGCCCTGGCGCTCACAATCGGCGCCGCGGCTTGCCCGTACGCAATTTCGGCTCGGGCCGAAGATGACGGCTGGATCACGCTGCTCGACTCGGCCAACAAGGGCGAATGGAGCGAGGTCGGCAAGGCCAATTGGGAAATGAAGGATGGCGTGCTCACCGTCGACAAGCTCGACGGCAAGGACATTGCCTATCTCGTCAGCAAGAACACCTACAAGGATTTCCAAATCAGGGCCGAGTTCTGGGTCGATGACGAGGCCAATTCCGGCATCTTCATCCGCTGCGACCAGGCGGACAAGATCGACGGCAAGATCTGCTATGAGGTCAACATCTTCGACAAGCGGTCGGACCCGTCTTACGGAACCGGCGCGATTGTCGATGTCGCCAAGGTCGATCCGATGCCGAAGGCCGCCGGCAAATGGAACACGTATGAGATCACGGCCAAGGGACCGCATCTCATGGTCGTGCTCAACGGACAGAAGACCGCCGACGCAGACGATTCCAAGCATCTCGGCGGGTACGTCGCGCTGCAATACGGTTCGGGCGCCGTGAAGTTCCGCAAGGTGCAGATCAAGCCGCTATAGAGCGAAGCTCGGATGATCGACGCAGCACGTGTCAGTTGCGTCGCTTCGGTGTGGTGGCGGGCCGGGCACGCTCCGCCGTTTTTTGCGTGGGAGACGTTGCCCGTCTTCTTCCTGATAAGGGTCTCGACTAGGGTCGTGCATTCGCCGGGCCTGGGGATCGTGCCGTGGAAGAGCGTTCGGACAAGCTGCGTTCGTTCTATGCCAAATTGATCTGCGCCGCGGCCAAGATCGGCGATCCCCGGATCGAGGATGCTTTTCGGGCGGTCAAGCGCGAGCCATTCGCCGGTCCGGGTCCCTGGCGGGTCAAGTTCGGCGGCCACGACTATGTGGAGACGCCTGACGACGATCCGGCCTTCCTTTATCAGAACCTGCTGCTGGCGCTCGACAGCGGGCGCGGCATCAATATCGGCATGCCGAGCGCCCATGCCTATTGGCTCGGCGCATGCGAGATCAAGGAGGGCGAAACGGTCTTGCAGATCGGGGCGGGCAGTGGCTACTACACCGCGATCCTCGCGCATCTCGTCGGCCCAAGCGGCCGGGTGCATGCCTATGAGATCGATGAGACTCTCGCGGCGCGAGCCCGGGACAACCTTAGGGACCTGCTCCAAGAAGATCTGCTCCAAGAAGATCTGCTCCAAAAAGGTCTGCCTCAAGTCGATGTGCAGACAAGGTCCGGCGTGACGCCTGACTTGCCGAAGGCGGATCTGATCTATGTCTGCGCCGGTGCCGCGCAGCCGGCGAGGTTCTGGCTCGATGCCTTGCAGGTGGGCGGCCGGCTATTGTTTCCGCTCGCACCGGAATGGGTGCTCGGCGGTATGCTGTTGATCACGCGGCCCGCAGAAGGAGTCGTCTGGCCGGCCAGGTTCGTCGGCCGTGCGCAGTTCATAGGTTGCGTCGGCCTCCAGGACGAAGAAACCGGCCAACGTTTGAAGGACGCGTTCGCCGGTGATTGGGAGCAGGTGCGCTCGCTCCACCTCGATAGCGCGCCCGACGAGACCTGCTGGTTCGCTGGCGACGGCTGGTGGCTCTCGACCAAGGAAGCCGGCGCCGCCGAAGCCAACCACGCGACAAACGAAGGCTGACGCCGCTCAGATCTCCCGCACCAAGCCGGGTTTGCCCGGCGCGCATTCCAGCGCCTCGCGGTCCCATTTGGCCGCGTTGGCGGCCGCCTCGTAGGTGCTCTGCAGGAAATCGAGCAGCGTCTGGTCCGGATCGGCCGCGGTGCGCACGGCGTCATAGGGCAGGATGAATTCGCCGAGTGTCTCGTGGAAAAAGGCAGCGTCCGGATTCACCTTCGTCGTGCGATATCCGGCCGGCTCGGGATAGGCGTAGGAGTAGAACGCGGGATAATCGATTGCGCCGCTGCCGGGCCAGAAGCCGGCGCTGCTCACCTCATGCGAATAGGCCTCGCAGGCGACGGCGTCGGCGAGATGCGGCACGCCACCGGGATGCCGCGGCGCGCGTCGTCCGGAAAAGCGGGTCACCGCGAGATCGAAGCTGCCCCAGAAGAAATGCACCGGGCTCGCCTTGCCGAGAAAGCCGGTGCGGAACTGCTTGAACACCCGGTCGGCGTTCAGGAGAATCTGGAAGAAGCACCGCACGGCGTCGCAGTCGTAGGAGGCGTGAACGGTGTCTTGCGAGAACCTGATCGGCTCGGGCAGCTCGTTCGGCATCTCATCGATCGTCACATGAATGCCGAGCTCGGCAAGCGCTGCGATCGTCAGGGCGTAAAAGCTCGCGACCGACTGGCCGGCGAGCGGGAACTCCTGCCGCGCGCCGTCGCTGGTCGAGATGCGCAAGACATGTTCGATGAAATCGAACGCGATCTCGAAGCTGCGCGTGCCGTCCGGGATCGGCGAGGTCGTCAGACCCCGCGCGGTCACGTACAGCGTCACATGCCAGGAATGGTTAAGCCAGGGAGTCCGGGCGAGCCTGATCTTGCCGACAATCTGGGTCCAGAGATGCAGCGTTGCGTAGGTGTCGCGCCATGCGGCTGTCGGCAATTCCGGCCATGAGGCCTCTTGGATGTCGGACATCGTTCGATCTCCGTGTTGCCCGTGATGGATATTAACCATCACGAATCAACACGGCGCTTCACGAAGCCGTGCACTCCGCGCAGCGGCGCCGCCCGCGCGTGGCGCGGAAAAGGCTCCGGCACCACCAGCGGCGAGCCATCGCCTCCAGTGGATTCCGCACCAACTGAGCCATGAACAGAATTTCAACCATCACAATACCTCGCGTCCCCAGACGTAGATAGGGCGGCATTCCCCTCGGAGAATACCGCCCTGATCGCATCAGCCATGCAGTTGGCTATTGAAGGTTAATCGTCATCCTTCGAACGGTAGCTAGCCGTGCAGCTTTTTCGCGGTCTCCGCGATGACGCGGCCCTGGTAGCGCGCGCCGGCAAGCTCGTTGGCGCTGGGCTGGCGGCTGCCGTCGCCGCCGGTGATGGTGGTCGCGCCATAGGGCGAGCCGCCGGTGACCTCGTCGAGCTTCATCTGGCCCGCAAAGCCGTAGTTCAGGCCGACCACGGTCATGCCGAAATGCAGCAGGTTGGTGATGATCGAGAACAGCGTGGTTTCCTGGCCGCCATGCTGGGTCGCGGTCGAGGAGAAGGCGCCGCCGACCTTGCCATGCAGCGCGCCCTTGAGCCAGAGCCCGCCGGCCTGATCGAGGAAATTCGCCATCTGCGAGGACATCCGGCCGAAGCGGGTGCCGGTGCCGACGATGATCGCGTCATAATTGGCGAGATCCTCGATTTTGGCGACCGGCGCGGCCTGGTCGAGCTTGTAATACGAGGCCTTTGCGACCTCCGCCGGCACAAGCTCGGGCACGCGCTTGATGTCGACGGTCGCGCCGGCTTCGCGCGCGCCTTCGGCCACCGCATTCGCCATCGCCTCGATATGGCCGTAGGCGGAGTAATAGAGAACGAGAACTTTGGTCATGTGAGGTCTCCGTGAAGATTAGGGGTTGCGTGTCGTTAAGGTGTCATTGCCGGGCGCCTGTCCCCGACTTGATCGGGGATGACCCGGCAATCCATCTCCCTTGGAAGAAGGCTTCCGAGCAGGATGGATGCCCGGGTCAAGCCCGGGCATGACGGCTTCGTGAGCGGTGTGGGCTCCGACTCCGTTTATGCTGCGTCCACCAGGACCAGCTCGGAATCTTCCAGCGCCGTGATGTTGAGCTTGGCTTCATCGCGGATGGCGGCGCCGTCGCGGGCATTGACCCGCACGCCGTTGACCTCGATTGCGCCCGCCGCCGGCACCAGATAGAGGTGGCGCGACGCGCCGGCCGAATATTCCGCGCTCTCGCCGGCCTTAAGCGTCGTGCCGAGCACCCGCGCATCGGCGCGGATCGGCAGCGCATCCCGGTCATAGGCAAAGCCGCTGGCGAGCGTCACGAGCTTGCCGGAGCGGTCGCCCTTCGGGAATGGCTTGGCGCCCCAGGTCGGCTGGCCGCCTTGCGACGTCGGCTGAATCCAGATCTGGAAGATCCTGGTCTTGGTCGGCTCCAGATTGTACTCGGAATGGCGGATGCCGCTTCCTGCGCTCATCACCTGAACGTCACCCGCTTCGGTCCGGCCCTTGTTGCCAAGGCTGTCCTGGTGGGTGATCGCGCCCTCGCGGACATAGGTGATGATTTCCATGTTGGCGTGGGGATGGGCGGGAAAGCCGGTGTTCGGCGCGATCTCGTCATCATTCCACACGCGCAAGGCGCCGTGGCCGGTGTTGCTGGGATCGTAGTAGCCGGCGAAGGAAAAGTGGTGCTTGGCCTTTAGCCAGCCGTGATCGGCGCCGCCGAGCTCTGCAAAGGGTCTGAGTTCGATCATGGTTCTATCCTTTTTGAGAGTTCATTTTCGGTGCCGAGCTTCGCCCGGCACGTTCGAGGTGATTTCAATCAGGCGCCGATCCTGAGAGTTTCTTGGTCATTGGAAGTCTCCGCGATTTCGAATTTCCATCACCATCTGGATATGTCGGTGGCGCTGGTATAGAAATAGAAACTATTGAAACGCATTGTTTCCAATATTGGGTTATTGCGACATGGCAAAGCTTCCCGATTTCGAGGCGCTCGCGATTTTCGCGAAGGTTGTCGAATTGCGCTCCTTTGCGAATGCGGCGAGCGAGCTTGCGCTCTCCAAGGCGACCGTATCGAAGGCCGTGACCCGGCTGGAGGAGCGCCTCGGCGCGCGCCTGTTCAACCGCACCTCGCGCAGGCTGGCATTGACCGATGCCGGGCAAAGGCTGTCCGAGCGCGCCGCGCGGCTGCTGGCCGATGGGGAGGCAGCGGAGAACGAGGCGCTGGCGCAGTCGGTCGCGCCGCGCGGGCTTGTGAGGCTCGCAGTC
>Ga0210406_10005454_pt1 | contig 13337 bp, 11 predicted proteins | sample IncBWC30MmetaG_FD_155454 | JGI IMG/M metagenome (GOLD analysis project Ga0210406, IMG submission 155454) | Forest soil microbial communities from Barre Woods Harvard Forest LTER site, Petersham, Massachusetts, United States - Inc-BW-C-30-M | ecosystem: Environmental > Terrestrial > Soil >... | reverse complement strand
GGATTTAGGCGCGTGAGGGTTCACGATCTCAAGCACACGTTTGGTCGTCGCTTACGAGCGGCGGGCGTGTCGTTTGAGGATCGGCAAGATCTTTTAGGGCACAAAAGTCAGCGTATTACGACGCATTACTCGCACCCGGAACTTTCAAATCTCATCGCGGCGGCGGAGAAAGCATGCGGCCAAAAAGTTACACAAAATTCCCCCGACCTCCTGGCTATTTCCCGCAACCCGCTGGGTATGCCGGCGGCCAGCCGATGCCAACACATTGATCTAGAAGGGGAAAGTTGGTAGCGGGGGTAGGATTTGAACCTACGACCTTCGGGTTATGAGCCCGACGAGCTGCCAGACTGCTCCACCCCGCACCGGAAGAGCCGACCATTGTACCCAACCGCTTAGCTAATGCAAGAGGTCAGGAGCTCTGCGCAGACACCCTGCCCGGCTAGTCTTCTTATTGCGCCGTTCCCGCTATTGCAAGGCTAGCTGACAAAGCTGTAGCAGGGTGCCGGGAATCACTCCCAGCCCGAACGCCAGCAAGGCATTCACGCTGAGTACCATCCGCATGAGGGCCGATCCGCCGATGACCGCGTCGTCGGTGGGCTCGTCGAAATACATCAACTTCACGATGCGCAAATAGTAGAACGCGCCTACCACCGAAAACAGCACCGCCACGACGGCGAGCCAGGTGTAGTTCACGCCGAGTACCGCCTGGATGACGCCGAGCTTGGCCCAGAACCCGATGAACGGCGGCACGCCTGCAAGGCTGAACATCAATATCGCCATCATGCCGGCAAACCAGGGGCTGCGGGCATTGAGCCCGCGAAAATCCACGAGCTTGTCCGCCTCGAAGCCCTGGCGCGCCAGCAGCAGAATCATGCCGAACGCCCCGGCGGCGACGAGCACGTAGCTGATCATGTAGAACATCGCGGCTTGATAGCCCTGCGCCGTTCCCGAGAGGATGCCGAGCAGAACGTATCCCACGTGCGAAATCGTCGAATACGCGAGCATGCGTTTGAGATTGCTCTGTGCGATGGCGACGATGTTGCCGATGGCCATCGACAGCACCGAGAGCACCACCAGCATCTGGCTCCAATCTCCCTGCGACCCCGCCAAGGCTTCGGGCAGCAGACGCATGGCGAGAGCGAACGCCGCGAGCTTCGAGGCGGTGCCGATGAATACGGTCACGCTGGTCGGCGAGCCGTCATACACATCGGGTATCCACATGTGGAACGGCACGGCGCCGAATTTGAACCCGATGCCGACGATGAGGAAGGCGATGCCGAACACCAGGCCGATGTTGTCGCCCAATCCGTTCTGCACGGCGCCGGCGATCGCTGCGAGCTCGAGATTTCCCGTCACTCCATACACGATGGACATGCCGTACAACAGCGTTCCGGAGGCAAGGGACCCCAGCACGAAGTACTTGATGGCTGACTCGGCCGCTATGCCCGACTCCCGATCGAACGCCACCATGGCGTACAGGCACAACGACATCAATTCCAGGCCCAGATACAGGGTAATCAAGCTGCCTGCGGAAATGAGCACCATGGCGCCCAAGGTGGCAAACAACCCCAGCACGTAGTACTCGCCCTTGAGAATCGCGCGCCGTTGCAGATAGTCCGTGGAATACACGAACACCACCGCCACCGCCACCAGCGTGACGACTTTCAGCACCTGCGCCATCCGATCCAATTCGAACAGTCCGCCCAGGGCCACGATCTTCACGGGCAATGGCTGCACGCACACCAGGACGGCGGTTAACCCTAGGCTGAACACAGCCAGTACGCCGGTCCAGCGCCGCTGAGCATCCTTCAGCAGCAGATCCAGCATCAATATCGCGCAGGCCGCCAACCCGAGAAAAATCTCCGGGCATGCGTAGAGCAGTCCGGTGTTGAATTGGCTGGCACTGAATGGAGCGAGGGGATTCATGCTTGAACCTTAAGGAGCGATCTTCGAGACCAACAGCTGCTGGGCCAAGTGCAGCGTGGACGCCCGCATCACATCGAGCAGCGGTGCGGGCCATAGCCCAACCAACAGGACGGCCACGGCGAGCGCGCCCAACACCAGGAACTCGCGGCCGTTGAGATCCTTGAGCGCCGCCACCTTGTCGTTGGCGACCTCGCCATAGATGACGCGTTTGACCAGCCACAAAGTGTAGGCGGCGCCCAGAATCAGGATGGTGGCGGCCAGGATCGCGTACCAGACATTCGCCTTGAAGGACGCCAGGATCACCATGAATTCGCCGACGAATCCGGAGGTTCCGGGCAATCCCGAATTCGCCAGCGCAAACAGTACCATGAAGGCCGCGAACTTCGGCATGGTATTGATGACTCCGCCATAGGCACTGATTTCGCGGCTATGGACTCGGTCGTACAAGACCCCGACGCACAAGAACATGGCACCCGACACCAAGCCGTGCGACAGCATTTCCACGACGGCGCCGTCCATCCCCAATTGGATGCCGCTGGTTCTGGCCGTGTGAGCCACGATCTGAAAGCCGATGAACATCCCCAAGGTGACGAAGCCCATGTGCGCGATCGACGAGTACGCGATCAACTTCTTCATGTCGCGCTGCGCCAGCGCCACGAAACCGATGTACACCACGGCGATCAGCGACAGCGCAATGATCAGCCAGTCCAGCTCGCGGCCGGCGTCGGGCGCGATCGGCAGGGAGAACCTCAAGAAGCCATACCCGCCCATCTTCAGCATGATGGCCGCCAGCACCACTGAACCGCCTGTCGGCGCTTCCACGTGCGCATCCGGCAGCCAGGTGTGCACTGGCCACATCGGCACCTTCACCGCAAACGCAGTAAAGAAGGCCAGGAAGATGAATGTCTGCTCGTGGAGCGTCAGCGGCAAGTGCTGGAACACCGCGAGCTCGTAGCTGCCCGACTTCAAGTACATGTAAATCAGCGCGACCAGCATCAGGAGCGACCCGATGAACGTGTACAGGAAGAATTTGATGGTGGCGTACACTCGCCGCGGGCCGCCCCAGACGCCGATGATGATGAACATCGGGATGAGCATGGCTTCCCAGAACACGTAGAACAGCGCCCCGTCCAACGCCGAGAACACGCCGATCATCAAGCCTTCCAATATCAAGAAAGCCGCGAAATACTGCGCAACCCGCTTTGCGACGTTTTCCCAGCTCGCGATCACGATGAGCACCGTGGTGAAAGTGGTCAGCAGGATCAGCGGCATCGAAATGCCGTCCACCCCGATGTAGTACTCGGAATGAATGGTCGATACCCACGGCGCGCGCTCGACAAACTGCATTGCGGCTGTTCCCGTCTTGAATGACGCATAGAGGGGCACGCTGAACGCCAACGCCAAGCCGCTGACGATCAGGGATACCCATTTCGCCACGGCCACTCGATCGCCCAAGGCCAGCACGATGAAACCGCCGGCGATGGGCAGCCAAATCAACAGCGACAGGAGGTGGCCGTCGAACATCATGTTCGCCATAGGATCCACAGTAGAAAGGAGGCCAATCCCAAGATCATGGCGAACGCGTAGTGGTAGAGATATCCCGACTGCGCGTAGCGCATCACCGAGCCCAGCCAGCCGACCGTGCGCGCGCTGCCGTTGACCAAACCGTCGTCGATCAAGATCTGATCGCCGAAGCGCCACAGCCCGCCGCCCAGGAGCCGCGCCGCGACCATGATCACGTGCTCGTTGACCCAATCGAAACCGTATTTATCGACCAATATCGTGTACAGCCATTTGAACCGACGCGCCGTCGAATCGGCGAGAGCCGGGTTCTTGAGAAAAAACCACCAAGCGGTAAGGACCCCCAACGCCGCGAACCAGACGGGCCACTGGGCGAATGCCGACCACACGAAGGCGCCGGGCCCGTGAAATTCCTCTCCGAGGCGTCCGAGCACGTCATTGGCCGGGAGCACATGAATGGCTCCGTCGAAGTAGCCGCCGAACAGCATGGGTTTGACCGTGAACCAACCGATCAGCGCCGAAGGGATGGCGAGCATGATCAGCGGCAGCGTCACCACCCACGGACTCTCGTGAAGATGCTCCTTCGTGTGGTGATCCATGCGCGGCTCGCCGTGGAAAGTCATGAAAAACATCCGGAACGTGTACAGGGCCGTGATGAATACGCCGGTCAGCACGCAGAAATACGCGTAGCCCGAGCCCGCCCGATGAGACTCGTGAACCGCATCGATCAGCGCGTCCTTGGAGAAGAAACCCGCGGTGCCCGGGAAGCCGATCAGGGCCAGCGCACCCACCAGGCAGGTCCAATAGGTGATCGGCATGTATTTCTTCAGGCCGCCCATCTTGCGCATGTCCTGCTCATGATGCATGGCGATGATCACCGAGCCCGCCGCCAGGAACAGCAGGGCCTTGAAGAATGCATGCGTCATGAGATGGAAGATTCCGGCGCCGTAGGCCGACACGCCGAGCGCCACCGTCATGTAACCCAGCTGGGACAGGGTCGAATAGGCGATCACGCGCTTGATGTCGTTATTCACGATACCGAGCAGCCCCATGAAGAATGCCGTGGTCGCTCCGATGACCAATACCACCGACAGCGCCGTCTCCGACAGCTCGAACAGCGGCGACATGCGCGCCACCATGAAGATGCCGGCGGTCACCATGGTTGCGGCATGGATCAAGGCCGAAATCGGCGTGGGGCCTTCCATGGAATCCGGCAGCCAGACGTGCAAGGGCACCTGCGCGGACTTGGCCATGGCGCCTACAAATAAGCAGATGCAGGTGAACGTGATCGCCGGCCAGGCCACGGTGCTGCTGATGTGAATCTGTGCCGCTGCGATTTGCCCGGCATTCGCAAACACCGTCGCGTAGTCCAGCGAGCCCGTGTAGCGCAGCACGGCCGCGATGCCGAGCACGAAGCCGAAATCGCCGACGCGATTGACCAGGAATGCCTTCAAATTGGCGAAGATCGCCGACGGACGCGTGTACCAGAATCCGATCAAGAGGTACGACACCACGCCCACGGCTTCCCAGCCGAAGAACAATTGCACGAAATTGTTCGACATCACCAGCATCAGCATCGAGAACGTGAACAGGGAAATGTAGCTGAAGAAGCGCTGGTAGCCCGGATCTTCATCCATGTAGCCGATGGTGTAGATGTGCACCATCAGCGACACGAAGGTCACCACCGCCATCATCATGGCGGACAGGCGGTCGATCAGGAATCCCACGTCCATGCGAACGCCGTCGCTGACCAGCCAGGTATAGACCGTGCCGTTGTACGGCGCCAGCCCGTTGAACAGGATCTGATAGAGCACGTAGAACGACAGGACGCAGGATATTCCCACGGCCAGGATGGTGACGCCGTGCGCACCCGCCTTGCCGATGGCCTTTCCGAACAAGCCGGCGATGACGGCCGCCGCCAGCGGTGCCAACGCGATCGTGAGATAAATCGGCTCCATTTCGCGCGTCCCTCAACCTTGCAGCGTGTCGAGATCTTCGACTTCGATGCTGCGGCGCTCGCGGAACACCACCACCAGAATCGCGAGGCCGATGGCGGATTCGGCCGCCGCCACGGTCAAAATGAAGAACACGAAAATCTGGCCGCCGATATCGCCCAGATACCGCGAGAACGCCACGAAGTTGAAATTGACGGCGAGCAGCATCAGCTCGATGCACATCAAGAGCACGATGATGTTCTTGCGGTTCAGGAATACGCCGGCGACCGCGATCGCGAACAGAATTCCGGAGAGTGTCAGCACATAGTTGAGCGTGATCATGGTCTTTTCTCGGAGGCCATTTTGACGATTCGAACTCGGTCCTTCGCGCGCGCGGCGACCTGCCGCGCGATGTTCTGCGGCTTGCCGCCCGTGCGCCGGCGCAGGGTCAGCACGATGGCCGCCACGCTCGCCACCAGCAGAATGACGGCGGCGATCTGCGCAGGATAGGCGTAGCGCGTGAACAGGGCCGTGCCGAGGTCCCGCGTATTGGAGTAGCCGGCGGCCAGCGGCGGCGCGATTCTCATGCTCATGCCGCCCAGGTGCTTCACCACGATGACGTTGAGTATGGCGAAGACCACGAAGCCCGCAACCGCGACCGCCAGCGGCCAATAGCTCGCCAACCCCGCGCGCAGTTCCTCGAGGTTGATATCGAGCATCATGATCACGAACAGGAACAGCACCATCACGGCGCCGACGTAGACCAGCACCAGCACTATCCCCAGGAACTCCGCGTCCAGCAGCAGCCAGATGACGGCGCTCAAGAAGAAGCACAGCACCAAGAGCAGCGCCGAGTACACGGGGTTTCGGGCCAGGATGACGCCGAGCGCGGCGGCGATCAGCGTGGCGGCGAAGATGAAGAACAGAATGGTAGGAAACATCAGCGATACCGTGCGTCGGCGGCGCGATCCGCGGCGATCATGGCTTCGTAGCGTTCACCGATGCCGAGCAACTTATCCTTGCTCATGATGTTCTCGCCGCGATTCTCCATGTGGTACTCGTGCAATCGCGTTTCCACGATGGCGTCGACCGGACAGGCTTCTTCGCAGAATCCGCAGTAGATGCACTTGAAGAGATCGATGTCGTAGCGCGTGGTACGGCGGGTCCCGTCGGCGCTCACATCCGATTCGATGGTGATGGCGAGCGCCGGACACACCGCTTCGCAGAGCTTGCAGGCAATGCAGCGCTCCTCGCCGTTCGGATAGCGCCGCAGAGCGTGAAGGCCGCGAAAGCGGTGGCTCTGCGGAGTCTTCTCCTCCGGATAGTTTATCGTCACCTTGGGCGCAAACAGCCCTTTCAAGGTGACCCACAGCCCCTGCAACAGCTCCCAGAGCAGGAAAGTCTTGAGGAAATTGCGAACGCCCAGCATTAGAGATGCCCCTTCCACGGTCCGACGTGGAAATAAACCATGAAGCCCTCGACCAGCAGCCAGACCAGCGTGACCGGAATCAAGGCCTTCCAGCCCAAACGCATGATCTGGTCGTAGCGATAACGCGGAAATGTCGCGCGCAACCAGAGAAAGCTGAACATGGGGAACAGCGTCTTCAGACCGAACCAGAAAAAGCTTGGGCCAGCCAGCCACGAGTCGTCCGGCAGCCAACCGTCGAACGGCGACAGCCAGCCGCCGAAAAAGAAGATGACGGTGAGCGCCGAGATCAGGATCATGTTGACGTATTCGGCGATGAAAAAGAGCGCAAAGGCCATGCCCGAGTAGTCAACATGGAACCCGGCGACGATTTCCGATTCACCCTCGGCCACGTCGAACGGCGCGCGATTGGTCTCGGCAACGCCCGAGATGAAGTACACCAGCATCAGCGGGAACAACCAGGTCCAGTTCCAGCCGAACAATCCGTGCTGCGCGCGAATGATCTCGCCGATATTGAGGCTGCCCGACGCCATCAATACCCCTACCATGGCGAAGCCCATCGCGATTTCATAGGCGACGATCTGCGCGGCCGAGCGCATCGCGCCCAGGAACGCGTACTTGGAGTTCGCGGCCCAGCCGGCGAGGATGATGCCGTAGACGCCCATGGAGGTGAGCGCCAAGACATACAGAAGTCCGGCATCGATATTGGCGAAGGTGTGTTCGGGCGCGAAGGGAATCACCGCCCAGATCGCCAGCGACGGGATGAGGGCCAGGAACGGCGCCAAGCGAAACAAGAACCCGTTGGCGTCGGTCGGGATCAAGATTTCCTTGGTCAGAAGCTTGAACACGTCCGCGAAGGGCTGCGCCAGGCCGGGAATTCCGAGCAGATTGACGCGGTTGGGACCGCGGCGCGCTTGAATCCAGCCGATGACCTTGCGTTCCGCCAGGGTGTAAAACGCCATGATCAGAATGAGTCCGACCGTCACGATCGCCGCCTGCACCAGCGTCAGCAAGGGAAACGTCCAGTACGGCGTGATGACGCCGGACAGCCAGTCGCGAATGGGGCTCCACTCCCACATTCAGATTACAGTGCGGGTCATTCGCCCGTCCTTGGTTTTCGACAGCGCCTCGGAACCGCGCACCAGCGCATCGCTCTGATACGGCGGGATATCCACCCATGAACCCGACGGCCTTTGACCATTGGTCACGCTCGCGGCGCCCGGGGCGGCGAGACCGTTGCTCGACGCCTCGATCCGCGCTCCGCACAGCACCTTCAATGCCTCGCGAATCTCCTCGGAACTCACGTAATCGACGCCGTGCAGATTCAGCAGGTTGGCAAGAACCCGCAAGACCTTCCAGCCCGGCCGGCTCTCGCCCGGCAGTTTGGCGGCGCCCGGCCAGCTCTGCCAGCGTCCCTCTGCATTGACGTAGGTGCCCGAGGTCTCGGCGAAGGATCCGATGGGCAGCACCACGTGCACCGACGAGCGCAGGCTCTCAGGCAGATGCGTGGTGACCGCGACCACCAGTTCCGCCGATTCCAATGCCTGCGGCTCGACCGAGAGGTCGGACGCCGGATCGACGCCGCCGAACAATACATAGGCCTTGAGGGCCGATTCCAGCATGGCGCGCGCCGACAGACCCACGGTGGCGGCCGGCGCGCCGCCGGGCTCGCGGTGCGGCACGGCGCCCGCGAGGTACGCCCCCGCTGCATTGGCGCCCTCGGTGATGCACCCCACGCTGGCACCGCACAGCTCCGCCAGCATCGCCGACAGCGCCTTGAGCTCCGAGTAGCCCGGGTGTCTCTGCGCCAGGGTCCCGAGGATGACGGCGCGTCGAGACCCATTCGTCAGCGCGCTGACGATGGCCCGGTGAGCATCGTTGACTTCAGCCGCCGCGACACCCGCCGGCACCGGTTTGTCGGCGGCGGCCGCCGCGGCGCGCACCACCGCCGCGAGCTCGCCGGCCATATCGGTTTCGGCGATGGCATAGGCCGACACGGGAAACATGTAGTCGAAGCGGCGCGGATTGAGGAAAGCGACCTTCGCGCCGGCGTTCCTCACGGCGGCCTTGCGGATGCGATGCGCCAGCAGGGGCATTTCATGCCGCAGATTCGAGCCGATGACCAGCACTCCGTCGAGCCGTTCGACGTCGGCGATCTTGAGGCCGAGATTGGGGAAGGCCGCGTCGCTGGCTTGAGCGCGAAAATCCAGCTGACGCAATCGATGATCGATGTTGGGGCTGTGTAATCCGCGCGCAATTTGCGCCAACAGGTACAACTCCTCGACCGTGGCCATCGGCGACGCAAGGAAGCCCACGGCGGCTCCGCCATGGGCGGCGGCGGCTTTCTGCAGGCCTTCCGCCGCGGCGCTGAGCGCGACTTCCCAGTCGACGGCTTGGAGCACCCCGTCGATGCGCAGCATGGGCTCCGACACCCGATCCGGCGAGTACATGCCTTCGAAGCCGAAGCGATCGCGGTCGGCGATCCAGGTTTCGTTGATCTCTTCGTTTTCGCGCGGCACCATGCGCATCAACTTCCCGCGCAGCACATGCGCGTACAGGTTGGTGCCGAAAGCGTCATGCGGCGATACCACTGCGTGCTGGGTCATCTCCCAGGAGCGGGCGTGATAGCGAAATGGCTTGTTGTTGAGAGCGCCCACCGGACACAGATCGATGATATTGGCCGAGAGCTCGTGATCGACGCTGTGCTCGATGTACGTGCCCACCTCCATGTGTTCGCCGCGGCCCGTGGTGCCCATCTGCGGATAGCCCTGGATTTCCTGGCCGAAGCGAATGCAGCGCGTGCAATGAATGCAGCGGGTCATGTCGGTCGATACCAGCGGCCCCAAATTCTTGTCCTTGACCACCCGTTTGCGTTCGTTGAAACGGGAAATGTCGCGCCCGAAGCCCATGGCCAAATCCTGGAGCTCGCACTCTCCGCCCTGGTCGCAGATCGGGCAATCGAGGGGGTGATTGATCAGCAGGAATTCCATGGTCGCCCGCTGCGCGGCCACGGCTTTCGGCGACTTGGTGAACACCTTCATGCCTTCCATCACCGGCGTGGCGCAGGCCGGCAAGGGCTTCGGCGCCTTCTCCACCTCCACCAGGCACATGCGGCAATTGGCGGCCACGCTGAGCTTGTCGTGATAGCAAAAGCGGGGAATATAGATATTGGCCGGATCCGTGGCCTGCATGATCATCTGACCCTTGCGGGCCTTCAGCGGCACGCCATTGACCTCGATGTTGACCGAATCGTCGCTCATATGACTTGCGCTACCTATGCCGCCGCGGCCGCGGCCGGCGGCTGACCTTCGACGATCGAGCGGCCCTTGTGCTCGATCATGTATTGAAACTCATGCCGGAAATGCTTCAGGAAGCTCTGCACCGGCCACGCGGCCGCGTCGCCGAGCGCGCAGATGGTGTGACCCTCGATGCGATTGGCCACATCCATGAGCAGCCCCAAATCCTCGCTTCTGCCCTGGCCCGCGATGATTCGCTTCAGCATGCGGTCGAGCCAGCCCGTGCCTTCGCGGCAGGGTGTGCACTGGCCGCAGGACTCGGACATATAGAATCGCGCTAGGCGCTCCAGGGCGCGCACCATGCACGTGGTTTCGTCCATGACGATGACGGCGCCTGTGCCGAAGGAGGAGCCCGCCTTCTTGAGCGAGTCGTAATCCATGTTGACGGTCCACATCACGTCGCCGGGGACCACCATGCAAGATGACCCGCCGGGAATGACCGCCTTGAGCTTGCGGCCCTTCCAGACGCCGCCGCAAAGATCCATCAGATCCTTGAACGGAATGCCCATGGGCAACTCCAAGTTGCCGGGCTTGGTCACATGGCCCGAGACCGAGAAAATCACGGTGCCGCCCGAATTCACCGGTCCCAAACCCGCAAACCACGCGGCCCCCTTGCGCATGATGGTCGGAACCGACGCGAAGCTCTGGGTGTTGTTGATGGTGGTGGGCTTGCCGAACAAACCGAAGTTTGCCGGGAACGGCGGCTTGAAACGCGGCTTGCCCGGTTTGCCTTCGAGAGATTCGAGCAGCGCCGTCTCTTCGCCGCAGATGTAGGCACCGGCGCCGATGAACATGTGCAGATCGAAATCCACTCCGCTGCCGAGAATATTCTTGCCGAGCAGCCCCGCGGCGTAGGCTTCGGCCAGCGCGGCTTCGAAGCGCGGGATGGGTTCGCCCAGGAATTCGCCGCGAATGTAGTTGTAGCCGACGGTGGCCGTCATCGCATAGCCGCCGATGGCCATGCCTTCGATGACCGAGTGCGGGTTGTAGCGCAGAATATCGCGGTCATGGCAGGTGCCGGGCTCGGATTCGTCCGAATTGCATACGGCGTACTTCTGAGCCGGCGAGGTGCGCGGCATGAAGCTCCATTTCACGCCCGTGGGAAATGCCGCGCCGCCTCTGCCGCGCAGCCCCGATGCCTTGACTTCGTCGATGATTTTCTCGCGCGGAGTGTGCTCGCGCAGGATCTTCTCCCACGCCTGATAACCGCCGAATTCGCGGTAGCCTTGCAGCGTCCACGGCCGCTCGTGCTTGAGCGCTTCGAACAATACCAGGTTCTGCTCGTACTCCACCGCTTACGCCTTTGCCTCGTGAATGGGGCTCATGTCAATTCATCCAGGATTTTGTCGATCGTCTCGGGAGTCAGGTTCTCGTGGAACACGTGGTCGACCATCATCATGGGCGCGCCGGTGCATGCCGCCAGGCATTCCTCTTCGCGCTTCAAATAAATGCGCCCGTCCGGCGTGCTCTCACCCGTCTTGATCCCCAATTTGCTTTCGACGTGATCGACCACTTCCTGCGAGCCGCGCAGCATGCAGGAAATATTGGTGCACACGGAGATGTGATGGCGGCCCACGGGCTTGGTTTCGAACATGGAGTAAAACGTCGCCACCTCGTAGACCTGGATGGGCGCCAGTCCCAGATAGGCGGCCACGGCATCCATGAGGTCGGTCGTCAAGAACCCGTTGTTCTCATGCTGCGCGGCGTGCAGGGCGGAAATCACCGCGGAGCGCTTGCGGTCGGGAGGAAACTTCGCCACCCAACGATCGATTTCTTCGCGCACGTGCGCCGATAGCTGCACGCTCATCGATCGATCTCGCCGAACACGATGTCTTGAGTTCCGATCACCGCGACTACGTCCGCCAGCATATGGCCTCGCACCATCTCATCGAGCGACGCGAGATGCGCAAAGCCCGGCGCGCGCACCTTCAAGCGATAAGGTTTGTTGGCTCCATCGGACACGAGGTACACCCCGAGCTCGCCCTTGGGCGCTTCGACGGCGGCGTAGGTCTCGCCTTCCGGCACGCAGTAGCCTTCCGTCATGAGCTTGAAATGATGAATCAATGATTCCATGTCGCCCTTCATCTCTTCGCGCCGCGGCGGCCGGACCTTGCGGTCATCGATCATGACGGGGCCCTGGTTGGCCTTGAGCCACGCCACGCACTGATCGACGATGCGCGTCGACTGGCGCAGTTCCTCGACGCGCACCAGGTAACGATCGTAGCAATCGCCGTTGACTCCCACGGGAATGTCGAAATCCACGCGATCGTACACGTCGTAGGGCTGCTTCTTGCGCAAGTCCCATTCGATTCCGGAGCCGCGCAGCATGGGTCCCGAAAATCCCAGCTGCATGGCGCGCTCCGGAGTCACCACACCGATGTTCACCGTGCGCTGCTTCCAGATGCGGTTGTCGGTGAGCAGGGTTTCGTAGTCGTCGATGCAGGCCGGAAAGCGCTTGACGAAGTCCGCGATGAAATCCAGCAAGCCGCCCGAGCGGCGCTCGTTGAGTCGGTCCACGTCCTTCTTGCTGCGCCACTCCGAATGCTGGTACTTGGGCATCGCGTCGGGCAAATCCCGGTACACCCCGCCCGGCCGATAGTAGGTCGCGTGCATGCGGGTGCCCGACACCGCCTCGTAGCAGTCCATCAGATCTTCGCGCTCGCGGAAACAGTACAGGAATACCGTCATGGCGCCGATGTCGAGGGCGTGCGCTCCCAGCCACATCAGGTGATTCAGGATTCGCGTGATCTCGTCGAACATCACGCGGATATATTGCGCGCGCAGCGGCGGCTCTATTCCCAGCAGCTTCTCGATCGCCATGACATAGGCGTGCTCGTTGCACATCATCGACACGTAATCCAGCCGATCCATGTAGCCGATCGACTGATTGAAGGGCTTGCTCTCGGCGAGCTTCTCCGTCCCACGGTGCAATAGTCCGACATGCGGGTCGGCCTTCTGAATCACTTCGCCGTCCATTTCCAACACCAGGCGCAGCACGCCATGCGCGGCCGGATGCTGGGGTCCGAAGTTCATCGTGTAGTTGCGAATCTCAGGCATGGGGTTTACCCGTAGTGGCCACGGGAGCGTTGGTCAACGCGGGATCGTATCGATTGTCGTGACGGATCACCTTCGGCACGAGCACGCGAGGATCGATGCTCACGGGCTGGTACACGACGCGGCCCTTTTCCGGGTCATAGCGGACTTCGACATTGCCCGACAGAGGGAAATCCTTGC
>Ga0210406_10005452_pt1 | contig 13342 bp, 13 predicted proteins | sample IncBWC30MmetaG_FD_155454 | JGI IMG/M metagenome (GOLD analysis project Ga0210406, IMG submission 155454) | Forest soil microbial communities from Barre Woods Harvard Forest LTER site, Petersham, Massachusetts, United States - Inc-BW-C-30-M | ecosystem: Environmental > Terrestrial > Soil >... | reverse complement strand
ATTCCGCCAGCCATTATGCCAGTTGCCCCATCCGGTCAGCTGGGCGCCACTTTGTTCGGTGTCCTGTTTGGTTTGTTCGACCATCGCGCTGCGGACGCGCGCGACTCTTTCCGAGATTGTTGCCTGCGAGGAATTGGTGGGATCTACCTTGGCGGAACCGCTGTTCGGTATAAGGCTGGCGCACGCCAGTAGTTGCAAAGCAGCGGCCAGGAGCGAAGACGATTTCTTCATGAGCAGTGTTTCTTCCTTGAGTTCAGTTGCAGAGGTTATTTCAAGCTGCTGCTAAGGAGTTACGGTCTCTTAACGGCTTGGACGCGGATTTGAATCTGTCCATTCGATTCAACCTTAGTCAGAGCTCGAAACAATGCGCAAGATTGTAACGGTATGGGCTGCTTATGCCAATGCTAAAGGTGGGCGGCCGATGGGCAAATCGTTCTCGTACTCGTCGTCGTCCCGCCGGCTTCGCCCCGTCGGCTTCGCCCAGTCGTTTAGACTTCCGATGTCGCCCCTTCTTCCGAAACTCGGGAGGCTATGTCGGCCAGGCTGTCCTCGAAAGGTTTGGCGAGTCGATGTGGCGTTCGACTTTGCGGACAGGTCTCAGGAAAGCGTTTTGTCCCGAAGGGACCAAGTGATGGTAGCCTGGCAGTTTACTGCCAGGAGATGCAAGAAACCGAACCCGTCCCGTAGGGAACGGTATGACTGGGTGGGAAGGAACGTTTCTCAACCTTGAATGGCGAACCTGTCAGTAGACCAACTCAGACCGTGCCCTACGGGACGGGTCTTTTTTCTAAACGCATTCCAGGCAGTGAACTGCCTGGCTACGATCACTGGTCCCTCCGGGACGAAACCCTTCCTCGAGACCGGTCCACAAAATCTGCTCCACATCAAGTGCCCTGCAGCCGCGCACTTTCGAGGACGAGGACGACGACGAGTACGAGGACGATTTGCCTATCGGCTTACCGCGCTGGTCGGGCTGCCCGTCCGGAGAGATACAGGCGCCAGGCAAACAAAAGGCAGAACAGAACGACAGGCCACAATTCACTTGGTGGTTGCCAGCTTGTGCGCGCTGGGTCGATACGTGGAATCGAAAGATTCCAAACTCCGAACTGGCTCCGGGTATCGAGCGCGTGCATGAGGCTGCCTTCCTGATTCCAGAGTTCGGAACCGCTGCTGGCAACATATAGCAACGGCAACCGGTATTTGGCGGCCAGAAGGCGCCGGGCCAAACGCGATTGGTCACGCTCCTCGTCGGAGTGGTCAAACCAACTAACGTCCGACAGAACGAGCTGGAGATTGACGGATGATAAGTCTGAGACACCGCGCCGAGACCAGATGTCCGGTAGCTGGTGTTCATTGCAAATTGCGACAACTGCGCGCACGCCAGAGCCAATCGGAAGAACCGCACTGTTCTGATTCGGTTCCATTTGCCGGGATAGATGCGTTGCGCGTTCTCCGATTCTCTCAAGTACGGGAATTCCTTGGAACGGATTTACCTCCACGATTGGAGCTCCAAACTGTTTGTCGACTTGGCCGAGCAAGTTGAAATACGAGTCCAGCGAGATGGCGGTATTACGAAAGGCGACTTTCTTGTCGCGTTCTTCCTTGATCATCGCGCCGGTTACAACGAAGGAATTGATCTGATCTGCAAACTTGTTTTCCAAGTCTGACAGCGTCATGAGAGGCTCGGCATTGGGATCGTTTGGGTCGTTCCATTCACCGATGGAAATTGCGCCTTCAGGCAGGAAAAGGATGTCGCAGGGATTATTTGAGCCTAGATAACTTCTCAACGAAGCCGCGTAATTTTCAGGGTCGGAATCCGGCGTGTCGGGGGTTTGCGAGCGCAAGCCCTCCTTTGCCAATTCAGTCCGCGAATCAGGTTGATGCTGTGCGTCTCTTGGGGCCGATGAAGGCTCTTGGCCCATTCCGGCTTCGGAACGCGGGCCAGATTGGATGACTGCGATCTTCAAGAGTGTAGAATTTGCAGAATCACCCGAGCGAATACGGTCAAGCTCGCCGGCGGCTATCGTCAGAATAACGAGAGCAACCGCGATCCCGAAGCGCCGGCGCGCGGCTTTGCGCGCGGCGATCCGAGGCGGCCATCGCGTCCGGCGTTCGTGGGCCAGCCAACCCGCGGCAGCATAAGAACAAAACGCCATGAGAGCGCTGAGGCCGCCTGCGCCCACCCAATGGGCCGCTTGAGCAATGTCGATATTAGCAACCACCAAATGTGCGGAATACAGGTTACTGGTTCCAAACCGGGGAGCTGCCACCCGGAGATACTCAGCGGTTGGCAAGAGTAATACTGTCAACGTGATCCCTAAGATTCCTGGGCGCCGTATCAGGGAGTAGCGCAGAAGAGCGGCGAGTGCAGCCATGAAAGCGCCGCCATATAAAGCGACGATGAACAGAACCAGACCAGCCCAGCGGGCATCGAATTCTGAGACTAGCCAGCGGAGGTTGAGCGCGACGATACCTGCTCCAAAGCCGAAACCAATGATTGCCGCGCGTTTGGAGCGCAGTCCGATCAAGGAGTAAAAGAAGAGCGTGTAGCCAAAAACGCCAAACAGGATGGCGGCACCTTCGCAATGATAGAGGAGGGCCACCGCACCGGCAGCGGCTGCAAGCGTCAAGCCGCGCCGATCTAAGACGGTCAGCGCGAGTAGCGTGGCGATCGTTGATGTCAGCCGATCAGCCGGCCGCCAACAAGCGACCAGGAGTAACGCTAGAAAGGCAGCGATACGAAGCCAGAAAACTGATTGTCTTCCCTGTTGTCGAGCAGGTCCGTGGTTCGAAGGCAAGAGCGCTGCGTTGTATGTGCGAAAAGACACGGTGAGTCCTGCCACGACGGCTCGGCGGCGTTTCGGCGTAGTCTGTGCAGACTAGGGCAACATCGATCGCTCTGTTGCCGCTGTCAGGCCGTTCGGGAGGCTCGCCCCACCAGTAATTGTCTCAGCTACGACTCCAATACTTCGAGCTCGGCGCCTTCTTCGGGGCGAAGAGCGGTCGCGGCAAATGGCAAGGGGACTTTGTCTCGCCGCATTTTGCGAAGTGTAACCTCTACCACTTGAGCCAGGGTAAACCGATCCAAGATGTTGGCGATCGCATTCCGAACGTCGGACATCAGCATACGTAACCCGCAATGCTCTTCATCCGGACAAGTGCAACGTTCGTAAGCCATCTGGCTGACGCAAGCGATGGGTGCGAGCGGCCCGTCGATTAGGCGGACGACATGGCCGATGATGATCTCTTCGGGAGGTTTGGCGAGGAGGTAGCCGCCATGTTTACCGCGACGACTGTCCAGATAGCCGGCTCCTTTGAGCTGCATCAGGATTTGTTCCAAAAACTTGACGGGCAACTCTTCTTTGGAAGCGAGTTCATTTACCTGGAGAAGCGGCTTACCGAGTGCTTGTGCTAGCCCAAAATCAATCAGCGCCCGGAGGGCGTACTCGCCCCGCTTAGAAAGTTTCACGATCAACAATATTACGGTGCAGTGAACGGAAAAACAACATTGGAGAGCGAAAGTTGTAGCAGAGACTTTTATTGTTGCAAGTAAGTTGCAACTGTTGAATCTTTCCTTATGGGTCTCGCATCTGTCTCGAGAGCTTTCTGCGTCTGTTTGCTGCTTTTTTCAACCGCTAAGCTGCAGGCCCAGATCAAGGTGGCTTCTTTCTCCACAGTTCTTTCGGAAATCGCGCAGAAAGTTGGCGGAAAAAATGTGGTGGTGACTTCAGTGATCAAGCCCGGGCAGGATCCGCACGAGTACCAATTAACGCCTGGGGACCTGAGCGCGGCGACGGCGTCGGATCTCGTTCTCCTGAGCGGGAAGGGGATGGAAGCGACTTATCTGCGGAACCTGCGCGATGCTTTACCGAAGCAGGTGCAGGTACTAGCGGTCGGCGACCAACTTCCTAGTTTAACCAAAGGAGCCGAGCAAGGGAAAGACGCTGAGAACGAAGCGACGCAAGACCCCCACTGGTGGAACAGTATTTCAGAGACGGAAAGAGCGACGGCGGTCGTTCGAGATGCCTTGGCTCGTCTGGACGGGCAGCACGCCGCCGATTATCAAGCGGGGGCCACGGCTTATCTTAGCGCGCTCAAGGAGCTCGAGTCATGGGTGAAACGGAAAGTGGCCGAGCTGCCGCGCGACCGGCGCATACTAGTGACTTCGCACGACGCCTTCCAATACTTTGCGAAGGATTACGGGTTTCAAATCGATTCGATTGAGGGACTGACGACCGATCAGGAACCGTCCGTCAGCCATGTGACCGCGATAATCGCGGAGATCAAGAAGCAAGGGGTAAAGGCTATTTTTCTGGAGAACACTCTTAACCCGAAAGTGAGTGTGGAAATAACTCGTGAAAGCGGGGCAAAAATCGGCGGTAGCCTTTACGCCGATGGACTGGGTCCCGGAGACGGGGAGACATACGAGGGCATGTTCCGGCATAACGTTACTACTATCGTGGATGCCCTGAAATGAGAGGGTCGCCACTCGCACAAGCAGTTTTGATAGTGGCCGCGCTGTTGTTGTTGTTGATTCCACTGCATCGTCTCACTCAAAGAGAGCAAAGGCCGCCGCCACAGGCGGCGGTTTCCACGCCTAAGAAACAGGTGCACCTGGCGCTGAGAACCACGGCGGTGCCGTGCCGATTCCAAATCACGTTCCTAGGGAAAACCTTATGGGCCGAAGACGCCTCGACGCCAGAACTGGCCAAGGATTTCGATATTGATTTTCCCAAAGAAGGAATTGATCTGGTGGTGGACGCAACCTGGGAGTCCAAGGCCTTAGCGGCAATGGAGATCACCTTGTCGTTGCCGGATGGGACTGCAATACACAAGACGCTCTGGGGTCAAGGAACGGCCAGCGATGTTCTAACATTCAGAGAAAGCGAGTAGCCGCAAAAAGGCGCCAAAAGCGCAAAAGTAAAACCGGAGTAAGAGGGTTGCCAAAAATGAATAAAAATGACACGAAGGCCGATTCTTTCGCAGCTGACAAAGGCAGCGAGGATCTGAGCGAGCGTCGAGACCTCTTATTCACCCGTCTTTATGATCCTTGTAACCGCCTGTGAAACAATTTTTTGTGCTTTTTACGCCTTTTTGCGGCTATTCTCCGGGCCTTTCATTTTGGAAAGAGATTGCGCCAAAAGCTCATGAACTTGTCCGCGCTGCAACGAGATGGCTGAGCACGTATTGGAAATTAAAGATCTGACCGTCAGTTACCGCCGGGTTCCAGCGGTGCATCATGTCGATCTAACGTTGCGATGCGGCCGATGTGTCGGGTTATTGGGTCCGAACGGAGCTGGCAAAACGTCGTTTCTAAAAGCGTTAGCCGGCTTAGTCCCGATGGAGACGGGAACGGTCGAATTTGGCGGGCACAACCACAAGCGCGGACCAGGGAGCTACACGGCGTATCTTCCGCAAAGGTCGGCGATCGATTGGGATTTCCCGACGACAGTCGGAGGGCTGGTCGAGATGGGCCGTTACTCCGCGTTAAGCTGGTGGAGACCATTTCGCCAAATAGATCGGGAAAAAGTCGATAAGGCGCTCGAGGCGATGGAGTTGACCGATCTGGCGGAGAGGCAAATCAGCGCTCTGTCCGGAGGCCAACAGCAGCGGGCTTTTCTCGCTCGTTCCCTGGCTCAGGATGCTCATGTTTTCTTGCTGGACGAGCCATTCACCGGGCTGGACCGACCTTCGCAGGACTTGTTTGGCCAGATTTTAAAAAGGCTGGCCGCACAGGGGAATCTCTTAATTGTGTCGCATCACGATCTGAGAATGGTGCCGGCGCTATTCGACGAGGTGATCCTCTTAAACGGCGAGCTGGTGGCATACGGTCCTACTCAGCAGGTGTTCAACGAAGAGACGATCGCACGAACGTTCGGAACCCATACTTTTTCGGGAGCACGCACCTGATGGCTAACGGCTGGCTGCACTTGTTTTATGCTCAGGACATGTTGCGCCCGCTTTTCGCGGCTGTTTTGATCGGATTCACTAACGGCGTGTTAAGTGTCTTCATTGTTCTACGCCGGCTCTCGTTGATGGCGGATGCGATATCGCATTCCCTGTTGCCAGGTTTAGCGATCGCCATCCTGCTCTTTGGGCTGGCGCCGGCTACGCTGGTGGCCGGCGCTTTTCTGGCGGCGCTTTTAGTTGCGCTAGGCACCCAGATTATCGCCAATAGCACCCGTATAAAGGAGGACACCGCGCTCGGCTTGTTATTCGCTTGTGCGTTTTCCTTGGGTCAAGCGTTGTTGAAACTGGCGCCTGCTCATGTCGGCATCAGTGAATACCTCTTCGGCAATATTCTGGGACTGAGCGACGGCGATCTCTATTTGACCTACGGGATAACGCTGCTCGTGCTTCCACTATTGGTGCTGTTCCAGCGACCATTGCTCCTGATGTTGTTCGAGCCTGCAATCGCCTCCACGCAAGGAGTTCCGGTCAGAACCCTTAGATATTTCTTAATGGTCGTCCTGGTGCTGGCGATGATTTCTTCCTTGCGCGCCGTCGGAATAATACTGGCCCTGGGGACATTAATCGGCCCGGCGGCAACCGTGTATCTCTTTGTGGATTCGTTTACCGTAATGTTCTGGGTCAGCGGTTTACTCGGTGCTTTCGCGTCGTTGCTCGGATTATTGGTCTCTGACTGGACGGATCTTCCAGCCGGGGCCTGTATCGTGCTGGTATTGGGTGTTTTGTTTCTGGTCAGTTTTCTTCTAAGTCCGCGTTACGGTTTGCTCCGGCGCCTACGCAAAGGTCATCTGCACGCACAATCGCTGGCGAGGTGGGAGGCGGAGCGTGAACGTGAAAAGTGAAAGGTGAAAGGTGAAAGGTGAAGGCTTAGCGCCTAGAACCTACAAGTCTGCAGCTTTTGCCGATTCGCGGCTGATCTGGAAGAGGCGAACCCATCAACCTTTCACCTCTCACGTGAGCGTTTCCCGTGCGGCGCGGAATAAGAGGTTGACCGACGTCGCCCCTGGATCCTGGTGGCCAATGCTGCGTTGGCCGAGATAGCTGGCTCGGCCTTTTTTGGCGAGCAAAGGAACGGTGCTTTCCATCCCTTTTTCTGCGGCGTTGGAGGCAGCTACTAGGGCTTCCGCAAATGGTTTGCCAGATTTCAGTGTGGCTTGATAGGTCTCGACCGCCGGTTGGAGAGCGTCAACCATCGTCTTTTCTCCGACGGCGGCTTTGCCGCGCTGGAGAATACCGGCCAGAGATTTCTCTAATAAGGCGCCGAATTCTTCTGGAGTAATCTCAGACTTTCCTCCGACAGCCATGGACGCTTGCAGAAAAAATGTACCGTAGAGCGGACCGCTGGCTCCGCCCACGGTCGATAAGAGAGTCATCGCGACGGTCTTTAGAGCCGTAGTAATATCTTTGCCTTCCAGCTCGGATTTCTTGGCCAGCACGGCTTTAAACCCGCGGTCCATATTGGCTCCGTGATCTGCATCTCCGATCGCGGCGTCGAGTTGGGTAAGATAATCTTTGTTTTCGGCTACAAGTCCCGCAAACCGTTCCAGCCAACGAATTACCTGTTCGGAAGTGATCAAGGCCATAGAAGCTGAAATTTCACCACAAAGGCACAGAGGACGCAAAGGCGAATCTTAACCGCGAATGGACACGAATGAATGCGAATGAAAGCCCGACCGCAGCCCCGAACCCCGAGAGCTTTCGGGGGAACATTCTCCGGGGTGTAATGAACGCAGATTTCGGTCGGCGTCTCGAATGCGTCACGGACTTTAATCTGCGTACATCTGGGTTAATCCGGGTTCGTTTTCCGTTTTCGCGTCCATTCGTGCCCATTCGCGGTTAATCCGGATCGCTTGATTGTGGAGATGCCAGGCTTGGAAAATGATTGCTTTCGGATTTCTGGAGGCGTTTTATCGCAAGGTAGACGCTATGATTTTATTCGAGATCCTAGGCGCGATATTGATTGGGCTTCTCGTCGGGGCATTAGCAAGACTCATTGTGCCTGGTCGGGAGCGTGGCGGTTGTTTGACGACCATGTTAATCGGCATCGGTGGTTCGTTTGTTGCCTTTTTTATAGGCACGTACGTTTTCGAACACAAATTTACCAGCAATAACCCCCTTCAGCCGGCCGGATTCATCTCGTCCCTGCTGGGAGCAATTCTGATCCTCGTTATCTATCATTGGATCCGTCGCCGGAGACAGCAGTAACGACCCAGAAACCAAAAATTCACCACAGAGAGACAGAGAATATTTTCACATCAAGACCACAAAGGCCGCAAAGAGGGACACGAAGGTTCGGCTCCATCGGGAGACTTTCATCTTCGTGGCCTTAGCGGCCTTGTTGTGAAAATAATCTCTGTGTTCTCTGCGGCGAGAGTGTTTTTTTATTGGTAAACCGTTACCGGGGTGCCGAGCGAAACGTTCGAAAAGAAAGCCACCGCCATTTTACCGGGCATCCGGATGCAGCCGTGCGAGGCAGGGTACCCGGGGAGATAGCCTTCGTGCATGCCGACTCCGCCGGTGATGCGCATGAAATAAGGCATCGGTGCGCCCTTGAAGATGGCACCGGGAGGTTTGGGGTCTTTGCCCAGTTCGACATCTTTCTGAACCATGTTGCCCGCGGCGTCTACGTAATCACCGTAAAGGCTGGAGGCGTGATTCTGGTCTTTCTGGATGACCTTGTAGTTTCCAGGCGGGGTGTCATGACCCTCTCGCCCAGTCGAAATCTGAGAGACACCGACGAGTTGATCGCCCTTATAGAAGTAGGCGCGTTCTTCACTCAAGTGGATCTGTACAGACGGTGCGCCAGTTACTCCATCACCGTCCCAGTAAGAAATCGGATCGTATCCGGATGTTCCTTGAGCGGCAGAACTACTGGATGCCGCTAAATAAGGAGTATTCGGGTTGTTCAGGCGAGAGGTTTCACCATTTTCACACCCCGCTACACATGCTGCCAAGACAACTGCCGCGAAAACTCTTAGACTCATAAACAACGACGGAAGTTCAAATAATGGTCTTAGACCAAAAGGTCAAGCATTTGAGAGCGGGTGGTCACAGGGGCCAGGAGCTAAGAGCCGGCGTCTAGGAGCTAGGAGGATTGGCGCTGTGACCGATGGGGATTTGTGGGACATATGCGACTTATAGATCGGTTTCAAGAGTCTTATCGGCCGTATAAGTTGCATCGGCACCGCGGCTTATACTGCGCCGGACCCGGCGTCACTCCTACCTCCTGGATTGTGGCTCCCAGCTCCTGTCCGATTGCTTCCGGGTGCGCCATCTGCTATAAGAAGTGCGGGTAAAGCTATGCCGACGTACGAATACCGCTGTGAAAAGTGTAAGGAGACCTTCGAAATGTTTCAGTCCATGAAGGATGATGCGTTGCAGGTTTGCCCAAAGGAGCACTGCCGGCTAGAGACCTGGGGCCAAGGGAAAGTGAAGCGGTTACTTGGCGCCGGCGCCGGACTTATTTTCAAGGGCTCAGGATTTTATATCACGGATTATAGGAGCCAAAGTTACTCTGAGGCTGCCAAAAAGGAGAGCGGCAGCAAAGAAAGCGGCGGGGCGAAGACCGATAGCAGCGCTTCGAAAACCACTAAAGAGAAGAGTTCCAGCGGAAGCGGCTCAAAATCCGAAAGTTAGCCCCAAGACCTGCAGTAGTAATCAGTAATCAGTGCGTCAGTAATCAGTGAATTACTGGCGGGGAATGGAGTTCGAGTCCCTGGATGTTTTAGACTGATTACTGATTTTCGATCACTGATTACTTGGGCCAGAAACTGTAACTCAGGTGACCGGTAGGAGAGCGAGCGAAACGTGGCTATAGTCTGAGGTATGTCCGGGAAGCCGACTAAGCTGCCCGCGGAGAAAGAGAGCGGTGGCAGCGTGCCTGTTGAAACTAATGCGGCCAGCGAATCGCCAGAGATTTCGGAAAAATCGCCGAAAGGCGTGGCGGTATCCTTTGAGAAATTCGACTCCGCTCTACGGCATTTTCTGAATCGCTTAGTTGGAATCGTGATCGCCGGCTTCTTTTTCGGTTGCCTGGTGTTGATCTGCCAACCGCCGGAGAAATTGCCGGCGCCTCCTTCCGGAGGCAATGGCCTCGCTGTGATGCAAGTAATTGCTCAGGCGAAAGCATCGCACGGCAGCGATGTCGCCGAGCTGTCAGAAGCCGAGGTTAACGATTATTTGGCGCAACGGACAGCGCCGCGCGGATTTCTCTTCAATAATCTCTGCCGGTTCGACGGAGTGATCGTCTCATTTCAGCCAAAAGTCTGCCGGGTCTACAGCCGATACTCGATCTTTGGTTATCCGATTTATCTCTGCGGGGCCTATACCGCTCGGGACGATTTCGGGCGGCCGGCTTTCAACAATCGGGGTGGCGCTATCGGCCGGCTAGCAATCGCGCCGGTGTTCATGGGGATCATTCAGTATCCATTTTTTGGGGAGCTCTGGAACGGGTTTGGGATCGAGCGAGAAACCCTCAATCAATTCCGCAGCGTCGAATTTGAGCAGGGTGTGGTGAGACTGTTACCCGAGCAGTAGGCGAGGGGGCTTTTAATCGTACTCGTCCTCGTCGTCGTCCTCGAAAAAATTGGTAGGGCGAGGCTCCCGAGAGACCGCACGTTTTACCGGGGGCATGGCGGATCCAACTGGCGTGATGGGTTAGCTCTATGAACGCGCCGAGCCGTGACGCAGCGCTCGATCACGGCTCGGCACGCGTATAGGCCTGCGATATTCTGTGCTCGGGTGAGTATCAATGGCTTCGTAAGCGGTTTTAGATCATTCGGGGAGCCTCGCCCTACCAAGTGACGTTTTCGATGACGAGTACGATTACGAAGAGCTGCCCCACGAACAAGGGATGACAAAATCAACGACTTCCGTATATTGGGGCGGTGTTTCGCCTGACGCGAAGGGAACAAATCTTTATAATCCTATTCTTGTCCGCTATTTTCGTCGGAGCGATCGTGAAACACTTTCGCGACGCCGCTACCCCGGCTCCGCCACTCTTAGAAAACAGTAGGTAATGCAGAAATCGTTCAACGAAATCGTCGAGGAGATTGTAAAAAAAGATCCGCGGTACGAAGCAGCCGCTTATGAGTTCGTAAAAGAGGCGCTGGAATTTACGATCAAGCAAAACAAGCGCAGCCAAACGGGCCTCAACGTCCATGTAACAGCGAAAGAATTGATGGCGGGGTTCCAGCAATATGCCTTGAAAGAATTCGGTCCTATGGCAATGACGGTTTTCGAATACTGGCGGGTAGCCTCTTCCCTGGATGTAGGGAACATCGTATTCAATCTGATCGGCGCTGGAGTTTTCGGCAAAACAGACTCTGATAGCCCGCAGGATTTCGAAGACGGAGTGGACTTTCAGGAAGCTTTTGTTGCTCCCTTCGAGCCGCTGAAAACCAGCACAACAAAGAGATCGTAGTTTCGGGCGCAACGAATGGACGCTCCTGAAATCGCGGTGGAAAAATCCACCCTGGCAAACGGTCTAACTCTGTTAGTAGCGCCGGAGCACTATGCCAGTGTGGCCAGCGTACAAGTGTGGTGCGAAACCGGCAGTGTACATGAGGCCGACTGGGTCGGTGGCGGGTTAACTCATTTACTCGAGCACATGCTGTTCAAGGGCACCGCCAGACGAAACGCCCAACAGATTAATGAGGAAATTCATCAGGTGGGCGGTTACTTGAACGCTTACACCTCATTCGATCGCACCGTTTTCTGGGTCGATTGCCCGGCCGCAGCTGTGTCGACGGCTTTGGATCTCGTCGCCGACATGCTGTTCCAGTCCACAATCGACGAACAGGAAATGAGCCGGGAAATGGACGTTATCCGGCGGGAATTTGATTTAGGCTATGATGATCCGGACCGGATGTTGAGCCACCTGACATTCGCGACGGCCTATCAAGCGCACCCTTGCCGTTATCCAGTCATCGGATTACGCCGGATTTTTGACCAGATCGATCGAGAGACCCTGTTGGCCTATTACCGGCGGCGTTACGTTCCGGGGAACGTTTTTGTGGTGGTTTCGGGCGATGTCGAGGCAGCCCGGGTCCAAGAGTGGGTGGAGAAGTTCTTCGGGCCAATACCGGCAAGACCATTGGCGCCGGTGTTGATTCCGACCGAACCTCCGCAGGCGGGCCGGCGGGATGAGGTCGAGGCTTTCGATACAGCGGTCGGTTATTTCAACTTGGCGTGGCATGTGCCTGCCGTTTTCCATCAAGATGTGCCGGCGTTGGATGTGCTTTCCATCCTGCTGGGCGGCGGTGCCAGCTCTTTTCTTTTCGAGGAAGTGCGGGAAAAACTCGGATCCGTCCATTCCATCGGAGCCTATTCGTTCACTCCCGCTTTTCCGGGGTTACTAACGGTTTCCGGGACGTGTCCCATCGAGAATAGCGATGGGATCGATGAGATAGTGCTCACTAAACTGGCAGCCTGGCGAAAGGAGAGTTTGGGTTTGGACGCACTTGCCAAGGCCAAGCGGATTATCTGGGTGAGCGCTTTGGAACAGCTGCAAACCGTGCGTGGGATCGCGTCGGACATTGGGCTGAACTGGCTTTACACCAGGAATCTCAAGTTCAATCAACGCTATCTCAAACGAGTCGAAACCGTATCTTCCGAACAAGTTCACGAAGTGTTCGATCGTTATCTGACCGAGGACAATTTGAATGTTGTCGCTCTGCGTCCCCAGGTCTCGAGGCGGCTACCAGCGGTGCGGAGCCAGACAGAAAAGAAAAACCAGGTCCGAGTATTACCTAACGGCGTGCCGGTCGTGTTAATTCCGGATGACCGGCTGCCGGTGTTGCATGGGACATTGGTCTGTGCGGGAGGAGTACTGGCGGAACCGCCGAAACGAGGTGGACTCGCCCGCTTCTACGCCCAGTGCTTGTTAAAAGGCACTGTGAACAAGAGTGCTCAAGAGATCGCGGATAGGATCGAAAGTTTAGGTGCCTCTCTTTTTGGGGATTCTGGTTACAACTCGTTTCGTCTCGGCTTCAGTTCGTTAACGGACGATTTCGGACGAGTACTCCCGCTGGTAACGGAAGTTTTGTCCGTGCCGACATTTCCGGAAGAGGCCATCGAAAGGGAAAGAGCCAGCCAGCTCGCGACGATCGAAGCGGACGAGTTGCAGTCTGGCGTGATCGCGCGCAATACGTTGCGCGGCGCCATCTACGGAAGTCATCCGTACGCGGTGAATCCGCTCGGGACAAAAGCAAGCGTTGCCAACATTGAACGCAAGGATTTGATCCAGCTGCATGAATGGGTGAAAACCAGCTCGGCCTGGGCCCTCAGCATCTGCGGCCACTTTGATGAAAAGAAATTGTGGGTAGAGCTTTGCCAAACGATTGGGTCTCTTCCCCAACGGCCCGCTCGCTAC
>Ga0210406_10005451_pt1 | contig 13344 bp, 9 predicted proteins | sample IncBWC30MmetaG_FD_155454 | JGI IMG/M metagenome (GOLD analysis project Ga0210406, IMG submission 155454) | Forest soil microbial communities from Barre Woods Harvard Forest LTER site, Petersham, Massachusetts, United States - Inc-BW-C-30-M | ecosystem: Environmental > Terrestrial > Soil >... | reverse complement strand
GAGCTGAACGACAGCAGCACCGCGACCAATAGCGCCGCGGCGAGCGCCGCGATGATCGTCACGACAACGATACGCGAACGCTCCGCGTTCGATCGGCTGGTCATGACCATCGGCGCCAGCATCAACATGGCGGTCAGGATCAGCTGGCCCCAGGCTGCGCGCGAAAAGGCCAAGAGTATCGCCAATGCCATGATGCCAAGCGCGATCGCGCTGCGCAGCGCCTTTGCAAAACACGCGGTGACCACGTCCTGCAGCACGAACAGCGACGGCAGGACCAGGAACGCGCCGAGCACGTTCGGGTCCTTGAATGTGCCGCGACCGCGGCCATACAGCGTCAGGAGATCATATCCGCCGGGCACGAGATTGAAGTAGCCAGCGATCGCCGCAAGCGAAGCGATGATCCCGCCGACGATCAGGCCGCGCCGCAGCATGTCGAGCCGCGCCATCGTGTCTTCGGACATGACCATCGCAAGGAATATCACGGTCAGCGCCATGTACCAGGAGGTTGCGATCCAGCTTGCGATGATGGAATTGTCGAGCAGCGGGATCGCGCCGATGCTGTAGCCGGTATTGATCAGCACCAGCAGCAAAAGGGGCGGCATGAACAAGAGCCGCAGCCGAAGTCCGGTGGTGAAGAAAATGACGGCTGCGACAACGGTCACCAGCTCATAGGGACTTGGCTCGACGAAAACGATGGCGGCCGACGCGCCGGCCAGCCAGACCAACGCGCGTTGCAGCGCAAGTACCCTCGGCGCGGTCTTGGCTGGTGCGGCCTTGGCCGGGGTTGGCGCGGCCATGGCTGAAGTTGGCGTAGCCGCTGCAGCATACGCCATCACATGATCGTCGAATCTGGACATGAGGGATGTCTTGGTCATGTCCTACGCCAGCTCACACGAACCTACGCAACGTCAAGACGAACAGCTCAGTAGGCGTTCTCGCGCTTGGTCAACAGCGCGATCGGCGTCTTCAACAGAATGTAGAGGTCGAACAGCACCGACCAGTTTTCGATGTAATAGAGATCGAATTCGACCCGCTTCTGGATTTTTTCCTCATTGTCGATCTCGCCGCGCCAGCCGTTGATCTGCGCCCAGCCGGTGATGCCCGGCTTGACGCGGTGCCGCGCGAAGTAACCATCGACGGCCTCGTCGTACAGCCGGCTTTGCACCTTGCTTTGCACCGCATGTGGACGCGGCCCGATGAGTGAGAGGTTGCTCTTGAACACGACGTTGAAGAGCTGCGGCAGCTCATCCAGGCTCGTCTTGCGGATGAAGCGGCCGACGCGGGTCACGCGGGAATCGTTCCGCGTCACCATTTTCGCGGCCAGCAGATCGGCCTGATCATGATAGAGCGATCGGAACTTGAAGACGTCGATGCGCTCATTGTTGAATCCGAAGCGCTTCTGGCGGAACAGAACGGGGCCGGGACTGTCGAGCTTGACGGCAAGCGCTACGAGCGTCATGACCGGCAATGCCGCAAACAGGATCAGCGCGCCGACCACATGGTCGAACAGCCATTTCATCACCAGATCCCAGTCGGTGATCGGCGCCTCGAACACGTCAAGCGTCGGCACCTCGCCGACATAGGAATAAGAGCGCGGCCGGAAGCGCAGCTTGTTGGTGTGAGCGGACAGGCGGATGTCGACGGGCAGCACCCAAAGTTTTTTCAGCATGTCGAGAATGCGCGTTTCGGCCGTAATCGGCAGTGCGAACAGCACAAGGTCGACGCGGGTGCGGCGGGCAAATTCGACGATGTCATCGACCTTGCCGAGCTTTGGGCTGCCGGCGCAGGTCTCGCGCGCGCGGCTGTCGTTACGGTCGTCGAACACGCCGAGAATGTCGATGTCCGAATCGCATTGGCTGCGCAGCGCCTGAATCAGTTGTTCGCCGCTCTCGTCGGAGCCGACGATCACCGTGCGCCGGTCGAGCCGGCCCTGGCGTGCCCAGTTTCGCATCTGCGCGCGCAGGCACAACCGCTCGATGGTCAAGACGGCGAGCCCGACGACAAAGAAGGCCGCGAGCCACAGCCGCGAGATCTCGCTGCCGACCTTGGCGAAGAACGACACGCCGATGAACAACAGGAACACGAAGGCCCAGGCCGAGATCATCCGGGTCATCTGGCCGAGCTGACCGCGGAACATCTGAACTTGATAGAGATCGGCTGCCTGGAAGCAGACTACCGTGGCTGCCGTCATGGCCAGGATCGCCGCGAGATACTCCCAATGAAAACCGGAGATCGGCACCACATAAGCGAAATAGATGCCGATGCCGACAAGGCTCAACGAGGCGAAATCCGCCAGGCACACGAGGCCGGCGATCACGATCGGCGAATAGGCGGGGCGCACCTTCTGGCTGGCCACGGCAAGCGCCGCCTCCGACAGCCGGCGCCGCCGTTCGACAGGCGCGTGGCTTGCGGTTGACGCCGCGTCGTTCAGCATCGAGCGTGCCTTGAGAGTTTCCACGATCCGTCCGCTTCTCAAATCCGCTTTCCAAGCCTCTGGCCGCGCGTCCCGGGCTTGTGCGCTGAGGCGGTATTCATCGGCTTTGGACTTACGCGACAATTCGGAAAAAAGCGTTAGCTCGGCAAATGAAGGTTAACGTTCTGTTGTCGCGATCATCATGGCCTGACGCGGGCCGCGACCGCCCCCGAATGCCACGGCCGGGATGCGAGAAATGCGTCGCGGTATCCGGCAAGGACACCATCCACCATCGCTTCTTGCGAGAAATGTCGGAGGATGCGTTCCCGCAGCGAATTTGCGCGCGCCTGTGCCGCGTGCGGATCTTTTAGCGCAGCCGCCATCGCATCGGCGATGGCGGCAGCGGCGCTGGGAGCAAACAGCGCGTCGGCGTGCTCGCCAAAGATTTCGGGAATGCCGCCAACATCGGCTGCGATCATCGGCATGCCGGCGGCCGCGGCCTCGATCACGACATAGGGCATCGAGTCCCCGCGCGAGGGGACGACCAGGAGCCTGCCCTTGGAGAAGCCGTAGCGCGCCTTGACATGGCCGATGAAGCGCACCGCGTTGGTCAGGCCAAGCCGAGCCACCTGCGCTGTGAGCGCTTCCATCTCCTCGCCGTCGCCGGCCAATGTGAGCGTGATCGGCTTGCCGTCCGCATGCAGCCGTGCCAGCGCGTCGATCACGAGGTCGGCCCCCTTGATGTGCCTGAACTCGCCGACATAGACGACGTCGGTGGCATCGCCGGCACGAGCGACCGGATCGAATTCGTCGGCGGTGACGCCGTTGAAGACGCAACGGACCAATCCCGTGGGCGCGCCGACGATGCGCTGGTAGGTGTCGCGGGCAAAGGCGCTTTCGAACAAGAACAGGTCCGTGCTGTTCATCAGGGCGCGTTCGAGACGGCTATAGAAGGCGCCCTTGAGCGTGTTCAGCGGGTAGTGCAGCGAGCCGCCATGTGGCGTGTAGACGCGGATGGCGTCCTTGGTCGGCGCCTTGACGCGGATGAAGACGCCGGTCTTTGCGCCATGGCCATGAAGCACGTCCGGCTTCAACTCGCGAATGAGGCGCCGCAAATGCAGCCAGGCTCCAATATCCGCAATCGACGGCTCGCGGCGGATGGGCAGGCGATGCACCCCGAGCTTGAGGTGGGGCTCAATCTGCGCCAGGGCCTCCTTGGCGCGGTCTCCGCCGGTGAGCGTATCGGCGACAATCCCGACATGATGGCCGCGCTCGACTTGGCCATTGGCGAGATCGAGGATATGGCGAAAGATTCCGCCAACCGGCGTGCGCACGGCGTGCAGGATACGAAGCGGCTGATCCGAGGAGAGGTCCATGAATGAGGACCCGCAATCAGGAACGGCGCTGGCGACCGCACCGCCTTGCCACTGCAAACGGCGGAAGCGCGCGCCTGCGGCCGAGCGCGGCGGCGGTGAGGCAACCAGAGAAGGCGATATGCGGGCCCCGCATCGGACAGTCCTTTGAAAATGACCGATCGATTAAGGGCTTCCCTAATTAACAAAGCATGATCCTTCATTCCGGTCTTTTGCGGTGTGCGTCAGATGCGCCCGATTAACTCAGCGGCAACCTTAATGGAGTGTAATCACCCTGCGCCGCCGATCTCGCCGTGCGCGCAAGCCGCCGCACGTCGATATGGGGACCTGCAGATCGAATGGTGTTTTCGGGCCTTGAGAATTTTGCGCGCTCCTCTGACTCGCGAGTTCGTTTCGAATGTCGTTGCGAGATATGATCAACTTCGGAAGCTGGACACGAGGCGCGCTCAGGCCGTGGCGGCTCCAGGGGCACGCCGCGCTGTTGGCGTTTCGGCATGGGGATGGTGACAAGGCGGTCGCCGGCACGGCTGTTTCCAAGCCGGCGGCCGCGTCCGCGCGAGCGATCGGTCCGACGGAAGCCGGCGATCTCGATTTGCGCATGCTGGGCGAGGCGCTGGGGCGTGGCAAGCACTGGATCATCGTTCCAACGATGCTCGCCGCAGCGCTTTCGATCATCGCGGTCAATCTCGTGACCCCCCGCTACAAGTCCGAGGCCCGTATCCTGATCGACGGGCGGGAGAACGTCTTCCTGCGGCCGAATGGCGAGCGCAATGAGGAGCGCGCAGCACTCGATCCGGAGGCGGTGACGAGCCAGGTTCAGCTCGTGCTGTCTCGCGATCTCGCGCGCGCGATCATCAAGAAGAACAGGCTTGCGGAGCGGCCGGAATTCGATCCGGTGCTGCAGGGTATCTCGCCGCTGAAGTCGCTGCTGTCGCTCATCGGCATCGGCCGCGATCCATTCTCGATGTCGCCGGAAGAGCGGGTGCTGGATGCTTATTTCGACCGGCTGACGGCCTATGCGGTGGACAAGTCGCGCGTCATCGTCGTCGAGTTCCAGTCGCGTGATCCGGAGCTGGCGGCGCGCGTCGCCGATTCGATCGCCGACGGCTATCTGGTCCTGCTGCAGAACGCGCGGCAGGCGCAGGCGAAATCCGCAAGCCAGTGGCTGTCCGGCGAGATCGAGAATCTGCGCGCCAAGGTCGCCGAGGCGGAGTCGCGGGCGGAGGATTTCCGCTCGAAATCGAGCCTGTTTGTCGGCACCAACAATACGACGCTCTCCAATCAGCAGATGGGTGAGCTCAATACGCAGCTCAACAATGCGCGTGCGCTGAAATCGGACGCCGAAACCAAGGCGCGGCTGATCCGCGAGATGCTTGAGGGCGGCAAGCCGATCGAGGCCTCCGAGGTGCTCAATTCCGAGTTGATGCGGCGGCTGTCCGAGCAGCGTGTGACACTGCGGGCGCAGCTTGCCGAGCAGTCCTCGACCTTGCTCGACAATCATCCGCGCATCAAGGAATTGAGGGCGCAGCTTGCCGATCTCGATCATCAGATCAGGGACGAGGCCGGCAAGATCTCCCGCTCGCTGGACAATGATGCGCGCATCGCGGGTGGCCGGGTCGACAGCCTGATGGCGAGCCTCGATCAGTTGAAGAAGCAGGCGTCCTCCAGCAACGGCCAGGACGTCCAGCTCCGCGCGCTGGAGCGCGAAGCCAAGGCGCAGCGCGACCTGCTGGAATCCTATCTCGCGAAATATCGCGAAGCCAATACCCGCGAGAACATCGATGCCGTGCCCGCGGACGGACGCATCATTTCGCGGGCCATCGTCTCCAATATGCCGGCCTATCCGAAGAAGCTGCCCGTCGTGCTGCTTGCGACGCTTGCGACCATGCTGCTCTCGACGGGGGTGATCGTCACCGGTGCATTGCTGCGAATGACGGCGCCTGGCGCGGTCGCAGCCTTTGCGTCGCCCGCGCTCCCGGCGCAGGCGCCGGAGGTTGCTCCGGCCGAAACCGGCGACGTCGCCGAAACCGCCGAGTCCGCATCGGTGATCGGGCCGCCGCTCCGGCCGGTGGCGGGCGGCCTCAGCGAAATCGAGCAGCTTGCCAACACGCTGCACGTGGCCGGCGAATCCGCCCGCAAGGTGACGATCCTCGGCACTGCCGCTGGCGAGAGCGTCACTTTGACCGCGCTGACGCTCGCCCGGCTGCTGGCGCGCGAGGCGCGGGTCGTTGTGGTGGACCTGGCGGCGTCCTCGCCGATGATGCCGGCGATTTCGGTGGACTCGGCCGCGCCGGGGCTTGCGGAATTGATGCAGGGTGAAGCGTCGTTCGGGCAAATCATCACCAGGGACCGGCTGTCGCGCGTCCAGCTCGTCAACGCCGGGTGTCCCGGCTTCGACCGCGCCTTGCTGCGGTCGCCGCGGCTGACGCTGGCCATCGATGCGTTGCTGCAGGTCTATGACCACGTCCTGCTCGATGCCGGTGCCGCACCCGACCTGCCCGCGGACCTGTTGACCGCGAAGGCGCACGCGGTCGTGGTCCCCGATGCGGCGATGCCACGGGATGACCGCATGCTGATGCGCGACCAGCTCCAGGCCGCCGGCTTTGGCGAGGTGACGATGCTGAGCAAGCCGGCGCAGCCTGCCAACGCCGTTGAGCCCGCGCCGAGCGTCGCGGCGGCCTGATCCGAAATGCAGGGAGCGCGTAAGAATTCCGTTCGGAGATCGCAGGCGGCCAATTTGCAACGAGCTTCTGCTTAGAGCTTGCGAACGCGTCGCCAGCGGCCAGGGGGCATTCCCGTCTTGGCGGCGAATACGCGCGTAAAGTGGCTCTGGTCCGAAAAGCCACATTGGATGGCGATTTCGGCGATCGGCAACGCCGACTCGCCGAGGAGCTGGCGGGCCAGGTCGACACGCTGGTCCAGCAGCCATTGATGCGGAGGCGTGCCGACGCTGATGGCGAAAGCTCGCGCGAAATGACTGGCCGACAGGCCGCATTCCTGGGCGATGGACATGAGACGCACGCTGCCATCCAGGTTCGCGCAAATCGCCTGCTTGGCAATCCGAAGCTGACGCTCCGTCAGTCCGCTTCGCGGGGATTGGACGATGTGTGGCTTGCCGACGTAATGCGCCAGAAAATGGCTCTGCAGGGCCGTCGCGACAGACCCCACGAACAGGTCGTTTGCCTGATGCGGATCGTCGAGTGCCGGCAGCAGGCACGCGCCCAAATGAGCGATGATCGGGTCGGCGAAACTTTTGCCTTGCGCGACCGCCAGATCGAGGCCGGTCACACCCTCCTGATCGGCGAGTTCAGCCAGCACGGATCGCGGAAAGTACAGATAAAGAAAATCAAAGGGGTCGTTGAAACGAACCTCGATCTCGGACCGCAGATCATGGATGCTGGTCTCGTGCTTGAAGGGACGCTTGGTGGCCAGGCGTCCATCATACCAGATCTCCACCCTCTGGTGTTTCAGTCTCAAGCACAGCGCGAACGCTTCATCGGGAGGCGAGGGTTCGCTTCGTTCGGCGCTCACGCCGTCATAGGTCAATCTGACCGCTGCGAAATCGCTTCTCCGTATCGACTTGACCAGGACCGGTATCGGCCCGTTCGCGACCGGAAGGAGCTTCGCTAAGCGATCCCCAAAAAGCCCCTCAACTGCCATAGGACAAACACTCCAGGACTCCAAGTCAGAGCCGACAGCAGAATCGAAACAAACTGTGGTGAGTATCGGGCACGAAATTCCGGCGCACAACTCGCAAGGACGTCATTTGAGCGTGACACGAATTTGATCAGCTGAAGTCGCGAATCCCTTCAATTGAAGATAAAATTTCTATCAACTATGACGTGTTGTAGCTGGTGAGTGTGCACATTTCAGTCAATCGAGGCTCGAAATGTGCAAGCGATGATCATTGTTTGCACCCTAGTTTCTCCCAACAGCTCACCTTTCCGTGAGTCACCGCGAGCGTACCTCGCGCGATAGACGGAACTTGGGAGACAAGATGAAAGTCAATTTCGATTACGTCATCGTTGGAGCAGGTTCCGCCGGCTGCGTGCTGGCAGCCCGGTTGAGCGAAGATCCCGACGTCACCGTCGCGCTGGTCGAGGCGGGCGGTCGCGATATCGGCCCCGGGACTGGCCTGTCCATCGATGGCTCCGGCTGGCGCGAGGCCGACTTCGACCGAGATTTGATGAGCGAGCCCGAGCCCGCGCTGCGGCAGCGCCGCATCGATTTGCGGAAAGGCGGAGGCCTCGGCGGTTCGTCGATCAGCGGCTTGGCGTATATCCGCGGCAACCGGGCCGATTTCGACGAATGGTCTCGGCACGGAGCGGCCGGCTGGTCGTATGACGAGATACTGCCGTATTTCATCAAGTCCGAAGCGAATGAATTCCGTGGCGACGATCTGCACGGCAGGAATGGCCCGCCGAACGTCAGCAACAGCCGGTCCATGCATCGCCTGGTCGATCGTTTCGTGGAGGCCGGCATTGCCGCCGGTCTGGCGCGCAACGACGACTTCAATGGACAATCGCAATTCGGCGTCGGGCGCTATCAGTTCATGCGGCGCGACGGCAGCGCGGCGCGGGCTTATCTTCATCTTGCCTCGAAGCGTTCCAACCTGCGTGTGTTCACCAACGCGCGCGTGCGCAAAATAGAGTTCGATGGCAGGCATGCGCGCCGCATTCTCGCGCATCGCGATGGAAAAGAGCTGACATTGCTGGCCGACCGCGAGATCGTTCTGTCGGCGGGCGCTTACGGAACGCCGCACATCCTGATGCTGTCGGGCATCGGTCAACCGGAGCAGCTTGGGCCGCTTGGCATTGATCCGATCGTCAATCTGCCTGTCGGAGAGAATTTGCAGGATCATCCCTTGGTATTGCTGAGCTACCTCGCCGATCGCGAGACGTTGCCGGCGGTGGGCGACAGATATGTCGGTCTCTTCAACGAGGAGCAGCACGGACCGGTGGCGGGCGCATTCATCGCGAGCAGGGCTGGGCTCGATGCGCCGGATATCGAGATCGCAATGAGGCCGGGGTTGTCTCTCGATGAAGGGCTGTCTTTCGATGAACGTCCGACAGCGTCCTGCGATCGTTGTTACAGCTTTGCGCCCTCCGTCATGAAACCCACCAGCCGTGGAAAGGTCATGCTGGGATCGGCGCGCCCCGACGTAAAACCCCGCATCGTCTGTAACCTGCTGACCACGCCGGAGGACAAGGAGGTCATGATCGCCGCCGTGCGGACGTGCCTGCAAATCGTAGGGCAACCGAGCTTGAGGGCGATCCAGCGGAAGGTTCAGAACGCGCCTCTGTCCGATCGTGATCACGACATCTGGTCGTATGTTCAGCAAAATGCCGGCCTCGCCTGCCAGCCGACCAGCACATGCAGCATCGGCACGGTTGTGGACTGCCTGCTGAATGTTCAAGGCGTCCACGGCTTGCGCGTGGTCGATGCATCGGTCATGCCGAGCATCGTGAGAGGCCGCACCAACGCGACCGTGATTGCGATCGCCGAGAGGGCCGCGGATATCATGACCGGCCGGGTCAGTCGTCGCCTCCGTGAGCCGCCGCATGCGTACCGGCCGCTGCGCATCGTCAATGCAAGGCATGCCGTAAGCGTTGTGCGAGGCGTAGCAGCGGCTCGTTCTGCTTGACACTCCGCTTGAGGCGACTGACGGCGGACAGCGCGGCCGCCGCGAACCGGCCGCTCGGGCTCAAGGGAATGAAGCTGTCGAAGATCGGCTCGTCGCTCTTGCAGAACATCCGCTTGTAATCGTCGGAGCCGATCCCGAGATCGAGCGCGCGGCAGCCGCGGGCCGCGCAGTGATCGATGATGTTGCGCATCAGGATCAGGCCTGGGCTGAAACGGGAATTTTCCGACATCGTGTAGGTGTTGAACATCATCGAGAAGCGATGCTCGTCGGCGACGCCTGCGAAGAGGGCGATGATTTCTGTGTCGCTCGTGAGTGCATGAATATCGATCGCACGGCCGCCGCCGGGGAGCGAAGTCAGGCAGGCCGTGCGAATGAAATCCGCGACGCCGGGTTCGGCGAACACGTCGGGCAGTCCTTGCTCGGCCATGCGCTGCGGCTTGATGTCGAAAAACCAGTCGAGCAGCCGCGTGATCTCGGCATCCGTGCCGGCGACAAGATAGCGATAGCCTGGCAGCGCCTGCAGCTTGCGTTCCTTGCTCTTCAAGCGTTTGCGGAACGAGTTGCTGATACGGCTTGCGGGGTCGCCGCCGGGCGGCAGGGTCAGCAGCGGGCAGGCGTTCACCGAAGGCTGATGCGGCAGCAGCGACAGCGGATTCGCCACATCCTGCCAGCGCAGAGGTTGCTGCGTGAGCGCCAGCACGTCCGCCGCATTGTGACCGCGAAGCTGCGACAGAAGCGCAACGAGATCGGCGAGGGTCGCTTCCCGCGCGAAGGCCTTGTCCCAAAGCGCCATGTTGAAGGTGGTGTGCTTGCCACCCATGAAGCAGGCGGTGCGGACACCAAGGCGGTGCGTCAGCGCCAGCGGCAGCAGCACGAGCGGCTTGCCTTCGGCATCGCGGGCGACCACGATGAACGGTGCGGCGCCATCGCGGCCGCCGACCTGCCGTTGCCAGGCCGCGAGAAAATCGAAGCGCTGATAGGGCGTTGCGAACTGCCGTCCATCATCCAGTGCGCGCCAGGCCTTTTCCGCCTGGTCGAGATCGCCGATGATATCGACGCGTGCGATGCGGCTTGCTTTCGGCCGTGCCGGCGCCTCCGCCGTCCGGCGTCCGAGCGCGGCAGCCATGGTCATTTGCGAAAACCTGTACTTGAAAAAATTTTTGCGCAGTCCGACGTCAACCGACCTTTGCAAAGAAGTGTCAACAAAGAGTAATGCAAGACCGGCCCGCGCACGCGGCCAGCCGAAGCGGACGCGAAATTGCCACCTGAAAACAGACTGTTGACGGGCCTGAAGCTTGAGCTCGCCTATTTCGCCGGCCGCGCGTTTTTCGCCAAGCGCGCGGCCGGCGGGGCAGGCGTAATCCTGCGCTTTGCGCGCGTGCAGCCAAGGCGGCGAGGGCGCTTCCAGCCGCTTAAAGCGGACGAGATCACGCCGCAATTCCTCGACCGCACCCTGCGCGCGCTGAAGCGCTGGCACTACGACATCGTCGGCATCGACGAAGCTTGCAGGCGCGCGGTGACGCTTTCCGAGCCGCGCCGCTTCGTCGCCCTGACCTTCGACGGCGCCTATAAAGATCTGATCACGGCCGCCTATCCCGTGCTGTCGCGCCATGGCGTGCCTTTCACGGTCTATGTGCCGACTGCGTTCCCGGATGGGATCGGGCAGGCCTGGTGGCTGGCGCTGGAAAAGATCATCGCCCAGGAAAGCCGCCTCAGCCTGATGATCGATCGCAGCGAACGGCATTTCACGATTCCAGGGCCTGCCGAGAAATACCAGCTCTACGCATTTCTCTCCGGCTGGATGCGGCGGCTTGCGCCGGACGATCTCGCAACGGCGATCAACGATCTCTGCAAACGCTACGCGGTCGATCTCGCGAGCCTCTCGCGCGAGGCATCGATGGACTGGAACGATCTCGCAACGCTCGCCGCCGATCCGAATGTGACCATCGGCAGCGCGACCGTGAACCATCACGTGCTGTCGAACCTGCAGGATGCGGCCGCCTCGCGCGAGATGACGATGGGCCGCGCGGTCGCGGAGACCGCGCTGCGCCGCCAGCTCAGACATTTCGCCTATCCGTTCGGCGATCGCGACAGTTTTCGCCGCGCCCATGTCGTGATGGCGCAGGAAGCGGGCTTTGCCAGCGCGGTTTCGACGATTGGCGGCGTCGTGGACAGTGCCGGCCGCACCAATCTGCGTGCGCTGCCGCGGATTGCCTGGGACGGGCGGCGCCGGTCGCTGCGCATCATGCGCGTGCTGCTGTCGGGCGCGACCCTCGCGCGGGTGAAGCCGACGCACGGCTCGGGTGCCAGTTAACGATCCGGCCGCGCCATCCAGCTTACGATCGGCATGGCCGGCAGCACCCAGCCGATTCCGGCAACGACATAGAAGATCGCCTGCAGCCAGCCAGAGTTCGCAAGCACGGGAAACTGCGCCACCGACATGCCGAGCAGTGACCACACCGCGACCAGAAGCAGGAGGGCGATGGTTCCCAGGAATTTTCGGGTGCGGATGGTCATGAGGCGAATGTTGATGGGGTCGTGAGGAAGCGCGGCTTGCGCGCGGGCGCGGGCGGACTATAAGGGCCGGGCGAAATCGTTCAAGCTTCGAGCCGCGATGACCACCATGGCCCCACGACAGGTTTCCGCGCCACGCGCCATCCGCGTGTGGCTGCTTGCGGTCGCGGCCATGATCGCGGCGATGGTGCTGGTCGGCGGCGCCACGCGGCTGACAGAGTCCGGATTGTCCATCGTCGAATGGAAGCCGGTCACCGGCGCGCTGCCGCCGCTCAGCGAAACGCAATGGGAGCAGGCGTTCGAGGCCTACAAGACCATTCCGCAATATCAGCAGATGAATTCCGGCATGACGCTTTCGGAGTTCAAGACCATCTTCTGGTGGGAATGGAGCCACCGGCTGCTTGGGCGCGTGATCGGCGCGGTCTATCTGTTGCCGTTCCTGTATTTCCTGTGGCGCGGCGCGATGAGTGCGGAATTGAAACGGCGGCTGTGGCTGATCTTCGGCCTCGGCGGCCTGCAGGGCGGGGTCGGCTGGTGGATGGTCGCCTCGGGCCTCTCCGAGCGCACGGAAGTCTCGCAATATCGCCTTGCGACGCATCTGGTGCTCGCGCTGCTGATCTTCGCCGCGATCGTCTGGACACTGCGCCGGCTCTCCGAGCGGCCGCCGCTTGTCGTTGCCACGCGGCTTAGGGTCACAAGCGCGCTGCTGGTCGCGCTCACCTTTGTGCAACTCTATCTGGGCGCGCTGGTCGCGGGCCTGCGCGCCGGCCTCGTCTACAACACCTGGCCCGAGATCGACGGCGCGCTGATCCCGTCCGCCGCACGGCTGTGGTTCGAGACGCCATGGTGGCGCAATCTCTTTGAAAATGCGCTGACCGTGCAGTTCGCGCATCGGATGACGGCCTATGCGCTGCTTCTGCTGGCGCTGTGGCACGCCTTCGACACGATCCGCGCGCGCGCAGGGGCGGTCGCGATCAACGGCGCGCTGTGGCTCCTCGCCGCGATCGCGCTGCAGGCGGCGCTCGGCATTCTCACGCTGCTCAACCAGGTGCCGATCGAGCTTGCGCTCGCGCATCAGGCCGTCGCGATCGCCGTGCTGACGCTCGCCGTGATGCAGGCCGAGCGGTTGGCCGGGCGCGGCGCGGTCGGCGAATTGCCGCAGGCGGCGATGCCGGTCGGGCAGGCGGGGTAAAATCAAGACAAGCGTCTCACGCTCCGCTCGTCGTCCTCGCCGCGAGGTCGGCGCTTTGCGCCGCCCGATGACAGGCTCCACTTGTCCGGGACGACGTGGAGACTCCCCTGCCTCTCTGTCGTCCCCGCGAACGCGCTAGGGCATGCACAGATCTCTGAGGCTCCAGCCGATCGCGACGGCATGGAAGTATTCGAGGCCGTTTTTGAAG
>Ga0210406_10005450_pt1 | contig 13344 bp, 11 predicted proteins | sample IncBWC30MmetaG_FD_155454 | JGI IMG/M metagenome (GOLD analysis project Ga0210406, IMG submission 155454) | Forest soil microbial communities from Barre Woods Harvard Forest LTER site, Petersham, Massachusetts, United States - Inc-BW-C-30-M | ecosystem: Environmental > Terrestrial > Soil >... | reverse complement strand
CAATTCCAGACAAAGATCAACGTTTTCAATAGTTGAAAAATTTCGTCGATTGAGCGGATTCTCGCTATTCAACCAGTGGTGCGTATCGCTGAACCGACTCCATTGCCGGGCTGACTTACAGGAATCCGAAACTTCTGGGTCGGGTTGCGTGTTATCCTTCCCTTCGACAAAGGATGGCGGTCATGGGCCGTGACGACATCGTTGTTGGCAGCAATCCGTCAATCCGAGCACACTTGCAGGCCCGAGTGGAGGCTCGAGTGCAGACCCAAACGCAGGCCCAAATGCAGGCCCAAGCGTCCGGCCGGCCGCCCGTCGACCGGCAGGAGAGGCGCCGGCCGGCTCTTTGCGGGGCGATGTCGCAGCAGCGCGACAATGCCAGCGCGCAGTCGATGCCGCAGAAACTCGTGCAACTGGTCGGCTGTCGCGATCCCAAGGTGCGGCCGTCGCTCAAACGATAGAAGCGGGTTTCTCCTCACTGAATAAAGTCGCCGCATTTCTCGACCGCGCTGTCGGCCGGGCCCCATGGCATGATCGGCACCGTCGAGGTCGAGTTCTTCGGCGATCCTTCGATCAGCTTGTCGGAATAGACCATGTAGACCAGGACGTTCCGCTTGGCGTCGCAGCCGCGCACGATCTGCATCTTCTTGAAGAACAACGAGCGGCGCTTGCGGAACATATCGTCACCCTGCTCCATTTTATCCTTGAAGCGGATCGGGCCAACCTGGCGGCACGCCAGCGAAATGTCCGAGACCTCTTCTGCGACCCCGAGCCATCCCTTGAAACCGCCTTTTTCGGGCACCGTGAAATGACAAGCCACCCCTTCGACCTCAGGATCGTCGACACCATAAGTCGCAAGCTTGTCGTTCGGGCTGATCCACTTGAACACCGTCGAGCGGCGGAAGATCAAATCCGGCTCGTCGGCTGCGCGGGCCGGCGTGACGGCCCAGACGGCCGCCGCCAGCGACGTCAGCAGCGCGGCTCTCACGCGCCTGTTACAAAATTTGTCAAGTTGCGACGGCATCAAAACCTCCCCGCTGTTGCCGATCCGAAATCTCCGCACGCGGCAACATCGGTGAGGAAAAGCCGCACTGGAACCACGGAATTACCAATATCTTCGCCCGCCGCGAGGGTGCCGCGACCGTTCACGCCATCGGGGCCAACCGGGACCCGGATTGACACCTATGTAAGATCGCAAAATCTCCACAGAAAGGCCGCCGGAGCGACCGTTTCCGAGCGTCCTCGTTTACCGCAATGTGAGGCTTTTTTGTTACGGTCACTGCGAGAACCAGGGAATTGTGGGCCAAGGCTGGTGAACGCAAATCGCGTTTGCAAGAACTAAATTCTAGGCGGTCGAGGGATTCGAAATGGTGCGCGTGAGCGGGTTGTGTGCCTCAGTTGTAAGCGGGCGGTTTTGGTGTGTTGCGGCGTTGACCACCGCAGGCGCGATCGGCGCGACGCCCAGCGCAGAAGCAGCGCTCTATTCCTGGCAGGACGCCGAGCCCGGCTTTTCTCAGTTTTCTCCGTTCCCTTATCACTCGTACCACGCACGACGGCAGAAGGCGCGGCAGCATTCGGGGAAGAAGGATACGGTGGAGAAGGAAACCGCCGGCAAGCCTCAGGGCCCGTTGGTCATCGCGGTTTCGATCAATAAGCAGCAATTGAAGATCTACGACACCAACGGCTTCTTTGCGCAATCGCCGGTGTCCAGCGGCATGGCCGGCCACTCGACGCCGATGGGCGTGTTCAGCGTCATCCAGAAGCACAAGTTTCATCATTCCAACATCTACAGCAACGCGCCGATGCCCTACATGCAGCGCATCACGTGGTCCGGCGTCGCGCTCCACGCCGGCGTTCTGCCCGGCTATCCCGCGTCGCATGGCTGCATCCGCATGCCGACGTCCTTCGCCATCAAGATGTGGAACTGGACCAGGATGGGTGCACGGGTCATCGTCACGCCCGGCGAGACGGCGCCCGTGCCGATCTCGCATCCCCTGTTGCCTACGTTCAAGGTCGCGCCGCAGCCGGCCGTCGCCGAACAGCCGGCGATTGACGCGCCGGCCGCCGCAAAGGCCGATAAAGGCGCCCAGTCCAAACCCACTGAGGCGACCGCGGGCCTCGAACTGAGGTCGACCGTCGGCCAAAACAACGCCGCAACGCCGGCCGCTGATGTCGCTCAGATGACGCTGCGCGATCAGACCCACACCGCAGACGCGGCCGATGCCAAGGTCACGATGTCGGACGCGCTCTCACGCAACAATGCGGCGGCGGCCGATAGCGGCAAGTCCGACACGACCAATGCGGCGGATGTTGCAAAGACCGGTGCAGCGGAAAACGCCAAACCTGGCGATACCAAGTTTAACAATACCAAGCCTGACGATACGAAGACGGCGACGGCCGATCATCCGCCGGCCTCAACCCGACAGGCCGCCAACACGACCAGCGACCAAGGCGCTTCCGATGGCAAGAAAGATCAGTCGAAAGATCAGTCGCGCTTGACCAGGCTTGAAGCACCGAAGCGGACTGGTCAGATCGCGGTCTTCATCAGCCGTAAGGACTCAAAGATCTATGTCCGGCAAAATTTCGCACCGCTGTTCCAGGCGCCAGTGACGATCGCGGCCAGCGACCGGCCGCTGGGCACCCATGTGTTCACGGCGGAAGTCGACAAGACCGATGCCAATGCCCTGCAATGGTCCGTGATCTCGCTGCCGGTCTCGGTCCGCAGCGCCATGCGCAACGACAATAGCGAATATGGCGCCCGGCGGCGGAAGAACGCTGGCGCCATCGATGAAGCAAAACCGCTGCCGACGCCTGACAGCGCGACGGAGGCGCTCGACCGGATCAGCGTGCCCGGCGACACCATGGCGCGAATCGCGGAAGCGCTGACGAGCGGCGGATCGATCATCGTGTCCGATCAGGGCATCAATCAGGGCGAAACCGGCGAAGGCACGGATTTCATCGTCTCCTTGCGCTAGAGAATGAGCCGGGAAAACATGTCCTCGTGGGTAGGCCCAACAGGCGGACAGCGGTTTTCCATCGCGTCAAACGTGAGGCCTTTGCGCGGCGATCATGCGCAGATAATGAGCTAGCGCGCGCTGACGATTCATCCTGAACTCATCGCGCTCTGGCGCCTACGGTGCCGGCGGCTAAAACAGCGCCGGAATGAGGTCGGCATCGATACGCTCGCCGTCCGTCGCGGCCTGAAGGCCGAAATATTTCATCTTCACCGATCCGCTGATCGTGCTCGCTGGCGCGATCCTGCTCGACGCGATGTCCGATCTGCGGTTTCACAAATGGACCTACGGAATAGGCACGACGTTGCTCGTCCTGCATGTTGTGGTCGGTCAGGCCGAGCCGGTCAAAGACAGATTCAAGAGTTCCGGCCCGGAATCGATTTGCGCTTGGAGCCCGCATTACATGCCCCTGCGGCTGCCATGGTGTCCCGCGTAGCCATAACGTCCTGTTGAACGACGGCTCGCGTCCGGCTGGGATATGATCACCCGATCGCGACAATATGTCGGGCAAGCAATGCGTCGGGATAACACGTCAGAGGGGCCGCCATGATCGATCGCAGGGCCGTTCTCTTCAGCACGATGGCCGCACTCGCCGGCCCCACGACCGCGCTGGCGCAGGCCGGCATGAGCCGAATCACCGCCTATGCCTTCTCGTTTCCCGCGCTCTCCGGCGATGACATCAGGCTCGCCCAATACAGCGGCCATCCGCTGCTCGTGGTCAACACCGCCTCCTTGTGCGGCTACACACCGCAATATGCGGGGCTGCAGGAATTGTGGACCGAGTTCCACGACCGCGGCCTGGCGCTCGTCGGCGTGCCCTCCAACGATTTCGGCGGCCAGGAACCGGGCGGTGCAAAGGAGATCGCGGAAACCGCCCAGCACCAATACTCCGTTACCTTCCCGATGGCAGCCAAGGCCGTCGTGACCGGACCCGACGCGCATCCCTTCTACAAATGGGCGGCGCAGGCGCGCCCCAAGGATGTCCCGCGTTGGAACTTCCACAAATATCTGATCGGGCGCGACGGCATGATCGCCGATGTCTTTGCCTCGGCGGTCGAGCCGACCGACACGCGCGTCAAGACCGCGATCGCCCGCACGCTGGCGGATACTTGAAGCTGGATTTAACCGCCTGAGCGAGAATTTGGCTGTGTTGCCCTGCAGTCGTTGCCTTGATCGCTGCCGTGATGATTCACTTCGATGGTCACTTGGATGGTCACTTGGCCTTGGCGGCCCGGCTAGGCTAACATGCAAGGTGGAAATGGGGCGGGCGACGGCGGCAAGGCCGTGAGCGGCAATAGGATTTTGAGGGGGACCGACATGCGTGTTGCGACCGGACTGATCGTTGCGATTTCGCTGTGCGTGCCTGGCATTGCCTGGTCGCAGAGCACGCCCCCTAAGGCTGCGGCCGCGCCGCAAGCCGCCGCCCCGCAGGCCGCACCGGCGCCTGCTCCCGCGGCGGCCGCGCAAGCCCAGATTCCAGCTCAAGCGCAACCCGCAAGAGCGCCCTGCAACAATCCCAACGCGCTGGGCGTTGCCCGCACCGTCGAAATCGACACGACAGGCGGCCCGGGATTCGGCTTCGAGCACTTCAAGGAGCTGGATTTCCTGCGCGACCACGAGGTCGTACTGACCTTCGACGACGGCCCGTGGCCGGAGAACACGCCGTCGGTGCTGAAGTCGCTCGCGGATGAATGCACGACCGGCATCTTCTTCAGCATCGGCAAGCATGCGACCTATTATCCGGAGATACTGAAGCAGGTTTACGCGGCCGGACACACCATCGGCTCGCACACCTGGTCGCACGCGACCTTGACCAACAAAAAGCTGACGGATGATCAGCGCAAGGAAGAGATCGAAAAGGGCATCAGCGCCGTAAAGTGGGCACTCGGCGGCCCGTCGCCCGCACCGTTCTTCCGCTTCCCCGCACTGCAGCATCCGCCGGAGATGGTGACCTATCTCGGCAGCCGCAACATCGCGATCTTTTCCTGCGATCTCGACTCCTTCGACTTCAAGGCGCGCAACGCGCAACAGGTCATCGACGTCACCTTCAGGAAGCTCGACAAGCTCGGTAAGGGCATCATCCTGATGCACGACTTCCACAAGCACACCGCGGAAGCCCTCCCCGAGCTGTTGCGCCGGCTCAAGGCCGGCGGCTACAAGGTGGTGGCGATGCGCGCGAAAGCGCCGGTGCAGTCGCTGCCGCAATATGACGAGATGCTGCTCAAGGAAGCCAAGCTGCCGACCGTGAGCCAGCGGCCGGTATCGAGTGTAGTTACCACGGTCTCGGAATAAACGCTCCGGGCGCGCGTGCCGGCGTTCCGCATCGAGGGCTATGTCATCGTGTCGGCTGACGGCATGCTGGCCGATGCCCATCATATGATGCCCGACATATTGAAATTCGAGGGCGACAAGGCGTTCTTTTCTGCAGCTCTCGACCGCGCCGATCTGATCGTGCACGGCCGTCACTCCCATGAAGGGCAATCGAACTCGCCGAAGCGGACACGGGTGATCCTGACGCGCACTGTCGCTGCGCTCGCGCCCGATCCTGCCCATCCGAACGCGACCCTGTGGAATCCGCAAGGCGCGAGCTTCGAGGAAGCCTGCGATGTCGCCGGCATCCACCATTCGGGGACCATCGCCATCATCGGCGGCCCCGGCGTGTTCGGCATGTTCATGGATCGCTACGACACATTCTGGCTGTCGCTCGCACCCCACGTCACGCTGCCCGGCGGGCTGGGCTGCTTTCCCGGCGTGCCGGAGCGCTCGCCGCAAGAGATCCTGACAGCCCATGGCCTGAAAGCTGGCGCAGGTCAGGTCCTGGAGCCTGCCGCGGATGTCACTGTCACGCCCTGGCGGCGTGTGGCTCAGCAAACAACCTAGATATCGCTGTAAGCGCCCTCGGCGGCCTTCCGTCCCCTGCCATATCCGGCGATCATGAACAGCGCGCCGATCAGCGACAGGTTTTTCAGCGCGTCGAGCAAGGTCCTGCCATTCTCGGGAGCGGCCTGATTCCAGAAATCGTGAAAGTAGTACGTCACCAATGCGATGAAGATAATCAAAAGCAAGGCAAAGAACCGGCTGCCGAAATTGAGCGCGATCATCAGCCCCGCGATCACCTCGAACGCGCCCGCGACGATCGCCAACACTTGCGCCGTCGGCATGCCCGCCAAGGCCTCCAATTGCGCCGTGTAGGGCGCAAGCACCTCCGGGATAGGCACCTTCGCGGCGATCGTGTCCGCAGTGGCCTGAATGGCGAACAGCTTGGTCGCGCCCGTATAGATGAACAGCACGGCGAACAGAACTCGCCCGAAAGTAATCAACGCTGGCATGATCGGCCTCATCGGTAGCTTTATGGCGAGATAAGTAACTGCGGGGCGGGCGGATTATGGGCAATCCGCCTGTGCTTTTCAAACGTTCAGACGCTGAAAGCATGCGCGGTCTGCATGGGGAACCCGGCAGTTTCGAGGCCTAAGCAAGGAGGTTTGGTTGCTGCCGTCCGGCTCGCTCCTGGGCTTCGACAGCGGCAACCGCCGTCATATTGAGGACACCACGCGCCGTCACCGACGGGGTGAGAATATGCGCCGGACGCGCGGCGCCGATCAGGATCGGCCCGACCGGAACGGCGTCGGCCAGCACCTTGACCATCTGATAGGCCACGTTAGCGGCGTCCAGTGTCGGCATGATCAGGATGTTGGCCACGCCCTCAAGCTGCGACTGCGGCAGGACCAGCTTGCGCGTCGCCTCCGACAGCGCGGTGTCGCCCTGCATCTCGCCGTCGGCCTCGAGCTCGGGATGGCGCTCCTTCAGAAGCGCGGTGGCGCGCCGCATCTTGCGGGAGGAATCGCTGTCGTGGCTGCCGAAATCCGAATGTGACAGGAACGCGATCTTTGGCTTCAGGGTGAATCGCTGCACATGATTCGCCGCCAGCGCCGCCACTTCCGCCAGCTCTTCGGCGCTCGGGTTCGACCGCACCTCGGTATCGGCGATGAAATAAGCGCCTTTGGTCGTGATCAGAAGCGCCAGCGCGGCGAAGTCGCTCACGCCCGGCCGAAAGCCGATGATGTCGCGCACATGACGCAGATGGCTCATATAGCGGCCTTCGACGCCGCAGATCATCGCGTCCGCCTCGCCGCGAATCACCGCCAATGCCGCGATCACGGTGGCATTGGTGCGCACCATCGTGCGCGCGGTGTCCGGCGTGACGCCGCGCCGCCCGGCGACATCGATATAGGACTGCACGTAGGACCGATAGCGCGGGTCGTCCTCGGGATTGACGAGGTCGAAATCCTTGCCCGCCTTGATCGCAAGCGCGAACCGCTTGATGCGCGCCTCGACCACCGAGGGACGTCCGACCAGGATCGGCCGCGCCAGCTGCTCCTCTAGCACGACCTGGGTCGCGCGCAGCACGCGCTCGTCCTCGCCTTCGGCATAGATGACCCGGACCGGCTGCGTTCTCGCTTTTGCGAACACCGGCTTCATCACGAGGCCGGAGCGGAAGGCGAAGCGCTCCAACAGCGCCGTATATTCGTCGAAATTCTTGATCGGCCGCGTCGCGACGCCGGAGTCCATCGCCGCTTTCGCGACCGCCGGCGCGATCCGCTGGATCAGCCTCGGGTCGAATGGGCTCGGGATCAAGCATCCCGGCCCGAAGCCCTGCGCCTCGCCGGTGTCGAAGCCGCGCGCGGCGGCTTCCGACGGCGCCTCCCGCGCAAGCCGCGCGATCGCGTCCACCGCGGCGTGCTTCATCTCCTCGTTGATGGCGGTGGCGACGACGTCGAGCGCGCCACGGAAGATGAAGGGAAAGCACAGGACGTTGTTGACCTGATTGGGAAAGTCCGACCGCCCCGTGCAGATCATCGCATCCGGACGCGCCGCGCGGGCATCATCCGGCATGATCTCCGGATCCGGATTGGCAAGCGCCATGACGAGCGGCTTGTCCGCCATCTGCTTGACCATCTCGGGCTTCAGCACATTCGGCGCGGACAGGCCTAAGAAAATGTCGGCGCCGCCGATCACATCGGCGAGCTTTCGTTTCTCGGTCTTCTGCGCATAGACCGCCTTCCAGCGATCCATCAGCTTGGTGCGGCCTTCGAACACCACGCCCTCGATGTCGCAGACCCAGATGTTCTTGCGCTGCGCGCCCAGCGAGATCAGCAGATTGAGACAGGCAATCGCGGCCGCGCCAGCGCCCGACGTCACGATCTTGACCTCGGAGAGCTTCTTGCCGTTCAAGAGCAGCGCATTGGTGATCGCGGCGCCCACGATGATCGCGGTGCCATGCTGGTCGTCATGGAACACCGGAATTTTCATGCGCTCTTTCAACCGCGCCTCGATCTCGAAACATTCCGGTCCCTTGATGTCCTCGAGATTGATGCCGCCGAAGGTCGGCTCCAGCGCAGCCACCGTTTCGACCACGCGATCGATGGTGTCGGCGGCGATCTCGATATCGAACACGTCGATGCCGGCGAATTTCTTGAACAGGACCGCCTTGCCCTCCATCACGGGCTTCGATGCAAGCGGACCGATATTGCCGAGCCCGAGCACCGCGGTGCCATTGGAGACGACCGCAACCAGATTGGCACGCGCCGTCAGCGAGGCGACCTCGGCCGGATTTTGCGCGATCTCCGTGCAGGCGGCAGCAACCCCCGGTGAATAGGCGAGCGCCAGGTCGCGCTGGTTGGCAAGCGGCTTGGTCGCCTGAATCTCGAGTTTTCCCGGCCGCGGCAGCCGATGATAGGCCAGGGCCGCGGAATGAAGATCTTCAGATGAGGACGACATAAATGCTCCAGCGTTTCCGACCGGGACCTTCTGTCTCGTTGGCTTTCGGAGTCAGTTTTCCGGCAGATGGAAGATGAATGTGAAGCACGCAGAGGTGCCTTGATGCAACATCGGAAAATACCCCCGTCAACAAGCTTCGGCCGGCAATTTATCGAGACGCCATAAGCACATCCCCTGCCCGCCGCATTCGGCCGGGAATGTGGCGGATGTGACAGCCGCAATGCGGAAAGCGCAACCGGAGCGGACGGAATGGCAATGACGGCCTTGATCATGGGGCTCGATGATGGGCTTGGCGTGTTGATAACTCTTGATTGCATACGCCAACCATATTGTCCGTTGGCTGTAAATGCAGCACCGGATGGGAGGCGGGATCGGCTCGGCAGATATGGTCATCACCGCCGATGCTCCGCGAAGTAGCAACGCTCAGGCTGACCACCTTTTGGGTAGGTTGATGCGGTCCCGCGACGCGTTCGCGCCCGGGTGTTGCAGTCAGCTTCGCCCCAGAGATCGATCGAAGATCGAGGAGGGCGCAGGGAATGCCGGGTGATGGCCTCACCCATGGCCCGCCTGCAACAAGAAAAGCAGGCGGCAGTCACCACAGGTTCAGCCGGCTCAACCGGCATTCCCTGCGCGATGGTTTTAACGGTTTCCTTCGTGCTCTCCCCAGGGACCGGGCTTTCTTGCCCCTGTCGCCCGCAAGACGCGAAAACGTCTTTGCGGACTTAGCGCCAGCGTCGGGGCGCCAGGACCACACGACTTCGCCGTCCGCGCCCGCCACGTTCGTCCGACGTGCCATCCGCGTCCACCGCACCCCCGCCTCACGTGTCGTGACGATCGGCCGAAACGTCCCTCTTCATCGAGGCGGGATGCGCGAGAGCATCGGCGTGATTTGCCCGACGCCGCAAGCGCTGATGCGTGCGGCAGATCGGCACGACGGGCAATTTGGGCATGAGGCGCATGCGGGAGTTGTTTGTCGGGCAGTCAGTGCGTGAGCACAGCCTACGGCGGTATCGATGATCTCAATCAGCCCGAACGGTCATCCGTGCTTGGCGAACGCGTCCTTTTCGAGCTGCTCTCTCTTCAGGGACTATCGCGGCCTAAAAAGCAGCATAGTCAGAAACGCCTTCTGCTGCTCATCGTCGCATGAGTTGAACCAGGCGATTGCTTGCCGGGCTTCGGAAATTGCAAGTTTTGCCTCGGTATCCGTGAAGGTTTGAGATGGCTCGTAGTCCGCCTGATGTCGTTGCCCCTGCAGGTTGGCCGTAACCCGCGCAAAGTCGGCCATGCGACCGAGACCGTTGCTCGGCTTGATTGCCATGCCTTGCGGTTTGGTTTGGCTAAGCTGCGCGCACAGGCTCCGCAGCGTCTTGTGATCAACGCTTCGGTAAACAAGACTGTAGCGGGCGGCTGACCGGTCACCTAACCCGCAAACCATGTCGGCTGCAGCCGTCAGGGAAAAATGAAATACCGCGTAATAGGCCGTTGAAATAGCCCGCCGTAAATCGGCCTGGGATGCCCCGGCTCCTCCGGCTAAGGCGTCCGCCTGCCGGAGCAATTGATCAGGGTCGGGCGGCACCCTTTTCCTCGTAGCGCACGATCGGCAGTCTTTCGTCGCCCTTATCGGCGAGTTGCTGAATAACTTGCGAGACGGTCAGCGCCGAACGCTCTCCCATGATGGAAGCTGAGGAACCGGGAGTGAGTACAAACTTGATTTCGATTGCGGATGCCCCTGTGAAGTCGACGGCGGGCGCGGTCAAGACCTCAGCGACACTGACGTTATTCGCCGCAGCAACTCCTCTTGCGATCCGAACGACCTCCTGGTCGGAAAGTATGCTCATGGCAAATCCCTCGTCCCGAGACATTAACATCGCCAGCGTTGCACAACAGAGCGTGTGGCAAGACATTGGAGAAATTTACAAGCGGATGGTTGAGTCAAATGGGGCTGTATTCCGCGATTGATGTTGAAGCGATGCCCGGTAATGCCCTTTTCATGCGATTTATGCGAGCCGGCTCGGGGTTCCTCACGCGGCTCTCTTTCGACTCGGTCTGATCAGCACCTCCGCTGAGATGCCGAGTCGTTCGTGCAGGCGTCGGATCATCGCGATCGAGAGCCCGCGTTTTCGGTTCAGGACCTCGGCGATCCGGGTGCGCGTGCCGATGATCTCCTCAAGATCCTTTCGCGTGAGCCCCTGCTGCTCCATGCGGAACTTGATCGCCTCGATCGGATCGGGCGGGTCCATCGGATAATGCTCCGCCTCATACGCATCGATCAGGGTCGCGAGCACATCCAGCCGATCGCCTTCCGAAGTACCTGCCTTTGCACCCCATACGCGCTCGACCTTCCCGAGCGCGGCCTCGTAGTCGCGCTTGGTGCGGATCGGCTTGATCTCAGTTGACGTCATATCGAACCTCTTTCACATCGATCTTATCGTAGTCTCGGTGCGTGCCTATCCACTTGATCCACACTTTGGTGAAAATCGTGATGTAACTCAGGCGGAGACTTCACCAGCAAGCAGGCCGGCCGTGCTGGACACGCATCGGCCGTGATGCCAAGCTCGCCTAGAGCAAAGGAGTGCGCCCGATGACCATCATCGACTCCCAAGTCCATGCCTATGAGGCGAACACGGCGAAGCGTCCGTGGCATAGCGTGCCGAACTGGCCCGATCACGTCACGGGTGAGGAGATGGTGGCCGCGATGGACAAGGTCGGCGTCGATGGCGCGATCTTCATCTCTGCCTTTTCCCTGTATCGCTACGACGCCAGCTATGCGGTGGACGTGCAGCGGGCCCATCCCAACCGGCTCGCCATCGTCAAGCCGGTCGACCCGGACGATCCGGCCGTCGCCGATGTCGTGGCCGACTGGAAGAAAACGCCGGGCACGGTCGGCATCCGCATCATGCTGACCAAGGAGGTGAACCGTGACCCGAACGATCCGGGGCTCGACCGCATCGCGCGCGCTGCCCTTCGCCACGATTTTCCCTTGAACCTCCACTGCTGGGGCAATCTGGACGCGGGCGCCGCGCTGATCGATCGCCACCCCGACACGCGATTCATCATCGACCATCTTGGCATCGTGCAGCCGCGCACCCCGCCGGCGCCACCCCAACCTTGGTCCGACCTGGCGAAGGTGCTGGAGCTTGCCAGGCGCCCGAACGCGGTGATCAAGGTCAGCGGCGCCTGCACATTGTCCAGGGAGCCGTATCCTTTCCCGGATATATGGGACCCGCTCGCGCGCGTGTTCGATGCCTGGGGTTTTGACCGCTGCCTCTGGGGCACCGACTGGACGCGCGCCTTCGCGATCGTCAACTACGAACAGGGCGTCGAGCCCTTCCTCAAGACAGACCGCCTGAGCGACACCGAGCGGGCCATGCTGATGGGCGGCGCCTGCGCCAAGGCCTATGGCTGGTCGCCGAAGAGAGGTTAGGTTTTCGCGAGCGCCTCTCGCGGCTCTCTTTCGTATCGAAATGATCGAAACAGACTGACTACGCCATTGCCAACGCACTGGCCGATCACCCGCCGAATGGCGAGAGCAGAGCCGCTCTCGCCATTCGCTGTGCCGGTGCGCGCGAACTATGGCGCAGCACCATACATTTCCTTGAGTCGGCTGTGCGCAAAGGCAAGGACCGGTGGCATGTCCATTCTGCCGCCGATGATCTCGATATATGCCCCGGTTTTGCTGACACGCGCGGCCTTCATCGCCTCGTCGAGCTCCCCGAGCGTGTTCACACGCGCCGTGTACCAATCTGCGCATCCGAGCGCCTTGGGCAATTCGGCGTAGTTCCAGGGCGCGAGGTCGTTGTAAGTCCAGTCCGGGTTTTCTTCCAGCGCACGCTCAATCAGATAACCGTCATTGTTGAGCACGAAGACGATGACGTTTGCGCCAAATCGCCCCATGCTGCCGATATCGTTCGCCGTGAGTTGATGGGAGCCTTCGCCGGTGATTAGAATGGTACGCCTGCCGGGATCGGCAAGCGCGATACCGAACGCGGCGGGCGTCGCCCAGCCGATCGATCCCCACAAAACTTGTGCTTCCACCCTGACGCCGTCCGGAAGTCGCGTTGGCGTCACGCCGAGGCTCGTGCTGCCGGTCTCAAGAACGACCGTGTCTCCCGCGCGGAGGAACGCGGCATAACGAGGATACAGCGCGGCCATCGTGATCTTGTCGGATGGACGTGCGTTCACCGGCGCAAGAGCTTGCGGTGTTCCCCGGTATGGCGCCGATGATGGTTTGAGCTTGGCCAGCTCAGACAGGACGTCCGTAAGCCGAACATTCGCGATGACTTTGTCTCCGATCCTGACGTCGTCGAGGCCGACGGTGATAAACCGGGACAGATCGAGCCGGGCGGAATAGGCCGCCGTGGTGATGTCGTTCAAATTGACGCCGCCCAGATCAAGGACGAGATCGGCGTCTTCGACGATTTGGCGCGTTTTCGGATCTGACATGGCGCCGGCAAACACGCCTGCAAACTGCGGATGACCCTCGTCGATGATGCATTTTTCCATGGACGTCGTAGCGAAGGGACAGCCGAGGGCTTCGATCGCCTTCTGTGCCTGC
>Ga0210406_10005449_pt1 | contig 13344 bp, 16 predicted proteins | sample IncBWC30MmetaG_FD_155454 | JGI IMG/M metagenome (GOLD analysis project Ga0210406, IMG submission 155454) | Forest soil microbial communities from Barre Woods Harvard Forest LTER site, Petersham, Massachusetts, United States - Inc-BW-C-30-M | ecosystem: Environmental > Terrestrial > Soil >... | reverse complement strand
CTGCGGCTGGGAATATTTTTGAGGTTGGATGCGATGCGGTTTCTTGTCAAGAAAAAAAGAGCCGGGGTCTCCGCTGAGGGGCCGAGGAACCCCGGCTTTATCCTGCCCGCCTCCGCAGTAAGCGAGCAAGAAGCTTGGGAAATTTAGTGTTTGTCTTCTTCGCCGCGCAGGAATTCGTAGCGCTCGATGGCGGCCACTACGCCAATGGCGCCCTGATCGCGGGTTTCGGTGCGCTGCACGCGTCCGAGGCAACGAACCCGAACTGGCCCTGCAAGGGTGATTTCATTCGGCAGGGTCAACAGGATTTCTACCGCCGAGCCTTCCTTCACATCCTTGGCCAGGAAAAAGTAGACCCCGCGGGAGCTGACGTCCCGTGATTCCGTGCTGGTTTCTCCAACCGCAGCACCCGTCGTCCAGCGGACGGTAAGCGGAAGGCGCATTTGAAAGCGCTGCGTGGTGCGGCGTTCGGACCCGTTCAAGGGAAAGCCTCCTGAAGCGAAGTTGAAGTGTAGCCGGGAGGGGGCACAGGGACAATAGGACTGGGGATACAAAATCGATTCAATTCTGCGAAGTACGAAGGTACTAGGAGAAGGCTCATGCGGTAGACCTGATGGTCGAAAGGTCTGGACGCCCGAAGTCTGGAAGTTGGAAGGTCTGACCGCACGAAGGGTACACCCCCGTGGCGATAGAAAGAGTGCGGAAGCCATTGAAAATAGGAGGGATGGCGGCGCGCCGTTGTGCAAAAGAGTGCGTAATCGCATGAAACTGCTGGGGTTGCAGGGATGTGATAGTAAGCAAAAGAGTTAACAAAATTGGGCAGTGGGTAGTGAGCAGTGGGTGACTGAAACGGGAATCGCGGTACCCCCACACCGGGTGTTTTTGCAAAAGAGTTTGGATTTGCTTGATTCCAAAGGGGTTGACGACTTTCAGAGTGCAAAAGAGTTTGTAAGAGTATCAAACGACAAGAGTTAGGGGTGGAGCGACGGGAGGGGTAAGAGAGCTTCCGGGGAGGGAGCTTCGAGATTTGGGCCGGGACGGGGGCGACCATGGGGAAGGGTAGCGCGGGGGTTTATTGGAAGTAAAGTAAAAAGCAGTGAATGGTGAAATCTCGGGGTCGAACGGCTATTAGGAGCAGCGAACCGCGACCAGCCTTAGAGAAAAATTCACGCGTAAGGCTTGTGCATGCAGTTAGCCCTAAACCGGCCCTTACAAAAATCAAAGGGTCCGCCACCCCATGTCAACTTCCCCGCTTCATCTATGCTCCACCCGCCCCGTAGCTTGGTCAATCCCGATCCGCCTTGAAGATGGAGGCTTCCAATACGAACTTGAGACCGGATTTCGCTATTACATCCGCGAGAAGTTGGTAAACGAATTTTGCCTCGCCCCTGTCAAACATCACGCGAAGATATGAGCTACACACGTCTCTATCCGCAATGAACCGAGTGACGGACGGGACGCGATGAACCAGTTCCCTGAACTCAGTCCGGGCAAGCCGGGGCAGGATATCTTGTGGCGGCAGACAGGTGCTACCCTGCTTCCAAAAATAACCGCGAAGCTCTTTGAGCAACCAGAATCGCGTCAGGGTCTCCGAAATCCCCTTTCCCTCGGTCACCTCGAATGCAAGATACGATTCGTCCTCGTAGACTGGTGTCTTCGATGAAAGCTTTCTGTCTCTACGACGCTCATTGAGCCACCATCGCTTCTTAGACTGAAACTCGATCCACAGACTCGGGTTCTCGAGGTACAGACCAACAAGCAGGTCACCGTAAATCTCCAAGCTCTTTTCGACGGTCTCGGCGAAGCACCCCAGGTGCAGGATCTCATGTTCCCTCACACCTTCAAACCAATACGCATTACGCCCAGACGGCGCACGTTTTATTTTCATCGGGTTCAGCCTCTAAGGGTTCAGCAGTTTGCCCACCCACGACGGAAGTGGAATGTGGAAACCAGCGCCAGCGCCCGAAGCGCCCCCTCCCCGACCCAGCCCGATGTGCCAGTTCGCTCCCTCACGGCCTAGATGAGCGATGTTTCCTTTGTTATTTACAATTCCCACGTGTTGGAGTTCTCCTGCTCGCGGCCCTGATCTGACTTCGTTTGCAACTACCCGCAAGCCTCGAGATTCTTCTGCCGCGCCCTGTAAACCCCTAGATCCCGCCACTGAAGCAATGACCGTGCCTGCGACCTGCCCGATGGCCCTCGGGTCTCCGTTCGCTACTCCTTTTGCTGTATCAACGGCTGCCTTGGCGACATTTTCGGCCGTTTCTACAGGGTGGGCGATGGCGTGTCCAATGCCCTCAACAGTTTCGACGGGATGTTCAACTGTCTGTATGATAGGGGTAACCGTAGTATCCGCAACCCCTTTCAATTCTTCGACCAAGAAATTCGCCGAAGCCTTTGCCTGCCAGGAAAGTGACCACTGGGTCTGATCAGCGGGCGGGTGGCCCAGACGGGATTCCGAGTTTCCTTGTGCCGCTGAATCCATGACGGGAGAATACCACTGCGCTGACAACAGAGTTAGCATAGGGCGACGCTGGGTGCCCCACGTGTCGGGGTTACACGTGGGCTCTTGATTGGCCGCTCATGCCCAAGAATCTGAAACGCTATTACGGCCGCGGCGATCTGCACTTTGTCACCTTCAGTTGTTACCGTCGGCTGCCGTTGCTGAGAACGATTCGCGCGCGAAACGTGTTTGTTCGCTCGCTGGGAGCGATTCGCGAACGGTACAAGTTTTTGCTGGTGGGTTATGTGGTCATGCCCGATCACGTGCACCTGCTGATCAGCGAGCCGCCGAAGTCGACGCCCTCCGTGATGCTGAAGGCTCTGAAGCAGCGAGTTTCCCGAGATTTGCGTAGGAAAAAACGCATAGCCGCCAGCGGGCAGTTATGGCTGCCCTTCGTGAACGATGGTTTGGGATTACCGCGTTTCTGGCAACCGCGCTTTTATGACTTCAACGTCTACAGCAGTTACAAGGTACGAGAAAAACTGGAGTACATGCACGCCAATCCGGTGAAGCGCGGTTTGGTGAAGAATCCAAGCGCATGGATGTGGAGTAGTTTTTTGTTTTACGAGAAAGGGCAGGCCGGGCTGATTACGATTGATCCCGTCGACTAGCGGAAGCGCACAGAAAAGCGAAGACCCACGTGTAAACCCGACACGTGGGGCACCCAAATTCGTCTCCGGACTTACGTCCGGGCCACCCGCCTTGAGAAGCAGATCGAGGGCTTCCGGCGCTGGAATCTGGACGAGCTACGATTGGTGAAGCGAAGCGAAAAGAAATGACCAGACGCCGGGCCTTATGTCTTCGCCCTGGCACTGAAAGGCCAGGCTGGCGCGTCTGAGCCTCCTGTTTCTGAAAAGCATTCTGATAAAGCAAAGAACCAGAAGGCCGTGTGCAAACCAAAGAATTAGTGTTGTCATAACGCGGCGTGATCCACAAGCATCTATCGGCATCGTTTTAATCCCACTAAGGGATACAAGGGCATCGCTGACTGCGCAGATCGTTGAAGCGCTGTCACCAGCGCGAGTGCTTTGCCGTAGGCTGCTATTGTTTCCGTTAGCGTGTAATACGCCAGAGACTCGCTGGCAATTTCGCGTCTTCTTATTTGGGCGTCTGCCGACAATTCCAGTATTCGTTCTATGGCTTTATCCACAGGACTCAATTTCTTCATCATGGACGGGCCTCTGACTCGCTACTTGAGGATCACTGAATCCAGTCTAGACATCGGTTTCTTCTCGAAAGTCGCTTGCGGAGCTGATGCAGTGCGCGGAATCTTGTCGATTTCTGCGTGCTTTTAGTTCTCTTTTGCCCGGTTGTGAACAGGAGAATTTCGTTCCTTCGTCCTGGCGATAATCTCAGAATTTCCTTTATCAGGGCCGTCCGCACTTCTGCCCGGGACGCCTGGATTTCTGGTGACGGCCTAGGACTCCAGAAATGACTTGCGTTTTGAAGCGGCGCGAATTTCTCCCGCCGGCGCTTGCGCAATTTCATCAAGGCTTCATTTATAGTGACCCGCACCAGCCAAGTTGAAAATTGTGACTTGCCCTCGAAACTGTTGATGTTGCGGAAAGTCTGAAGCAGGACGTTTTGCAGGTTGTCTTCAGCGTCTTCGCGGCTTTTCAAAATACGCAGAGAACAATTGTAAATTTGGCTGGAGTGTTTCCTAGCCAACTCAGCGAACGCATCCTCACTCCCGGATTGCGCTCTCGCCACCAAAATGTCTTCAAGAGTTTCCATCTCCAATCGCCATTCGCTCTTCCGACGAACGCCTTTACTGCGACGCAGGAACTGTCGGGGGCCTCCTGTTCAGGCTCTAAGGGGGTCAACCGTAAGGAAGCAAGCTCAGGAGGCCGGTTCTCCTTCAAAATTGAGAATACAAAACTCCGAAGGACTCACAATCCGCTAAATCCCGGCATTTTGCAGCAGGGGATTACTCTAGACCGTTCGGGCCTACGAAAGTAACACCGCCGCGCGACAACTGCCGCTGACCACCACTCTACTCGCGAAGCCTCGCCATCAGCTCTTTTAGACGCTGACGGTCTTCATCGCGCATCGCCGAGAATTTCAACCCCAGTCCATTAGGTCCTACATGCTGCACGGCGGCCGAACTCCTAATCTGGCCCTCTTGGACAAGAAAGTAGACCTCAACCGACGCACCGACTGCCGGTGGCCTTGCTGTCTGGGCAAACAGACCGCCCGGACCCAGGTCTCGAACTCGCGATGTATCCTCACGTCCTTTGCAATGCCAGTAGACCCAGACGCCCTCCGGTTGCTCGACCCGCGAGAATAATCTTCGAGAATACAATGGCTTCTGCTGCGAGATAGACTCGGCTAACACTGTGCCCTCCGAACCGTCGAACGGCACGACGGTACGTGGCTCAAGAACGTGCAGCCATCAGGTAAACCCTCGCATTTTGCAACCGGGGTTTCCTCTAATGCGCGGGATTACAGAAGGTAGGGCACCCTCGATCAGGCGGACTGGTCGATCAGGCGGTGGTGGATGGCGTAGAGGGCGAGTTCGAGACGGTCGGAAACGCCCAACTTGTCGAAGATGTTGTGCAGGTGATTTTTTACGGTTTGCTCGCTGATGAAAAGCTTTTCGCCGATTTCCTTGTTGCGGAAGCCTTGCGCGACGAGCTGAACGATTTCCTTCTCGCGGTCGCTGAGCAACGGCTTTTCGCGGCGCGGGCCGGATTCGGAAGATTTCGAGAAAGCCTTCATGACTTCGGCAGTCATGCGGTTGTCGAGCCAGATTTCGCCGGCGTGGACGCGGTGAATGCTTTTTACGAGCAGGTCGGTGGCGGACTGTTTGAGCACGACGCCGCGAGCGCCCAAACGCATGGCGCGAACCACGTCGCGGTCGTCTTCTGCGGCGGTCAGCACGACGACGCGGGTCGGTAGAGTGTCAAAATTGACTTCCTCGAGGACCGCCAAGCCGTCTTTATCGGGCATGCGCAGGTCGAGCAGCAGGATATCGGGCTTGAGCTTGGTGAGCATCCTGATGCATTCAGCGCCGTTCTGGGCTTCGCCGACAATGGTGATATCTTCGTCGGCATCGAGAAGTTTGCGGAGGCCATCGCGAAAAATAGCGTGGTCGTCCGCGAGGAGGACGCGAATCTGCTGTTTAGTCTTGGCCATGTCAACCGAGCGGAATTTCGATGGTAAGACGCGCTCCATGGCCTGGGTTGGACTCCACGGTCAACACGCCCCCCACAGTACGCGTACGCTCCTTGATGGAAATGGGACCCAGCCGCAGGCGATCCAGTTCATCCCCGGTAAACCGGCCTGCAAAGCTAAAACCTTCGCCGTTGTCGTCAACGACCAGAACGAGACGGCTATCGTCCTGCGACAGTTTTACCACGACATGGGAAGCCTTCGCATGTTTTTTTATGTTGTTGAGTGCTTCACGGTAAATCTGGAAAATCTCGCGGCAGACACGATCGGGGGCGTGCAATTCGACGGAATCGATGAGGACGTCGAGAGCGAGGGCGGATTCGTTGCGGTAGCGCTCGGCAAACCCGCGCATTAAATCGATTAAATCGGCGCTTTGTACGCGCAGGGGGCGCAGGTCGGTGACCATGTGGCGGAGCTCGGCGGACTCGTTTTTCACGGTTTGCTGCAGGTTGGTCAAGCCGGCCACGGCGTGGTCCGGGGATCCCGCCACGCGGCGGCGCAGCACGTCGAGCTGGATTTCGATGCTCAGCAATGTCTGCAGAATGCCGTCGTGCAGGTCGCGCGAGATGCGGCTGCGCTCGCCCTCAATGGCACGCGCGCGCAGGTGCCGCAGCAAAAAGATATTTTCCACGGAGGGACCCACATGCCGCGCAACGCGCTCAAACCACATCAGGTCCTCGCGGGAGAAGGTCCGCCGGCCGTTCAACAAGAAGAGCCGGCCTGCCGGGCGGCCCAGCTGATCGAAAGCGACGGACATGAAGGAACGCAACGCGAGCACCTGCTGCGTGACGGTCGGAAGACGCGGCAGCGTCTTCACGGTGCGGCCGTCACGACGATCCCAACCGAATCCCGCGCCGGCGCCCACTAAGCTGTTCCAGCAAATCGTAGCGTCCAGGTCGTCCAGCAGAAAGCCGTCGGCGCGCGCCAGCGGCAGATTTTCCGGAATGAGCCGCTCGCTCTCGCCGGATTTCAACTGCCAGACGAAAATGCGCTCGAGGTCGGAGTCGCGATACACCAGCATGGCGCCGTCGGTGTGAAATGCCTGGGTCAGTTCCTCCAAGAGCAAACGCAGCGATTCCGAGAGACCTTGGTCCACCTGCATGGTGGAGCTGAGGCGCGCGAGCAGCTCATTTTGCTCGGCGAAGCTGCGGCTGAGGTCCCCCAAAAAGGCGCTGCCGCCGCCCGCGGCCAGCGTCGCGCCCACCAGCCCCAGCCAGGCGACGACGCGCATCCAGTGGATTTCGCCCTTCACCGCAGTCATCACGACGAGCAGAAGGGCCAGGCCGCTGGCGAGCGGGAACGCCACGCGCAATCCCCAGCGAATTCCCGCGGCATAACAGACAAATAGATACGGAAACCACGCCGGCACGGTTGTGGGGCTCAGGTACATAAAAAAGCCGAGGGCCAGGAGATCGCAGGCCAGGGGCAGATGCCACGTCAAGCCGCTTAGCATTTGCTCGAAGAGCAATGCAAACACGGACAGAAAAAAATAGGCGATCAGGAAATAGAAGGGGCGGCGCGCGTAGTTGCCGGAGGTTTGTTGAAACAACGCGATGAGCGCCAAAAGGACGATGATCGGACGAGCGTAAGCAATCTGGCGCTCGATATGCCGGCGATCCGATTCGTGGGGGCTCATGCGCGGGGACGCAATCCTATGCGGCTAGTCTAGCAGCGTGCGGGACCGGCTAAGCATGGCTCAGCAGGCGAGTTTTCCAGATTGCAACGGGAAGGTGGCAATCCGCGAGCTAGGACCGGGAGCGAGAGGCAGCGATGGAACGCCCCGCAAACACCGTGGACGGGGAGGCTGTTTCTGAATTGTTTTCCTTCGAGGCGTGGGGAGCAGTAATCGCGCGGCGCACCGCGGCCAGCGGCGCGTCTTCGATGAGGCGAACACTTTTCCCGTCCGGAGCGATACCCAACTCCTTCCACAGGGAGGCCAGGTCAACCTGCACCGGCTGGTCTTTCCATTTGGCGTACAAATCGCTGAGCACCGCGGTACCCGTGGCCTGATCACCGATTTTTAAAGCTTTTGCGAGCTCCCAATCATGGGTGATGTCGCCACCGGCCTCCAGAATTCCCCGGAGCGCATCCTGCAGCCCCTTTTGGTTGTGCGTCTGCTTGCGAATCTCAACGTCCGCCACGAAGCAGAAGAGCGCGCCTCCCCAGTAGGTGCGTCCCCAACTGTGCGTGCGATCCAGCCCGTGATCGCCGTCCTGCGGTTCGCCCTTGGGCATGTCGCGCACCAGGTCGGCCCACATCCGCTCTGCGCTCATTTGCTTGGCCTGGATGCGCGCGATGGGTTCCACGTAGACCGCGATACCCTCTTCTATCCAGTGATGCTCGTCGGCCATGGAGGGAAACGACAGGTGCACCATCTCGTGGGTGAGCATCCAATCGTCCGGCAGGTCGGCCGCTTGCATCTGTTCCCCTACGCGAATCTTGATCAATCCGCCGTCGTACCCGAAGGTCTGCCCGTGCCGCACGCCGCCGCCGTCGACGGGAATAATGCGGACCTGGACGCGCGGAACGGGATAGCGGCCGTAATACGTAGCGACTGCTTTTGCCGCGGTTTGTACCCAGTCGAGCAATTCCGGGTGCGTCAGCTTCATCTCGCCCGCTTCGATGTTCACATCGATCTTGGAGCCGCCGACGAGAAGAGTCGAAGTCATTTGCCCCGCTTTCGATGCGACGGTCCGTGCGATTAAAGAAAGAATACACAGCGAGAGGAACGCGATGATTGCGTAAAGTCGTGTCTTGGGGAACATCCGATGATTATGATCGATTTTCCCCGGCGAGAGTTGCTTAGCCGGCTGGGGCAGAAGGCCCGGCGGCCGAATGAGTTTCGCTCGTGCCCGGCTTTCCCAGCAGCCTATTGAGCAGGGTATCCAGCGAAACCTTGCCGGGGCCAAAAATCAGGACGATCAGCGAGGCAATGAGGAAGGTGTACGGCGCCGCGGCGTAGAACTTGTCGGGGTCGGAGAAAATCGAGAGAAGCGCCTCGCGGTCCCCGATGATGTACGCGGCAATGAGATTCACGGTGAGCACCAGCGCGGTCAGCCGTGACAACAGTCCGAGCGCCAGAAAAATACCCCCGAACAATTCCACGCAGGAGATGATCACCGCCATTTGCGCGGGCATCGGCAATCCCAAGCTGGTGAAGTAGTCCGTGACTTTATCCAGATTGTGCAGCTTGCCCCAGCCACTTTGAACGAGTTGCCAACCCCAATACAGGCGTACAGCCAAGAGGAACGGAGAGCGCAGGTAATCGACGACGCCAAAAAAACTCTCATAAAGCCGCCTCAAGCGAAGAACAAGAGCGTTCATAGGAGCAGTAGATTCGCGCCTTTCGAAAAGGTTCAAGGCCCAGAACGTCGCTCGGAAGCCCAGATGTTAAGACCACCGAACTCCACAAGGACTGGCCGCAAATCAGAGTGAGTAAAACCAGCCGAGCGTCGCCCAATTCTGAAACCACTGCTGCACCAGCCTCGCGCGGTCCTCGGCTGGAACCCGGCTCTTGCGAAATGCGCTCTCAATCGCCCTTCCCAGCGGCTTTCCATCACGCAGCGCGCTTAGGATGGCGAATTCTTCCCGTTCGATTCGCCGGAAATATACGGAATCGTCGACGCGGTGCACGGCTAGAAAAATTTCCGCAGGCTTGAGGCTGGCCACCGCTTGCACGCGCTTGCGCTTGTGGCGCTCCTGAAAGGCGTTGCTGGCAAAATCCGTGTCTTCGTACTCTTTCCGCACTTCCAGCAGCAAATCGTCGACGGGATATCGCAAATCCAGCAGGCGCACGTACGGCTGCAATTTCAGTCTCAGATTGGCGCCGGCCTCCGCAGGAAGATTCTCGGGCCGCAGCGCTGGCTCCGCCTTGCCGTCGAAGGCCTCGATGTCCGCCCATTCCAGCCGCGTGATGTCGATCGCGAGGGACTGTTTCGGCCCGGCCCATTTCGGATGCTTGCGCAGCCATCCTTCCAGGCGCGCCCCGAGGTTACGCAGGGTAAAGGATTGCGAGGGGCAGTCCACCAGGTAGGCCTTGCTCATCGCCTCAAATTTTTTGTCGCCCAGTACGGCGCGCAAACCGGGAAAATCTTCGATCATGCTGGAGAGCACGCGAAACCAATATTGCCGGTTGTAGATTTCCAGGCGTTCGAACGAGGTCAGCCGGTCATTGGGCTTGATGAAGCGCGACGCGTACGCGCGCATGGACTTGCCGTCGGGCGCTGTCTTTTGCATGCGTTCCGACTGGGTCAGGGGCTGCATCACCGCCCGCGCCATGGTTCGTTGCAGCGCCGCGAGTTTCATACCGCCGTCGCCAGGAGCGTAGAAGACAAGAATTTGTTGGCTTTCAGGGCTTCGCCATGCACTTCGTCAAAGGAGGGAATGCTGTCGTCCCATTCCAGAAGCGTGGCGGTGTGCCCCACGCGCTGTATGGCCCGCTCGTACAGCTTCCAGACCGGGTCGATCACCGGATGATCGTGGGTATCGAGAATGTAGCGCCGGTATTTCGAGTGTCCGGCAATGTGAATCTGCGCGACGCGCTCGGCGGGGATGCTGTTCACATAATCGAACGGATTGAAGGTGTGATTCTGCGAGGAAACATAAATGTTATTCACGTCCAGCAAGATTCCGCAGTCCGCCCGCTCCACCACTTCGTTGAGGAACTCCCACTCGGTCATCTCCGAAACGTGAAACTCCGCGTAGCTGCTGACGTTTTCAACGGCCACGGGAACTTCCAGAAAATCGCGCACCTCGCGCACCTTCTGGGCGGTCAACTTCGCGGCCTCAAACGTGTACGGCATGGGCAGCAAATCGTGCGTATATCGACCGTCCACGCTGCCCCAGCACAAATGGTCGGAGAGCCATGGCGTCTTCGTTTTCTTTACCAACTCCTTCAACCGCCGCAAATGCTCGCGGTTGGGCTTCTCCGCCGATCCGAAATACATGGACACGCCGTGCTGCACCACTTTGTACTGTTCCAGGATGTCATCGAGGATGTGCAGCGGACGGCCGCCATCGATCATGAAATTCTCGGAAATAATCTCGAACCAGTCGCACACCGGCTTGCGCGTCAGAATGTGGTTGTAGTGCGGCGCGCGCAGGCCAATCCCAATCCCATACTCCGTAAATCCATTAAATCGATTTGCAGGCATTTCCCGTGGACTCCGACCGAAGCAGATAAAAAGGAGGGCCAGCGAAGCTCACCAGCCCCCCAACAGGTGAGAAACGTACGTTCGGGGTTGTGGTTAAGAGGGCTTCTTCTCTTCGGCCGGCATCTTGCTGCCATCGGTTGCGCAGCCGCCCTTGCCCTTGCAAGAGTTCTTGCCCTTGCAACCATTGTCGCTCGACTTGCAACCGCCCTTGCCCTTGCAAGAGTTTTGGCCCTTACAGGCGTGCTTTTCCTTCGTGGCCTTGTCAGCCTTCTTCTCCGTGTCCTGGGCGGAAGTGGAAGCCTTCCCTCCGGGGAACAGATTGGAAGCCTGGATGCTGGCGCTAGTGCCCGCGAGCAAGCCCGCGACCGCCGCACCCGTTAGTAAATAGCGATTCGACTTTGTCATTTTCCCCAACGACCTCCTGGTGAATTTTACTGCTCTGCACTTCGGGCAGCGTACCGCCCAAAGACCGTTAAACCCCTGGGCGCAATGGTCGGAACGTAACCATTACAAAGCTCGTGGGCTGGCCAGGACCTGGGCCTAGAGGCATAACGGAAGTCCACGATACCCTCAAGTCGCCCGAGCCGCCACAAAAACCTTTCTGCAACCTATGTAAAATTTTCGTCACAGGGTCGGCCCCTTCTTCCAGGACCTAGCTCCAGACTCTGCCTTCGATTGGACTTACGTGAGCGAGTGGTCTTTGGATGTGCTGTTACTTGTGGTTTTTGGGCAGACCACAGATACCTGGCCCGCGCCAAGTCGTAGAAGGTGGAGCCTGCTTGGCCGCAGCGCTTTTCCGACCGCGCAAACTAGCGTAAACTGGCTTGCACCGGCGGTGGGAGTAGCTCAGCTGGTAGAGCGTCGGACTGTGGCTCCGAAAGTCGCGGGTTCAAATCCCGTCTCCCACCCCAACCATCCCAGGTCCGACCCGGACGAAACCCCTCGAAGAATTTACCGCAGCTTGCGGCCTGGAAGCTTGGAAACAGATTGACTTACTGCAGGTACTCGCACGCCACCTACGGCCCGTCTGTTTCGCGGGTGTCCAAGAGTGGACAGATGTCCGTTGCGCCAACGGTTAGCATACGTGTGGTTTTAGGGTCCTAGGTCGACTCCAAAATTCCAAAATAACGATGAAGAGAATCCAGCCAAGGAGAATTGACATGAAAAAACTTATGTTAGTTATTTGCTCGTTGGGCATGGGCAGCCTGAGCTGGGCACAATCGGCGCCACCGCTAGGTTCGGCGGAGAGCTTTGCAGTCCTGGGCGCCTCGACAGTTACTAACGGAGGCCCGACGGTCATCACCGGAGATTTGGGTGTGAGCCCGGGAACAGCTGTCACTGGCTTACCCCCGGGGAAAGTCACCGGAGGGACGGTCCACGCGGGCGACGCCACCGCAACCGGGGCTCACGCCGCTGCGCACACCGCATACGCTAATCTAGTCGCGCAACCCTGCGGCACCAACTTGACCGGAAAGACTCTAGGCACTAGTCCCGGCGCGGTCACTCTCGCTCCGGGCGTCTATTGTTTTAATTCCTCGGCGCAGCTCACCGGAGCCCTCACGCTCAACGGCAGCGGTGTCTACATTTTCAAGATGGGGACCACGCTAACGACGGCGAGCAAGTCCTCCGTCGTCCTGACCAAAGGAGCGACGGCTGGAAATGTCTTCTGGCAGGTCGGCAGCTCCGCCACTCTTGGCACTAACACCTTGTTTGTAGGAAGCATTCTCGCGAATATCAGCGATACCGTCACCAGCGGCGCCAGTGTTACCGGTCGAGTTTTTGCGCTGACGGGTGCCGTGACGCTGAGCGACAATCAAATTCGCGCCGCATCGAAATAAACGAGCAGGCTGGCACATAGCCAAGTGGATGTGAGTCATTAACGTACTGTGGGTACTGAGACCACCGTACGGCCCGTTCTTTTCGACGCTTGTCCAAAAGTGGACAGATGCCAGTTTACATAGGTTGTTAACATCACTGTCCCGGCCTGGCCTCAACGTCGACTCGACAATGTTGTCCCGCACTGTCAGCGACGACGAAGAGAAATCCAAAGCGAGGAGCTTTGATAATGAAAAAAATAATGCTGGTTATTTGTATGTTAAGCGCGGCTAGCCTGTGCCGGGCGCAGGCACCACCATCACTGGGCTCGGCGGCAAGCTTCTCGGCCCTGGCTGGCGGTCCGGCCGCCGGCGCGGTCACATGTACCACTTCCACTCTCACCGGAGACGTAGGCGTCGTGTCGCCCGGCACCTTCACTAACACCGGTTGCTCGATTACGGGGGCGGTCAACACGAACGCCACGGCGGCTTACGCTGACTTCCTCACCGCGTATGGTGCGCTCGGCTCCGACGAGTGCACCCAGGTCTTGACGTCCCTCGATGGCCAGGTGCTTTCGCCCGGTGTCTACTGTGTCGCCGCGGCAGCGACGTCGACGAGCAGCGTGTTGACACTCAACGGGCCTTCGAACGGAATCTGGATTTTCAGGATCGGGGCCGGCGGGACCGGCGCGCTCACGGGCACCAG
>Ga0210406_10005448_pt1 | contig 13345 bp, 10 predicted proteins | sample IncBWC30MmetaG_FD_155454 | JGI IMG/M metagenome (GOLD analysis project Ga0210406, IMG submission 155454) | Forest soil microbial communities from Barre Woods Harvard Forest LTER site, Petersham, Massachusetts, United States - Inc-BW-C-30-M | ecosystem: Environmental > Terrestrial > Soil >... | reverse complement strand
AGACCAACACTGTCCTGTGGGGCACCGCCAACCCGGCGCCGCTCTACGATTGGTCGGGCGCCGATTTCAAGACGCAAGGCGCCCGCCCCGGAGACAATCTCTACACGACCTCGGTGATCGCTCTCGATCTCGATACCGGCAAGCTGAAGTCCTATCATCAGGAGCTGCCGCACGACGCCTGGGACTTCGACAGCGCGGTCGGCGAGTTCTTGATGCTCGATCGCGACGGCCAGAAGCTCATTGTTCATCCCAACAAGAGCGGCTTTGTCTTCGTCTACGACCGTAATCTCGGTGTGAAGAACGTCTGGCGGCTCGTTCAGAACATCAATTTCGTCAAGGACATCGACCCGAAGACCGGCGAGTTGATCGGTCGCCGCGACTTCACGGCGGGGAAAGTCGAGTCGCCGCCGCTGTGCCCATACATTGGTGGCGGCATCAGCTGGAACGGCGGCTCATACAATCCGAAGACCGGTCTCTACTACAAGATCGGCCAGGAATGGTGCATGACGCTTGACGTCGTGAAGACGACGCCGGTGACCACGCCACAGGCGCAGCTCAACATTGGCGCCGACTTCAAGATTGCACCTCCTCCGGGCGGTGAGATTTATGGTCATCTCGACGCGCGCGACCCGGTGACCGGGGCCAAGAAATGGGAGGTCCGTTTCCCCGAGCCGCCGATTGCGAGCGTTCTGTCGACCGCGGGCAATCTTGTATTCGTGCCTGACTCGCGCGGCGTGGTTCACGCCTACGATGCCGAAACCGGGACCGAGCTGTGGAATCATACCAACGGCACCGGCCATCAGGGCGGCATCGTCAGCTACTCCGTCGGCGGCAAGCAATATATCGCGATGACCGCAGGCTTCGGCGGCATGTTGTCGGACGATTACGCCGCGACCTTCGGCGGCGTCTACAAGAGCATGCCGCGCGATGACGGCGCGCTCATCGTCTACAGCCTGAAATAGGCGATCGATCCGTGTGTCGGGGGAGCGGGCGCAAGCCGCGCTCCCCCGAGCCGCGCCTCCCATGCGTTCGAACGTCGTGCTGCATTGCGATGAAGCAGGACGATGAAACAAGACAAACAAACTGGACTTGGAACCAGACTCATGAAGCCGGACTTGATGAGCTGGATTTGATGAGCCGGATTTGGACGCCATGAAATTGCATCTGAACATTGCCGCGTTGTTTCCCGCCATGCTCATCGCCTCGTTGATGGGCGCCGTCTCAGTCACGGCGCAGTCCACGGCCACGGCGCCGGACAATGAGCCACTCAACGTCGAACAATTGTTCGCGACGACCTGCGGCTGGTGTCATTCCGACGGCGGGCGCGCCCCGGGCAAGGGTCCGCAGCTGATGGATTCAGCGCGAACCGACGACTTCTTGCGCAACCGCATCAAGACCGGGAAGGAGGGTGCCATGCCGGCATTCGGCTCGGTCTATAACGATGCGCAAATCGACGATATCATCAAGTACATCAGGGCATTGAAGCCCCATCAGGGATGACGCGGCAAGATCCGCGGATCCGCAATCGGGAGCGTGGCATGAAAGGAATTCTGCTGCCCATCGTCGGCGTCGTCATCGGCCTGACCGGCCCGGCGCAGGCGAGATCTCTCGACACGATCCGCTCGCTTGGCGCGATCGGGCTGTGTGCCCATCCCAATTCGCTTCCATTCGCCAGCAAGGCAGGCGATCCGCCGGGCTTCCAGGTTGAGTTGGGGCAGGCGCTGGCGCGCGAGCTCGGCGTCTCGCTGAAGCTCGACTGGATCATCACTCAATACCAGATCCGCAGCGCAGACTGCGACATCATGATGGATGTCATCGCCGATCGCGAGGCGCAGGGCGAGACCAATCTCGCGATCTCAAAGCCCTATTATCGCACCGGCGTCGCGCTCGCCGTGCCTTCGGCCAGCAAGCTGACATCGTTCAAGAGCCTTGACGAACATACCAAGGTCGGAGTCCAGGTCGGGTCCGTTGCGGCGATGGTGATCAGTCAGCGTCACATACCGACCTCGACCTTCGGTTTCGAGGTCGACAGTCTCGACGCCCTGGCCAATCACGAGATCGATGCGGCGGCGGTGACGCCGACCATCGCCGGCTATTTCAATCTCACGCATCCGGACAAGACCGTCCGCATATTGGACCTCGATGACAGCGAGGCGAATCTGAGCTGGAATGTCGCTGTCGGCATGGTCCGCCCGGACAAGGGCTTGCGCGACGCCGTTGATGGTGCGCTGGAACGGCTGCGGGCCGACGGCACCGTCGGCCGCATCTACGGGCGCTACGGCGTCACGCTGCAATCGCCGAAATAGAGCAACTCATTGGAGCATGATCCGGAAAAGGATGCCCTCGGGCCACGACCCGACGGGTGGAAACGGTTTTCCCTCGCGACAAACGCGCCCACCCCGCATCCAGTGCGGGGCAGGCTTTCGCTCGAAAACGCTTTAGCCGCTATTTACTTCGGCAGAGCGACAGGTTTGAGCACGAACGGGCCGGGGTCCTTTCCCTTGTTGTCGCCGATGATGTAGGACAATTTGCCCTCCGCGACCCAGCCGATATCGCCGACCTGCGTCACGGAGACCGGCTCGGCGAGACCGTCCTTGATGGTCTCAATCGCGGCGTCATCACCCTTGACACTGACCTTGTCGAGCTTGCCGTTCCCTTCGATCACCAGGAAGCTGTTGCCGAGAGCGCGCATCGCATCCGCATGGTCCAGCGGCCGTGACGGCTTGAGCTCGGTCACCGCGCCGGCTTTGCCATCCTTCGCCATGATCCTGAACAGCTTTGCCGGGATATAGGTCGTGACATAGAGATTGCCGTCGGCCCCCACCGCGATGCCGTCGAGACCGACGCCATCCTTGGCGGGCGCGAGGAGCGGGTCAGTCGCCCAGACTTCGAGCGCCGTGCCGCCCGGCTTCAGGCTGTAGATGATCGGTGCGAAGGAGTCGGTGATATAGGCCGTCCCGTCGGCACCGACAGCGATGTCGTTGCATAGCGATTTCGGATCGCTGAGCGCGAAGCTGCCTTTCGGGGCACCGGTCTTCAGATCGAAGGTTTTCAGCCAGGCGCCCTTGATATCACTCGGGCCGGACACGCCAAAGCCGCTAATGTCGTTGGAGCAGACATAAAGTATGCCCCTTGCCTCGTCGGCGAGCACGCCGAGCGTCGAGCGGCTGTCGTTGGCGCCGGGCTTGATGAGCTGCTCGGTCTTCCCATCGGGCGCAACTTTCAGCACGCCGCCCAGGTTGAAGCTGCCGACATATAGCGTGCCGTCGCGCGTGGATGTCACGCTCTCCGGAAAGCTCTTGTCGGGAACGCCGACCGGTGCGGGTTCAGCGCATGCAAAGCCGGCGGACCCGATGCCGAGCAGGAATGCCAGTCCGGCCGCATGAAGCGCATGCGAGCGGCGGTTCTTGAACGAGTCTCCCTGTATGAGCGCGCGTCGAACGGCGCCGTTTTCTTGTTTCATGATTGATATCCCTGGTGGACTTGACCTGGACGAGGCAGCACCTCGAGGGACGATCATCATCAGTAATGGGCTCTGCGGTTGCAGGTTCCTGACCGGCTTTTTCCTCCCGTCTGCCTTGTCCAAATCGGTGTATACAATAAAATATAGCGATGCGGAAGCCACGGCGACCCGGGAGGATCAATGAATATGGCCCGAGATAGCGCGCCATCCGGCGACGTCGATGACACGCCCGGATCGACAACTCAGCATCGCTGCCTGTGCTGCAATGGCATCATAACCGGGCTTTCCGATCAGGACCTGTCCGTCGGGCTTGATGCAAAGCTCGGCCTCGTCTCGGACGAGTGCGGGCTCATTTGCAATGATTGCACGGCAAGGCTGATCCAAGCGGCCGCGCCGCAGAGCGGTCATGCAAGACGCCGGAGATGAGCGCGGCTCGCGGCGACCGCGTTCGAGGTCGCCAGTGATTGCTCGTGCCGTCGCAGGTGGATTGCTACCGGTCTTGGCTGGGGGACGCGTGTTGCGGTAGTTTTTACCTATCGCTCAAGGCCTGCGAGAGGTGACATGTCTGACCAGCCAGAGCCGCTTGGATGCCTGACGGATGCAATCAAGGACCTCGCGGCGCGCAACGATCTCGCCGCTGTCATACTTCATCTCAACGACACATATCAGATCGAAGCTCGTCCGCCGGACATTCCCGGGATGGCACGCGTGGCGACGGCGGTTGAATGCGTCAGGAATTTGGTTCGAACGCTGACGGGTGAGGACCGCACGCTCGTTGTGCATGCCGGAGACTTTCTTTCTCCATCACACATGACCACCAGGCTCGGCTTTGCGGGCAAGCAGGTCGTGGAGCTGTCGAATTGCTGCGGCGTCGACTACGCCACGATCGGAAATCATGAATTCGACGTGACGCCGGACCAGTTGAAAGAGCGCCTGGACGAAGCGTCGTTTCCCATCCTGTGTGCGAATCTGACCGCGCCGCCGACATTGCCGCAGCTTGTCACGATCGAGTATTGCCCGCGCGAGCGGCCATTCCTGGCCCTCAGCGGGCTCGCCGGCCGGCAGACGATAAAAAAGGCAATCGGGCCCAGGTTCGGCTTTCAGGAGACCGGATGGGAGGATGCGCTCAAGCGGGTGCTGGAGGAGGTGCAGGCCAGGCAGGAAATCGGCGCGTTCGTGCTGCTCACCCACATGGACCGCGATGAGGACAAGGACACGCAAAGCATGCTCGGGCTCTATTGGGCCAAGAACGGCGCGGCTTTCGTGCTCGGCGGCCACGACCATGATATCTCCTGGCAGGAGCCAGGGGCAAACAGCATCCTGTGCAAGAACCTGTCGAACTGCAGGACGCTGACCGCCGTGGTGTTGTCGAAGTCGGCGGTCGCGGTGCCGGCGCAGTTTCCGCCATACCGCTATCGGGACATACAAGATACGATCGAGTACATTGCCAGCATCAAGCCGTGGGACAGCCGATCTCTGCCTCCGGGAGCCGCCTCGTACCAGGAGATTGTCGACCGCACGCTCGCTACATGGCGAGGGACAGCGCCCCTGGGACTTCGTCCCGACTTCAAGGATGCGTTTACCGAACGTCTGAAGCAGGCCATCGCCGCGATGCGGCCGGCGTTTGTCGAGGAGGAGGACTACCTTCAAGGTGCCGAGCAGTACATTTTCCGCAGAGCGGCAGCCGGTGAGTTGGACCGCTTTCGCTATGCCGGAAGGGATTCGGGTGTCCTGACGCTCAACGGCCGGTCGGAGATTGGCCAGCTCGTCCCGCAGAGTGAGGCGCAGCAGGCCATTGACCGATGGGTTCGGGAGTTGGAGACGAGGTCCGCTCCCGGCGGCGATAGAGTCCTGATCGATTTCTCCCAGCACTTGCCAGCCGGCGATCGGCTGAACGGACAGGACGAGGCAATGCGTTCTCGGAGCACGGACTTCGGCAATTTCGCCGCCGACGCTGTCGAGCTCGCCACTGGCACCGATCTCGCGATGCTCAACGCCGGCTGTTTCCGGCTTGATGACATGGTCGGGCCAAGCATCACGCTTCGCGACCTGCAGGAAACCTTCCTCTACGATCGCGGGGACGCGATCGTTTTGGTCGAGCTGACCGCGGACGAAGTACGTGCAATGTGCGGTCATGCGCAGCAAAAGACCGGCCAGGGAGCCTTTCTCCAGGTCTCGCGAGCGTTTGAAAGCATCTCAGCGCGGACCGGATCACTACGCGTCGCGATCGTGCGGCACATGATTGCTGACGACGAGGACGGGTTTCAATCCCTGCTGGCGTCATCGCGCGGCTGGACGCGGGACGAAGTGCCGCAGCGTCTTACCTCAGTCGGTGCCTCGGGCGGGTTGATCGATCTTGTCTCGCGCGGCGCCGGGTCTGGTGTCGTCTACAGCGCGGCCAGCCGGCTCTCGGGCACAACGCCGGACGACCGACGGGCGCGCGACGCTTTTGTAAGATGCGTCGAGCGCTATCAGGCGGTCTGCCGAACGGTCGCGTCGGCGCGCAGCCCTCTGGAGCTTCTCGAGTTCAATCCGCTTCGAGAGCCGATTCCGAGCCGTGTCGGATATGAGCGCCTGCTGCTGCGCGCCTGGACTACCCAACTGGCTCTTATCTTTGGACTGCAATGGGTGCGAGACGAGCTTTACGGCGATTTCATTCGATCCGATCTGCAATACAGGAGAGGCATCGAATATGATCGCTATCTCGACAAGGCGATGACCTATCTCGATTTTCATATCATCGGTCCACGATTGCGCGATGAGGAGGGCCAAGGTGAGCTGCCCGATGCGGGCATCATGGCTCTGAATATTCGACCGCGTTACGCCACGAATACGCTTTTCGCAGATGCCGGACAGCCGGCGCGTCTGTTCGCCGATCGCGTGGACGCATATGTGGCCGAGTGCCGAGCGCACAACGTGGCTTACCCGGAGTGCAAGCGGCTGATCGAGGCAGATCCATCGCGCGCGCCTTTTGCACGGCCCATCGGTGACGCCCGGCGGAGCTTGCGTTACGCGCTGCTGATCATCGCCGTCGATCTGGGCTTGGAGCGCCTTCGCACCGAGCTTTCGGCCGAACTCAGGGAATTGAACGGCCGCGACGGCAGAGACATCCGTTACGATGAATATCTGGAGTCGGCTCTTACATATCTCGACATTTTCGCTCGTTACGGCCTGTTGGCCAATGAAGAACCGGACAGTCCCGCCACCGCCCCCGACTGAGCATCAGGGCGCGCGCTTCTCGCTTTTTGTTTGAGCATGATCTCCGCGCAAACGCGTTTTCGCGTTTGTCAGGCTCAAGGGAAAACAGCTGCCGCCCATTGGATCGGAGCCCGAAGGCGAGCTTTTCCGGATCATGCTCCAGGAAAACACCGTCCGGTCGCGTCATGCGATCGTGCTGAGGTAGAGGCTCGGGTCGAAATATTTGCTTGCCGGCGTGAAGTCCGTGATTCCGGCATTGGCCATGAAGAAATCGGTCGACTGCTGCAGCCAGTTCGTGACCGTTCCATCCGAGTAGAGCTTTTTCCACTCCCGCGACGTGAACATCTTCTGGGCCTTGAACTGTTCCTGGATGTCGGCGAGCGGCGTCTGGCTGTAGTGGGCCTTCTGCAACGCTTCCAGCGCCTCGGCGCTGTTCGCGATGACGTAGTCATTCGCCTCGCTCCAGCCCTTGATCAGCTTGACGAGGGTTTCCTTGTTCGCGTCATAATAACTGTTGGCGGCGGCCCAGCCGCCGATGATCGCGGCCTGGGGATAGTAGGCCGAGGCGTCGGCGAGCTTCACGGCATCCTGCACCTTGTCGCGCACCGTGACATTGAACGGTACCCAGAGCGCGACTGCGGGCACCGCGCCCGAAATGAACGATGTCACCGCCGCCGGCATGGTCTGATTGAGGAGTTCGACCTCCTTGGGATCGACCGAATTGGCGCGCAGGGCGCGATCGAGGAAAACATGCGCCGTCGTTCCCGTCGTCGTCGCAATCCGCTTGCCCTTGAGGTCGGCAAACGACTTGATGCCCTGGTCGGAATGCACCCAGAGCTGCGCGGTCGCGACCTCGATATCGTTGATCAGGAAGACCTTGCCCTGACCGCGCGCGGGGAAATTCGAAAGCACGGCGCCGGTGGCGAGCACATCCAGGCTGCCGCCGATCAGCGCCTGGAAAAGTTCGAGGCCGGTATTGAACTGGCGCAGCTCCAGCTCGAGTCCCTGCTTGTCGAATGAGCCGCGGTCGATGCCGGTCCAGATCTGCCCATCGACCGCAAGCGTGTGCAGATAACCGACGCGGATCTTTGTCGTGGCTTGCGCGAGCGCGGGCGCCGCCGATCCGCCGAGCGCCAGCCCCATCGTGGTCGTCAGAAATTGTCGTCGATGCATGATGTGCTTCCTTCATGGGTTATTATTATTTGAGCATGATCTCTCCCGGATCTTGCTCTAGGCGACGGCCCTTTCCTGCCACACCAGCAGCCTTGCGCTGACCCGCCTCAGGATCGTGTCCATTAGCAGGGCAACGCAGCCGATGCAGATGATGCCGACATAGATCACGTCGAGCAGAAAATATGTCGCTGCGTTCTGGATCATCGCTCCCAGCCCGCGCTGCGCGGCGATCAACTCGGATGCGACCAGGGTTGCCCAGGCAACGCCCAGCGACACCCGCAACGCGGTGAGGATGTGCGGCACGGTCAAGGGAATGATGACCTTGCGGAAGATCTCCACTTCGCTCGCACCGAGCGTCTGCGCCACGCGAATGTAGAGCGGCGTGATCTGCGAAACGCCTTCATACATCACGATCACGCCGGAGAAGAATGCGGCATAGAACAGGATGACGAGCTTGGCGACCTCGTCGACCCCGAAATAGACGATCACGAGCGGAATGAGTGCGATTGGCGGCAGCGCGCGAAAGAAGTTGATCATGGGATCGGCGAGCGTCCGCGCCGGACGATACCAGCCGAGCAGAAAGCCGACGGGCACGGCGGCGAAAATGCCCAAGGCGACACCGAAGAAGACCCGCCGGGTCGAGGCGAAGATGTCGTACAGCAGGCCCTCATGCAGCAGCAGCTCGACGAACTTCGCGGCAACCTGATGAGGCGCAGGGATCAAGGACACATTGACGTATCCGCTGAGGCGCACGCCATACCACAGCGCGATTGCGGCGACCCATGGAGCTAGGCCGAGCGATATCTGCCTTGCGACGCTGCCGCGCCCTTTCATGTCCGCTTATCCGCCGCACGCGTTGATCTGAAGCAGGGTCATATTATAGATGAAATGACCATTCAACGGTTCGCTCAACGTCAACGCCAACCTCCAGCACGATGCAACCCTCATATTCGCTGTCATCATCACTCGCTGCGCACCGCTTTTCGCTTGAGCGAGATCTCCAGGACATCGCGCAAGCAGATCGAGCAAGGAGATCGAGCAGGAAATCGCGCAAGGTAATCGCGTGAAACAGTTTGAGGATGTCCGATGTCTAAACCGACCGCTGCAAATAGCGATGCAGTAAACGATGTCCTGCGGCAAGCACGGCATCGCCTGCGTTCGCCCACCCTGACGAAATGTCGCATGTCGAGGTCACGGAACTCGCTTTGCCGACGGTTCTCGATCGCGCGCGTTGACCCGTTAAGGACATTGCATGACGACTGCGGGTTATGACTACATCATTGTTGGCGCAGGATCGGCCGGCTGCGTGGTGGCGAACCGCCTGTCCGCCGATCCGGCCTGCCGGGTCCTGCTGCTGGAGGCGGGAGGATCGGACCGCAATTTCTGGCTCAAGCTTCCGGTCGGCTATTACCGGACGATCTACAATCCCCGGTTCTCGCGCCTGTTTGTCACCGAGCCGAACGAGATCACGGGCGGCCGTGCCATAGTGTGGCCGCGAGGCCGCGTGATCGGCGGCTCGTCGTCGATCAACGGGCTGATTTTCATTCGCGGTCAGCACGAGGACTTCGATGATTGGGAGCGTCTGGGCGCGAACGGCTGGAGCTATCGCGACGTGCTGCCTTATTTCCGGCGCTACGAGCGTTACCGGGGCGGCGAGAGCCAGTATCACGGCGGCCTCGGCGAGTTCGAAGTGTCCGATCTTCGCAACAACAATCCCGCTTCCACGGCCTGGGTGGACGCGGCGGCCGAATACGGGTTGCCGCGCAATCAGGATTTCAACGGCGCGACGACGTTCGGCGTCGGCAGCTATCAGCTCGGCATCGGGCGGCATTGGCGCACGAGCGCGGCCTCCGCTTTTCTTCGTCCGATCGCGCATCGGACGAACCTCACCGTCATCGCCGGGGCGCAGGTGAGCCGCGTGATGTTCAGGGCCTGTGTTGCCACTGGCGTGGAGTGGGTGAAGGACGGACAATTCTCCAGCGCGGCCGCCGATCGTGAGGTGATCCTTTCAGCCGGCGCGCTGCAGTCGCCGCAGCTGTTGCAGCTTTCCGGAGTCGGACCGGCCGATCTGCTGCGCGAACGCGGGATTTCCGTCGTCGCGGACGCGCCCGAGGTCGGGCGCAATCTGCAGGATCATTATCAGGCACGCATCATTGTCCGGCTCAAGCGGCCGATCTCGCTCAACGATCAGGTCCGAAACCCCGTCGCAATTGCAAGAATGAGCGCCGAGTGGCTGTTCGCGGGCCGCGGGCCGCTGACGGTCGGGGCGGGGCAGGTCGGCGGTGCGGCCTGCACCGAACATGCCGTTGGTGGCCGTCCGGATGTTCAGTTCAATGTGATGCCGCTGTCGGTCGACAAGCCCGGCGATCCGCTGCATCGCTATTCCGGATTCACGGCTTCGGTCTGGCAGTGCCATGCCGCATCTCGCGGACGGCTCGCCATCCGCTCGGCAGATCCATTCGACCAGCCGCGGATCGAGCCCAACTATTTCACTGAGGAGATCGACCGCAAGACCATCGTCGGCGGCATGCAGATCCTGCGCGACATCTTCCGCCAGACATCGTTTCGCGATCTCTGGGACATCGAGATGGCACCCGGCGATGCCGCCGACTCGCCGGAGGCGTTGTGGGAGTTCGCCCGAACCACCGGCGGAACAGTGTTTCACTGCAGCGGGACCTGCCGCATGGGCAGCGACGAGACATCCGTGCTCGATCCGCAGCTGCGCGTGCGCGGCGTGGACAGGCTGCGTGTGGTCGATGCCTCGGTGATGCCGCAGATCACCTCCGCCAACACCAACGCCACCAGCCTGATGATCGGCGAGAAGGGCGCAGCCCTGATCGCGTCAGGAGGCTCCAGGCGTCAAGAAGGCGCGGTGTCAAAATAGCATTGGGTGCAGCACGATCTCGAACAGGAGTTTCTGGAGCTCGACGATTTCCGTCCGGATGCCGCCGCGCGTCTCCCACCATCGGTCGGGGTCGAAGTTTGTGTAGCGCGCGGGTTTGACCAAGACGCGTGTCGCATGGCCCTTCATGATCCGGTCGAGCACCCTCCGCAGTCGCCGCGTGTGATCCGTATGGGCCACAAACACGATGGTTTGGAGCCGATGCTCGTCGCACCATGGCGGCAGCGCCTTGACTTCCTCTTCGGTTCCATCGACTTCGGAGATTCGCACGATGTCCGTCACGCCAAGCGACTTCAGTTCGCGAATCTGCTTTGCCGCATCACTCTCGTAAGGGAGTCCCCGGCGGATGAACTCGTCGTCTTCTTCACTTGGGGGGTCCAAAAAAACCGCTGCTCGCTTGGAGACGCCGCTATGCACGAGGTCCGCCGTTTCGAGTGCCCCGGCGCCGTCGGAATCGAGCGATACGACGATGATGTCGGCGGAGGTGACTGGGTCATTTGCGACCAGCGCCCACCCGGCGGCGCGCAGAACCGGCTCCCGAAGAGGGCTGGCAGCAACAGTCGCAAATGCGACCAATGCGACGACCACCAGGATCAGGGGCCATTTGGGCAGCCGCGAGATCATGCTCGAATGCATCGGTTTCCCACACGACAGTGCTATCGCACCTGCCGTCGAGCATCGACCATACAAGGCTAAGATGTCCAGGGCGCGATGGGATTATGCCGAATCCTCATCGCGCCATAAATCATTGATAGAGCAAGATCTTTTCGGGAATGCCGCTCCGCACCCATCGGGCCGAAAGCACTCTTGCTTGATCAGCGATAGCTCGCAAGCGCGTCGAGCTGACGCTGCGCCTCGGGTGCGCCCCATTCCCTGGCTCGTTGATACCAGGTGCGCGCCTGATTCAGATCAGGCCCTGCGTCGATCGTGGTCGATTGCCGCGACACGATCGGATCAAAGGTCTTCGCCAGCGCCAGCGCCGCGCGCGGGTCGTGAGCTTCGGTGGCGCGAAGCAGCAAGGCGCGAGCCGCCTTGACGTCGCCCGTGGCCAGCAGCTCCTGCGCCCGCCTGACCAGGGCCGCGATCTCGTTGGGACTGAGTTCACGGACTGTATCGGCGCGAGGCTGCGGCGCGGCTGCTGCCGGGGCGGGCGTTGCCGGCAGGGCGGCAATCGTCTGCTGCTGCGGCAACGGTTGTGCCTGGGGGAGCGGTGGCGCCTGCAGCGATGGTTGCGGCATCGCCGGCGGCAGCGGCTGCGGAGCAGGTATCGCGGATGAAGGTGCCGCGGATGGTGGTGTCGCGCTGGATGTCGCGAGCGCCGTCGCCGGTGCTGCGGCCGTCCAGACCAGTTGCATGGCACTGCTGACCTGCGCCGCTCCGTCCGCGTTGTGCAGCTCGGCGAACAGGTTCAACTCGCCGACGAAATCGGCCGGCGGAATCACCATTGCGCTCGAAATTTCCGCAACCGGCACACGCCATTCGGTGAAGCTCAGCGGCACACCAGCTGTCAACCGTGCCCCAGGCAGCATTCCCTTGATGGTGACGGTGGCGGCGGGGTCTGGCGCATCGACGCTGACGCCAAGCTGTAGCGGCTCGTTGACCAGGCCGCCATGATTGCGAACGACAAGGGTCGAGACTCTCTGCAGAGGTGTCGAAGGCGGATTTGATTCCGCCGACTGCGATGGCCGCAGCGCCGGCCAGGCGCCGCCGTCAGATGCATCCTTCGATGGAGACAGGAACATGACACAGGCCAGCGCGACGAGGGCGGCGCAGGCAACGGCGGCGCCCAACGCAGCCGCAAAGCCAAGGTGAGATCGCTGCCGCAGGGCGGATGGCGCGTTGCTGGTTCTGATCTGCGCGCGCAGCGTCCTGGCAACGGCTTCGGCGAAGGCGTCCGAAGGGGGATTTGTCAGGCTGTTGCTGCTCTTGCCACTCGTATTGCCGCCTTTGGCGTTCCGAAACCGCGCCAGCAGATCGTCCTGCCCGCGCGGCAGGGAGACGGCCTGCCGTTCCTTGCCGCGTTCCTTGCCGGCGGAGGCCGCGTCGTTCGCCTTTTCGCGTACTCTTGGAGGGGCGTAGTAGGCTGGATCATTCGGACTGAGACTCTGCTTCGATTCACTCACGCTAAATCCCTATTCATCGGATGCCCTGTTAGCGGGACAGCGCACGTTTGGGATGCAGGGTTCCTGCGCGAGGCCGCGCGCACTCGCTTGGCGCAAGCTCTCGGAACCGAAAATCCGCTGCATCGGAAACGAATTTGACAGGCGCGAATGCGGCATTGCCGGTCGCGACGGCTGCGGCGCTTGCATTGCGAGGGATCGGCCAATGTGCTCGCGCCAACTTCATCAGAGTGTCCCCGTCTGAATTTCGCCGAATCGACACGGTGGCCAAGCCGTGTCAGGCGGCGGAAACGTGATCTCACTTTTAGTCTAAAGTGTGAGGTTGTCTCGAAAGGATGCTACAAATCGAGCGGGTAGTTGAGCTTGGAGAGCATGGTAAATGAATGCAACTGATGCGGGCTCAACTGAGGCTTGCCAGTGTGGCAAATGATCGCGGTCAGAATCGAGTTCCGAGATCACACCAACGGCCTGACTACTTGGAAAGGGAGC
>Ga0210406_10005447_pt1 | contig 13345 bp, 10 predicted proteins | sample IncBWC30MmetaG_FD_155454 | JGI IMG/M metagenome (GOLD analysis project Ga0210406, IMG submission 155454) | Forest soil microbial communities from Barre Woods Harvard Forest LTER site, Petersham, Massachusetts, United States - Inc-BW-C-30-M | ecosystem: Environmental > Terrestrial > Soil >... | reverse complement strand
GAAGGACTAAAAAAGCAGGGATTCCCACAACGGCGTGCGAGACGGCGCCGCCCAAACACGAAGCTGCACGGCGTCCGAGGAAATGGTCGTCGGTAACTCTTCGCTAATCTGATTATGGAAGAGTAGCCCGTGATCCGATCGGCACTGCGACCTCGGCAGACCGCATGTACTTGCGCGGGCGAGCAGATCCCAGCTTCATTCCAGCTGGGACCGCCGCACCGCTCTGTGGTTGTAATGTTGGAATCAGGAGTTTGTACCTATTGCCCTTCGTCTTGGCCTTGCTCCTCGCTGACTCCGGAGACCGTCCCTGTAAATTCTCCGGTAGCGTCAAAGAGGACAGGGTTGCCGGACGCGTCGGACAACACGGTCACTGCGGTCTCGGTATACGTAAGGGTGCCGGATGCATTCTTGAAACGGCCGGTGCCCCCCGTGATTTGAAGAGTCAAAGTGCAGTGGGCCACATTGGATGAGAGATCGATACAATCGCCACCCTCCACTAGCTGAACATTCAACAGACTGCCGTCCTCGAAGCGAAATACGCCCCCACCGGCCAAATCCGGCAAAAAGAGCAGATTGGCGCCCGAACAACTGCTGGGCGGCAACCCTCCCGCAGAATTTGAGATCGCTCGTATCTGACGAAACTTAAATGAGCCCAAGGTTCCTTTGCCGACGACATTGTCCTCGTCATTGCTTGTATTGGGTTGCAGAAGATTGACGGCGCTGGGCGCGCCAGTCCCCGAAAATGTCATCCTTACGGGCTTCTCCTGAGCGTAGACGGCTGCGACTCCGAGGTGGAGCAACAGCATTAGCGTTGCTATATGTTTCATGGCCTCTCCTGTTCTTAGGAGGAGATCGTTTGGCGAGCGTGTTCTCCTCTCAATGGTACAGGCGGAAACGGACGACGAAACCGGCCATCGTTTGGTATATTTTTCTACCAAAAGCGGGGAACGGGTTGTCCATCAGTGCACCATCCGCTGAGATCACCGGTCTGCTAAAAGCCTGGAGCGGCGGCGACCAAGCTGCCTTGGCGCGGCTGGCGGAGCGCGTCTATCCCGAATTGCGCCTCATGGCGCGCCGGTATATGAAGAACGAACGCCAAGTCAATACCCTCCAGGCCACGGGACTAGTGCATGAGGTTTACATCCGCCTGGTAGACGTGACCAAGGTGGAATGGCGTGAGCGCGCGCAGTTTTTTGCCATGGCGGCGCAGATGATGCGGCGCATCTTGGTGGACGCCGCCCGCGCACGCGGCGCACACAAACGCGGTGGCCGCGCTATCAAAGTGAACCTCAACGAAACAGCCCTCCTGTCGAGCCTCAGGAACCGGTCCATTCTGGCTCTGGATGGCGCACTGACAGCCTTCTCACAGATTGCTCCGCGACAGGCAAAGGTAGTCGAGTTGCGTTATTTCGGCGGACTGACCGAGGAAGAGATCGTCTCAGTCATGAAAATCTCGCAGCGCACGGTCCGGCGGGACTGGGACCTCGCCAAGGCTTGGCTGCTGCGGGAGCTAAGCCATAGGATAGAGCAACCAAAAGCACATGACCCCCGAGCGTTTTCAGCAGATTGAAGAGCTGTACCACGCGGTTCGCGAAGGAACTGCCGAGGAGCGCGCGGCACTGCTAGCGCGTGCAGATCCGGAATTGCGCCGAGAAGTGGAGTCACTCTTCGCGGAACGCGCTGGCGGCGAATTTCTGGAGCGGCATGCTATCCAGAATTCGCCACAACTGCTGGAGGATTCGACGCTCACCGCGGGCGCGTGCCTAGGGCCATATCGCATCGAAAGCAAGCTCGGCGAGGGCGGCATGGGCCAAGTCTTTCGGGCGGTAGACACGCGATTAGGCCGCGCTGTCGCCGTTAAGATCTCGCAGAAGCAATTCATTGAGCGCTTCGAGCGGGAAGCGCGCGCCATCTCCTCGCTGAACCATCCCTACATCTGCACGCTCTACGACGTGGGACCGAATTACCTGGTGATGGAACTGGTGGAGGGCGAGACGATAGCGGCCCGGCTGAAAGGCGGACCCCTACCACTGAAAACGGCGCTTCTATATGCCTCGCAGATTCTGGCTGCGCTGGCCGAGGCGCATGAAAAAGGTATCATCCACCGCGATCTGAAGCCCGGCAACATCATGATCGCGAAATCCGGCATTAAGGTCCTGGATTTCGGTCTGGCGAAATCGGGCCAGGATGAAACGATCACCGCGAGCCACATGGTGATGGGAACGCCTGCCTATATGGCGCCGGAACAAAGGGAAGGCAAACCGGCCGACGCCCGCTCGGACATCTATTCGTTCGGTTGTGTCCTCTATGAAATGTTGACTGGCGCGCGAGTCGCTTTCCGGCGGAGGCGAATCCTCTCACGGAAGCTCGAAAGAATCGTGAGCCGTTGTTTGGAAGAGGGCCCTCTGCGCCGGTGGCAATCCGCCGCCGAACTGGAACGGGAACTGGCAGGCGTTTCTGCCACCGGGAGCAGCGGGAATCGCTATGCTACGGTGGTCGCTTCGGTTCCCGCAGATTATTCTGATTCTCATCGCACGCCCAAACTCGCGGACAAGAGCACGATTGTTCTGGCGGATTTCGCGAATGCTACTGGCGACCCGGACTTCGATAGCGTCCTGCGCCATATTCTGGCCGTGCAATTGGAGAATTCCGCTCGTCTGTCTCTGCTTCCCGACGCGCGCGTGAGCCAGACACTCGGCCTGATGGGCCGACCCGCGAATGCGAAGCTCACGCCCGATGTTGCGGCCGAAATCTGCGAGCGGACGACAAGCGCCGCGGTTGTGGAGGGCTCGATCACCAGCATGGGAAGCAAGTACATGTTGAGCTTGCGGGCAAGGAATTGCCGAACCGGAGAAGTTCTGGGCCAGGAGCAGGCGCGCGCAGCAAAAAAAGAGGACCTCTTCAAGGCTCTAGCGCAGATGGCAAAACGGTTCGGGAAGCGAGCCGGCGAATCGCTGCCACGCGCGGAACGGGAGCCCAGTCTGCCGACCGAGGCAACCACCTCTTCACTGGAGGCCTGGAGGTCCTACAGCGCGGCAATGAAGTCCTTCCAGGCCAAGGCACAGACAGTGGAAGCCCTGCCACTCTTGAAACGGGCCATAGAGATCGACCCCCAGTTTGCGATGGCCCATGCTGACCTCGGCCGGCTATATGGCTCCTTCGGAGAGTCGGATCTTGGTGCGCAGAATATCGCCAAGGCGTATGAACTACGAAATGGGGTGAGCGACCGGGAAAACTATTACATTACCTTCAACTACCACCGGCAGGTAACAAGAAACCTGGAATCGGCGCGACAGACGCTTGAATCGTGGATCCAAAAGACCCCGCGGGATCTCCTACCACACGGATTTTTGGCAGCCTTCGCGAGTCAGGGGTCAGGTCGTTACGACAAAGCCGTGGATGAAGGCCAAAAGGCGATCGAACTCGACCCCGATTACGCCATCGGCTACTTCAATGTAGCCTTTGCCTACATTTACCTGAACCGCCTGTCAGAAGCCGAGGCAATGCTTCGTAAAGCATCGCAACGTAGGATCGAAAGCATTGAATTCTCACTCTGTCGGTACTTTATCGCTTTTTTGAGGAACGACCAGGCGGCAATGGAAAGCGAAATGGCCCAACGTCGTGCAAGATTGGAAGCCCAGGGATGGTTTGAACACCAGGAAGCTCTGACGTTGGCGTACCACGGGCGCCTGAAAGAGGCGGCGCGGCTATCGGACCGAGCGGTGATCTTGTCTCGCCAGGCAGGTTTGCACGAGCGGGCCGCCCAGTTTGAAGGCGCTCGTGCGGTGTGGAATGCGTTGTTCGGGCTTCGCGCGCAGGCACAAAAAAGCGCGACGGTTGCATTGTCAGCATACCGAAGCCGGGACGCTGACTACGGACCTGCATTTGCGCTGGCGCTTCTGGGCGAGTCCACGCAAGCTCACGAGATCGAGGTCGACCTCGACAAGCGTTATCCGGAAGACACATCTGTCCAGTTCAGTTATCTGCCTGTGCTGCGGGCACTCGAAGCTCTTAACAAGGCAGACGCAGCGAACGCGCTCGAGATGACACAGGTGGCAGCGCCATACGACTTCGCTGTTCCGGGCACCGCCTTCTACACTGGCGCCTTTTTCGGAGCGCTTTATCCGGTTTACGTGCGTGGTCTCGCTTATTCCAGGATGAGGCGCCACCTCGAGGCAGCGGCCGAGTTTCAAAAAATTCTCGATCATCCAGGACTCGTGCTGAACGATCCGATCCGACCAATGGCAGGGCTCCAACTGGGTAGAGCGTTAACCGCTTCTGGGGATCGCACAAGATCAGCGGCGGTCTACGAGGACCTCCTGGCCCTCTGGAAAGACGCTGACCCTGATATGCCTATTCTTCAGCAAGCTCACACGGAGTACAGCCAAGCTGCAGTAAACGAGGAATAGCGGACTCTGCGGAATCGCCCATCTTGACGGGCTAGTGGCTCCCGTAGAGGTGCCAGCTCAGCACCTCCAGCACGGTTTAACCTGAACTCGGGCTCTTCGTCCTGAAGCTGCTGGCAAACGCCCTTTTTGCCAAGCTGGCTAGTCAGCTTCCGAGTGGTCGGCAAACAGGAAGTAATCGGGGTTAGTTGCGGTTAGCCCGTGACTCGGGCGCGAATCATCAAGAAGGTGTCCGTAAAGCAGCAGTGGTCGATTTCGCTTCGACGAGTAGACGGTCCTATCAGAAGCCAGGCCCATCCGACGATCAGCTCGTTCAATAGAGAGAGTCATTCCTCGCGCAGAAGTATCGCAGGATCAACCGACAGCGCGCGTTGCGCCGGAATCCACGTAGCGATTAGCCCCAGCAACGCCATCGCGAGAACAGTACCTGTCAATACCAGGGGATCGCGCGGCGTGGCCTGATACACAATGAAAGCCAGCACCTTCGTCGCAAGCAGACCCAGAACCAATCCAACCCCCGAACCAATCGCCAACAGTTTGAACGCACGTCCCAGCGCGGCCTGCAACACTTCCTTGCGTTGCGCGCCGAGAGCGATGCGAATTCCCAGCTCCCGCAGCCGCTTGCTCACCGAGTATGCCGCCATTCCGAAGATGCCGGTAATCGACAGCATGGCGCCCATCATGCCCAGCACACCCAGCGATACTGTCGCCATGCGCGAGGGGAACAAAGTCCCCCCCAGTTCTGTGCTCCACGGTCGAATTGCCAGAACCATCCCAGGGTCGATATCCCGGAGCACACTTCTCATGGCCACGGCAAGTTCCTGCGGGTCGCGGCTCGAACGCACCACCAGCCATGTCCAGCTAGCTGGCGATTGCAGGAGGGGGAGGAACATCGCGGGCTTCTGGCCTTCGGTGAGGTTCAAGTATTTTCCGTCTTCGACCAGACCCACCACCCGCACGCGCGTGCCATCGTGCAGCTTGAAATACCGGCCGACAGCGTCCGGTACGGAGCCCAGTATCTTGCTTGCGAACTCCCGGTTCACCACTGCTACGCGTGGGGCATTTGTGTCGTCATGCCATGTGAAGGCTCTGCCCGCCAATAAAGATGTCCCCGATGCGCGGAAGTAGTCTGGAGATACGTTATACAAGTAAGGGTCGGCCGCGGCATTCGACGGGCTCAGATCCGTGGTTGTGTCGGTAAAGACCATCCCTTGCCAACCACCGGGAGGTTCTAACGGCGGCCAATTCACCGACCCTACCGAATTCACGCCAGGAATCGCTTGTATGGCATCGATCATGCGCCGTTGCATTGCGGGTACTCTTTCGCCGCTGTAGCCTGCTGTCGTCAGATCGGTATCTGCCAGCATCACGTTGCGCGGCTCAAAACCAAAGTTGCTGTGCATGGAGCGGATGAGTCCACGCACGGCAACCATCGATGAGGTGACCAGCACGGCGCAGATCGCAATTTGGACAACAAGCAGTACGTCTCGCACGGTGATCCGTCGCCCGAACGCGCCCGTCGATCCGGCTTTGACGATCTCATACGGATTGGCCCGGAGAATCTGATGTACCGGAACAATTCCGAATAGAACTCCACTGACCAACGCCAAGACCAAAGCTAGCAAATAAACTTTAGCGTCCGGACTTACCGGCACATGGAGGGGGAATCGCGGAAATGGCTGCCACACGCTCAACCGGCGCAAAAGCAGAATGCTTGCCATGAGTCCCGCTACGCCCCCAGCGAGCGAAAGCAGCACGGACTCGGTGAACAACTCGCGCAAAATGCGACTGCGGCTCGAACCAAGAGCCAGACGCAAGGCCACTTCGCGAGAACGGTCGGCGGCCCGCGCGGCAAACAGGCTGCCCAGGTTGGCACAGGCCGCCAACAGAATCAAACCCGCAAGCAGCATCAATCCGGTGAGAAATGCCCGCGTAGGCCCGTTCAAATAGTCGCCATGAAGACCAGCCCGCGCCAGCGTATAAGGCTCATTCCCTTCTTCTTTGGGATAGGTTCTCTTCAGATACGAGTCCACGGAGTTCAGATCGGCAGTGGCCTGGGCCGGAGTGACTCCAGGCTTCAGATGTCCCACCGTCTCAAACATCCAATGGCTCTCGCGTGCGTTCAAGATCTTTTCGCCGGATAACTGCTCATGGTTCACGATGGGCACGAAGATATCCGAAGCGAAAAACAAGATGGTCCCCTGGAATCCTGGAGGCGCCACGCCAAGGATGGTGAATGGATGCCTGTTGAGCTGAACAACGCGGCCTACCACGGTGCGATCGTCCTGAAAATAGTTGTGCCAATATGCGTAGGAGAGCACGACATAGGGCGCGCTGTTTGGGCCGCGCTCATCGGAAGCGTGGAAGAAACGGCCAATAAAAGGCTGAATGTGTAATACGTCGAAGTAGTTTCCGCTGGTTTCGTACTGCCAGACATTGGATGGATCTTTGCCCGTATCCAGCCCAGACTGACGGATAGCAAAAACAGCCACATCGTCGAAGCTGCGATGAGGAAAAGGCTCTCTGCCTGAGGCATATTCAGCGGACGCAGGATGAGCGCGTTCAATACGCCGAAGACGACTGCGTTGGCGCCGATGGCCAGCATCAGTGTCAAAACGGCAGTGATGGTAAAGCCGGGAGACTTGCGCAGCAGCCGCAGGGCGAAGCGCAGATCCTGTAGAAAATCTTCGATCAATGGCAGTCCTCGCTCGGCTCGATAATCTTGTTTCATCGCCTCCACCCCGCCAAACTTCAGCATGGCTTGCCGGCGGGCCTCAACGGGAGGTAAGCCGGCGCGAAGATTTTCGACGGCTTGCAGAGCGATATGTTCCTCAATCTCTTCCCGCAATCGTTCTTCTTGTGTCCGCCTTGTCGCAAAGCTGACGAGCCGGGTGAAGAAGCGCCTCAAAGATTTCATGAAAAATCCTCCGCTTTCACTTCGAAGAACCGAGCGATGATCGCTGCCGTTTGTTCCCAATCTTGGGTCTCGACCTGCAACTGCTTGCGTCCTTCGCGCGTGAGCCGATAGAAGCGCGCCCTGCGGTTATTCTCTGAAGCGCCCCACTCCGACGCGATCGCGCCTTCTTGCTCAAGCTTCAGCAACACGGGATACAGAGTCCCTTGATTCACGGCCAGCAGATCTCCGCTGATCTGCTCGATGCGCCGCGCGATGCCGTAGCCGTGCAGCGGTCCCAGGACATCGAGAGTCTTGAGGACCATCAACGCCAGCGTGCCCTGGAGAACGTCCGTTTTTTGCTTCATAGTATTAACGATGCACCGCCATTTTGGTTTCCAACAGGAAGGATGGCACACTTCCTTTGGGAAAACAACAGGTCAGTGCCGAGCGTGCCCCTGTGTGGATCGATGATGCTGTTCCAACCGAGCGGAGAAGGTGCTTATAGCCGAATCGCCGGATGGAAACTATAGCAGGCGGAAAAACGCCGGGCTTATGCCTGGTAGAGGCGCTACCCGCAGAAGTGGTCGCACTTGGCATCTCGATCTGCGACACCACGCGAGATGGATCCGGATTGTCGGCAATACGGAAGTAATCGCCAAAACCAGTGCCCTAAGTCATCGGCAACTTCCATCGGGTTGCGGTCACGCACTCTCGCCGCAATCGCCGAGCGCATTTCCCACAGCCATCCGGCGCTCACCGTCGCAGGAGCCACTCGAATCCAGCACCATTGTGGAACCTTTGGCGATCGTGACGCGACTGTCTGTTCCGCATTACCTGCTCACATGTCTCGGCCGATACCGCACCGATCTTCCCAGTTCAGCAGGCCGCCCTTTTTCTGCCACTCATTTTCTCGGGCACTGCTTCGGGCTAATTCCTGCGTCCTGCAGCTTCGCGGCCTCTGCTTTCCCGGTTCCGCCCTCAACAGCATTGGGTTCCCTCCCATAAAGCAGCCGCTCGCCTTGGAAGCAGAAGCCACTCGCTTCTGTGTGCCCCAAGAAAATGGGGCAAGAAAAAGGAGAAAATTCAGCTATGTCTTACCTATATGTTAAGTGGAATAGCTTCGGGCTGAGGTTTGCTCGCCGACGCTTCCGTCATTAGAGCATGATTTGTTTTCGCTGGCCACTCTCGGAACGGAGGCCTGCGACGCCGTAGGCGGCGCGTTTAGGCCGCAGTGTAGGGAGTGGCCAGCGAAGGAGTTTTAGGCGAATCTCGTCCCAACGGCATCCTCGCGAATGCCGCCGCCGTTTGCATTACTTCCGATTTGCTCGTAACTAGGCTTCCTACGTCCGTAGTAACTCAGACCACGCCAACTTGAAATTATTCCAGTTCCGGGCGCGGAAGATCGGGGTACTTTCATTTGGAGGGAAGATGAGATTGTCCTCGGCTTACATATTCTCCACACCCCAAAACAACTCCGGAGCTCAGATAGAACGACTCCTTCTGACAATCGTTGCAGTGGCCGTGCTGCCCTTCGCCGTGTGTGGCCAAACACCGGCATCCTCCGACGTCACCTTTGCCCAACAGGTTGCGCGCGAGATCGCGGAGGCGAAGGGCGGTACCACACCAGCGGAGTGGCTGCACACGCATGCTGACGAAAGGCTGCAGATGTTTAACGGGCCGCAGTTCGCGAACGACACGAAGGATTGGTGCGCGAGGACGGTCATCGCGCATCCAGCCACCACAGGCCGCGCGTGGACGCGTTCGGTGTATTTCTATGATCCACAGCCCCCGGCTGACGATGGGTTGCCCGCACCGGGAGCTTCCGGGAGACAAATGCTTGAAACGACTTGCCAGCTGGGATTGATGTGGATCGACATTCCGGAGAGCAATCCAGCAGCCGGAATAAAACTTTCGGAGGACCTTCAGGCGGCGCTAGCGTCCCAGTACAGCAGCATTTCGACACCGCGGTTCGGCCCGGGCGGGTACGGGTCGGCGGGATGGACTGCCACGCAACAGTGGCGCGTGGATGGCGCCGTACTGACCGTCGCGTACGACCAATTCAAAGGCAAGGCTCATCGAACGCTCGCGCGCCTGGCCTTCGCGAACTCCGACGCGATCCACGACCTTGTCAAAGAGACAGAGCAGGCGCGCATCGACCTAATGGCCGAAATCGGCGAGTTGGTTCGCAGAGTGAAGGAAACCGGGATGCCCGCAGCACCGACCAACGAGATGACCGCTTTACTCGAGAAGCCCGACTATTTCAGCGGGCAGAGTCGGCCAAGCGATACTCATGTCGTTACAACCTTTCATGATTGGCTCACGGCCGCAAAATCGCAACCGGCAGGCCAGCAGGCAGTGGCGCTGGCTGCTGGCGATCGCGTGCTCGATTTTCTTAGCCATGGCGGCGTGCCCTTGGGAGAAGAGGCGGTCGCGAAGTTGAAGAGTCTGGGGGCCAATTATGTCCATAACGAATTGGCTGGCGGCGACGTTTATGCCCATGGGCTCTTGAAGGAGGCAAAGGCGCTCGCTCCCGCCGGGCCCGCGGCCGACGAGGTTCTGCTGTTCCAGATGGAACGCGGTTTCGACGAGACCGGCATGTGTAGCGCGGGGGAGGAAGAATTCTCGCAAGTGATTCAGCAAGGCGAGTCACTGCTCGCGGGCGCGCGAGCGCTGCCGACCTCGACCCTGTCCTCGCTGCATTTCATGGTCGCCGATGCGTATGCGACGATCGTGTGGCTGGCCAAGACGACAGACAGTGAATATCACGACCCGAAGAAGTATCAGCAGACGGCGGAATCAGCGCGAGCAAAGGCGCTGGAGCATTACAGCGCCGCCTTCCGCTTGGAGCGCGGGACCGCACGGGCGCAGAAGGCGTGGAAGGAGGCTTGGCGGTTGGCCGCTGGCCTACCACCGACAAGGGGAAGATATTTTTGTGTGTACGACTGACGGAATCGAATGATCGGCACGTCGGGGACACACATTCTGTATCCATCTTCCTATTGACATTCTATATGTCGAACGCTATATTCCTATCGAATGCCGATAGGAGAAGTCCTAGTGAAGCCCGAACAGACCACCCTGTTGCAAGGCACTCTCGATATGCTCATCCTCAAATCGCTTCTAGCCGGCGAAATGCATGGACTGGGCGTTTCTCGCAGAATCCGGCAGCTTACTCAGGGCACCTTTTCCGTTAAACCCGGTTCCCTTTTTCCTGCCCTGCACCGAATGGAGGAAGAGGGTTGGATCTCCGCGTTTTGGGGCGATTCAGAGAACAACCGCCGCGCCAAATACTATCGGCTGACGAAGGCTGGCAGAAAGCAGCTCGAAGCGGAAACGGAGAAGTGGGGCCGAATCTCTTGGGCTATTGCTCAAGCTCTGGAAGCGTAGCAGAGAGGGTAACATGCCGCTCCTGACCAAGGCACGGAGTTTTCTACGAAACCTTTTTTCGACTCGCCGTGTGGAAAAGGATCTGGACCAGGAGATTAACTCTCACCTCGAATTGCTGATCGAGGAAAACATCCGTGCGGGCATGTCGCCGGGCGAAGCAGCACGGGCGGCGCGGATTGAACTTGGCGGCGCGGAACAGGTGAAAGAACAGGTTCGCGAGGCTCGCTTGGGCAACTGGCTTTATTCCGTCCTGTCCGATGCCCGCTACAGTCTTCGCGTTTTGCGAAAATCCCCCGGATTTACGATCGTCGCTGTCTTGACGCTGACTTTAGCGATTGGCGCAAACTCCGTAGTTTTTGGTGTGCTGAATGCGATGATCCTGCGGCCGCTGAATCTGCCGCGGGAACAAAGCCTCTACGGAATCGAGCGCGTCGGTCAGGACGATCCGGTACAATCCTACCCCGACTATCTCGACCTGCGCGACCGCAACCAGAGTTTCGAGAGTTTGGCAGCTTATCGAATCGCCGAGGCTGGGCTGGCTACGGGCGAAAGTGCCTCACGGATCTTCTTATTAGAAGTCAGCGGCAATTACTTCGACGCCCTGGGCATTCAGCCGTACTTAGGCCGTTTCTTCCACGCCTCCGATGAGCGCGGTCCCAACAGTGCCCCATACATCGTACTCAGCTACGCCTTCTGGCACACTCGTTTTCAGGACGACCGGAGCGTCATGGATCGTACCGTTCAGATCAACAAGCATCCTTTTACGGTCGTCGGTGTGGCGCCCCCTGAGTTCCACGGGACGCTATTATTCGCCTCTCCCGACCTATTTCTACCGATGGTGAACGAGGAGCAGATAGAGGGGCGGAATGTCCTTACCGCCCGCAACATTCCTTGGATTTATCTGGCGTTGGGACATCTAAAGGCCGGTGTCACTCCGGCGCAGGCCATTTCCGATCTGAACTCCATAGGTTCGTATCTCGAAAAGACCTATCCCAAAGAACATGACCGAATGAGATTCTCATTGTCCCGTCCCAGTTTGTACGACAACTCCCTCGGCAGTCGAGTAGAGGCATTCCTTACGGGACTGATGCTACTGGCAGGGTTAATTCTGCTCGCCGCCTCTGCCAACCTGGGCGGTCTGTTCGCCGCGCGAGCCGCCGACCGATCGCGTGAAGTTGCCTTGCGCCTCGCACTAGGCGCGAAACGCGGGCGCATTCTCCGAACGCTTTTTACTGAAGCCTTGCTGATTTCCCTCGCCGGTGGCGCTCTCGGACTTTGGGGCAGTGTCGTGCTATTGCACGGGCTGAGCGCATGGCAGCCTTTACCCAGATATCCCATTAGTGTGCCCGTGAACCCTGACGCAAACGTCTATGCAGTAGCGTTGGCTTTGGCCTTGGTAAGCGGGCTCCTCTTCGGTGTCGTTCCGGTGCGTCAGGTGCTCAGGACGGATCCTTACGAAATCATTAAAGCCGGATCAACCGGCACGCTAGGGCGGCGGATCACGCTCCGAGACCTGTTGCTGGTCGTGCAAATTGCGATCTGCGCAGTGCTGGTCACCTCATCCATTGTCGCCATACGCGGACTGGTCCGTTCGCTGCAAAGCAATTTCGGTTTCGAGCCACGCAACGCAATGATCGTATCCGCCGATCTAGGGATGGCGGGCTACAACGGCGACAAATTGCTCCAAATGCAAAAGCGCATGGTCGAAGCCTTGCAGACGACTCCTGGCGTAGAGTCCGTGGGCTTGATCGATTGGGCGCCACTAATCAGTGGCGCCTACGCCGATGCGAATATTTTTACTGGCGAGACGGCCGATCTCAGGCCATCCAATGCCGCCGCTGTATCCTTTCTTTTCAGAATATCACCTGAATACTTCCATGCCGCGCGCACAGCCGTGCTCTCGGGACGGACGTTCACCTGGCATGACGATAAAACCGCGACGCCCGTAGCCGTAGTGAATCGCGAGTTTGCAAGCAAAATCTTAGGAGCCCCGGCGAAAGCAATGGGCGGATTTTTCAAGATCCAGGATGGAACGCGTATCCAAGTGGTGGGTATTGTTGAAGACGGAAAATACAAAGGCATAACCGAGGACCCACGCCCGGCGATGTTTGTTCCCATCCTGCAATCGCCATCCCGCGAGACGATTCTGGTGGTGCGCTCGAGCCTCGATCCGCTCCAGCTGACGCCGGCAATCAGGAATACACTGCGAGATCTGGATCGAAGCCTGCCTTCCTACATCGAAACATGGAGCAAAGAACTGGACAACTTCGCTTTCTTTCCTTCGCATGTGGCCACCATATCGCTGGGTGTGCTGGGCGTGATGGGCGCGATGCTAGCTGTAACTGGTATTTTTGGAATGGCTGCGTATTCGGTTAGCAAGCGGCTGAAGGAGTTGGGAATTCGTGTCGCTATCGGCGCGCAGCCTAAAGAAGTGTTACAGGCAGCGTTGGGACGAGCGCTCAAGTTGCTAGCTATTGGTTCCGCAGCAGGATTACTTCTGGGAATTCTGGCGAGCCGGGTGCTAGCATCTATCGTATATTCGGCAACTCCCCGCGATCCGCTGGTATTGGGTGGCGTTGTTCTGGCAATGGCATTGGTGGGACTCCTGGCTACCTGGATTCCCGCACAACGCGCGCTTTCGATCGATCCCGCGATA
>Ga0210406_10005446_pt1 | contig 13346 bp, 9 predicted proteins | sample IncBWC30MmetaG_FD_155454 | JGI IMG/M metagenome (GOLD analysis project Ga0210406, IMG submission 155454) | Forest soil microbial communities from Barre Woods Harvard Forest LTER site, Petersham, Massachusetts, United States - Inc-BW-C-30-M | ecosystem: Environmental > Terrestrial > Soil >... | reverse complement strand
CCACACATGAATAGCGAGCTGCGCCAGGAATATCTTGCTGCCTTGGGACTGAAGAGCTGGACGCTGCGCAACGGGTCGAGGTCCGAGGCAGCATCGGCGCCCGCACTCGTCGGGGCACCGGCACCCGCCGCGACGCCCGGACTCGCCGCGGCACCGCCACCCGCCGCGACATCGTCGCCCGCCGCGACATCGTCGCCCGCTCCCGCGGTCACACCTCAGGCACGCGAGGCGGGCGTGGATTGGACCGACTTGCGCGCGCGTGTCGCCGCCTGTGTCCGCTGCGGCCTGAGCGCGACCCGGACCCAGACGGTGTTCGGCGTGGGCAACCTGCATGCCGACTGGCTGGTCGTCGGCGAGGCGCCCGGAGCCGATGAGGATCGCAAAGGCGAGCCCTTCGTAGGCAGGGCAGGGCAGCTGCTTAATGCCATGCTGCATGCGGTGGGATTGGCGCGCGAACAGGTATACATTGCGAATGTCTTGAAATGCCGGCCTCCGGGCAACCGCGACCCCGGAGCGAGCGAAGCTGCGGAATGTTTGCCCTATTTGGAGCGGCAGATCGCACTATTGAAACCGAAGATCATGTTGGCTGTAGGTCGAATCGCCGCGCAAAATCTGCTTCACACCGACAAAACGCTCGGCAGCTTGCGCCAGCAGGTGCATCGATTCGGCGCCCTCGGGGTGCCCTTGATCGTCACCTATCACCCGGCCTATTTGTTGCGCACACCGGCCGACAAGCGCAAGGCCTGGGAAGATTTGAAATTTGCGCGCGAGGTGTGTTCGCGTGTCTAGCGTCAAGCTGGACGCCGAGTTTGCCAGGGTCGACCTGCGGCCCATGCATGAATTCGACATCCCGGTCATCGCTGCCATCGAAAAGGCGGCCTATCAATTCCCGTGGAGCGAAGGGATTTTCCGCGACTGTCTGCGCGTCGGCTATGTTTGCCGCGTCCTCGATGTGGGCGGCGACTTGGGAGGCTACGGCATCATGTCGGTGGGAGCGGGCGAGGCGCACATTTTGAATGTGTGCATTCGGGAGCAATTTCGCTCGCGTGGATTTGCCCGCAAAGTCATGGTCTACCTGCTCGAGCGCGCGCGTTCCGCCGGCATGAGCGAAGCATTTCTGGAGGTCAGACCCTCGAACGTGGCCGCTGCCCGCCTGTATCATTCTTTGGGCTTCGAGCAAGTGGGTATCCGGCGCGGATACTACCAAGCGAGCGTCGGCCGCGAAGATGCCGCGGTGTTGCGCCGGGTGTTGACGCCGCACACGAAATAAATATCAAGCAATAATAATTAATAAAATCAAATACTAGCGAAGATTAGTTAATGTAATTAAACGTCTCGCGGTTTCCTCTACAATGCCGTCGCGCCGACGATGCTGAACTTTAGAGGAATTTTTTTAAATCATGCCGAATGGCTCACTGGCCGAGGAAATCAGCAGAAGAAGAACTTTTGCCATCATCTCCCACCCCGACGCGGGCAAGACCACGCTCACGGAGAAGTTGCTGCTGTTCGGGGGCGCCATTCAAATGGCGGGTACCGTCAAGGGCCGCAAAGCCACCCGTCACGCCACTTCCGACTGGATGCGCCTGGAACAGCAGCGCGGCATCTCCGTCACTTCCTCTGTGATGCAGTTTCCGTTCGATGATTACATCGTCAATCTGTTGGACACGCCCGGCCACGAGGACTTCTCCGAGGACACGTACCGAACACTGACCGCCGTGGATTCGGCCTTGATGGTCATCGACTGCGCCAAGGGTGTGGAGGAGCGCACCATCAAGCTCATGGATGTGTGCCGGTTGCGCGACACACCCATCATGACTTTCGTGAACAAATTGGATCGCGACGGCAGGGCACCGATCGAACTGCTCGATGAAATCGAAAGCGTCTTGAAGATCCAATGCGCGCCGATGACCTGGCCGATCGGCATGGGCCGCGATCTGCTCGGCGTCTATCATTTGATCGAAGACACGATTTACGTGTATGTGCCCGTGGAGAAGGGGCGGGTCGGCACTCATGAGACCATCGTCGGCATTGCCAGCGATGAGGCGCGGGAGTTTCTCGGCGACCGATACGAAAAATTCCTCGAGGAGGTTGAATTGGTGCGGGGCGCGAGTCCGCAATTCGACTTGCAGCGCTACCTGGCAGCGAAGCAGACCCCGGTTTTCTTCGGTTCGGCCGTCAACAATTTCGGCGTGCGGGAGCTGCTCTCATCGTTCGTCGCCCACTCGCCTGCGCCGCTGCCTCGCCCGACCTTGCAACGGCCGGTCAATGCGGATGAGCCCAAACTCACCGGCTTCGTATTCAAGATCCAGGCCAATATGGATCCCGGACACCGCGATCGAATCGCCTTCATGCGCCTTTGTTCAGGACGTTACGCGCGCGGCATGCGCCTGCACCATGTGCGGCTCGACAAGGATGTCCGGATCGCAGATGCGCTGACCTTTCTTGCCGCCGACCGCAGCCAGGCCGAAGAGGCATACGCGGGAGATATCATCGGCCTGCACAATCACGGCACCATCAATATCGGCGACACCTTCAGCGAGGGCGAAAACCTCACTTTCACCGGCGTGCCGAACTTCGCACCGGAAATCTTCAGGCGCGCGGTGCTCAAGGATCCGCTGCGCATGAAGGCGCTGCAGAAGGGTCTGTCGCAGCTGTGCGAGGAGGGCGCCACGCAATTGTTCAAGCCGCTGCGCAACAATGACTTGATTCTCGGCGCCATCGGCCAGCTTCAATTTGAAGTCGTGGCCTTTCGCCTGCAAGACGAATACAGCGTGCAATGCGTGTTCGAGCCGATCAATGTGGCTGTGGCGCGTTGGGTGAGCACTCGGGACGAAAAACGCTTGGCGGAATTTCGCACCAAGGCCTACGACAACCTCGCCATCGATCACGCCGGAGAACTGGTGTACCTCGCCCCGACCCGCGTGAACCTTGGGTTGACCGAAGAGCGCTGGCCGGAAATCAAATTCTTGAAAACGCGCGAAAACCTCGCCGCTTGAAGACCTGACCGCCTGGCCGGCTGAGGACCGCTATTTTGCGTGATGCTTCGGTCTGAAGGCGCGTACGCCCGCCTGGAACTGACCTAACGTGATGCGCCCGGAGGGTGCCGCGTAGCGCAAAGAAGAATAGTGGCGGCACAGCGCGGTGACCGTGTCCGCAAGATCGGGGCGCTGCTGTCCCACCCGCATCGCATAAGCTTCCGCGCCCTCGTGGACCTTGCGCGCTATTCCCGCCGCCGCAAGTTTTGCGCAGAGCCGCGCGTACGTGCGGCCTGCGACATCCTTGGAGGGAAGAGCCAGTTCGCGGTGAACCTGCCAGGTGAGCCAGACCAGCACCAGCGCCATGGCGGCGGCCAAGACCATCACGAGTTTTTGTCCATCCGGCTCCGGGATCTTCAGCATCTCGAGCAATTTGCGCTGTGAATCCTGATCGAAATCCAAGATGCGTTCGCGCCAGATTTCGCGCAGCAGGTCGAGCTGCAGCCGCGCACCCGCGAACCAAGGGGTGTTTCTTTGCCAGCGGCTGGCCAACGGGTCGTCGGCGTTTACGGCGTCCGCCAGGCCGCGCTCGACGCGTTCGGGGGCAATCGCTGCGGTGGGATCGATGCGCGTCCAGCCGCGTCCGTCGATCCAAACCTCGGTCCACGCGTGGGCGTCGCTTTGTCTCAAGATCCAATAGTCCCCGTACGGATTGAGCGTCCCGCCCTGATAGCCGGTGACCACACGCGCAGGAATGCCTGCGGCGCGCATCAGCGCGGCGAAAGCCGAGGCGTAGTGGCCGCAGAATCCGCGTTTGGTGCCGAACAGGAATTCATCCACCGAGTCATCGGAGAGCTTGGGCGGCGTCAGGGTGTAATAAAACGGCTGCTGCCGGAACATGTCGAGCACGGCGCGCACCAGTTCCATATCGTCTGCGTGCGCGCTGCGCATCTCTCGAGCGAGTTGCTGCGTGCGCGGATTGCGGTTTCGCGGTTGACCCAGATCGCGCGTTCGGGTTCTTGGCTTCAAGGGTTCCGAGTATTCAACCCGGGTATACGAAGTGCCGACCACATCGACGGCCCGCGACAGCGGTTCCGGCTGCATCAAGGTGTAGTCACCGGAAAGCTCGGCGTGCGGCTGATTCCAGGTGGAAGGCCAATCGAGCATGAACAGCCAGCGATGCTGATGCGGCTCCATCATCACGGTGTAGTTATACGCGGGACCCTGCGGCTGCAACGGCGGTGGCGCGCCGCCGAGGCCGGAGGTCGATCGCGTCCAGGTGTGGCCATCGAAATTATCCAGCACGGGACCGCGCCAATAGCGCTCTTGGGAGGGCGGCGCGGCGGAGTCAAAGCGCACGCGGAAGGCGACTTCATCCGACAGGGCCAATTGGGTGATGTCTCCGGGACTCATGGTGTCGCTCAAACCCGAGGCGTCGGTTTTCGAGTCATTCGGGATCTGCCACAACGGCGCTGCAAATCGCGGGAACAACAGCCAAAAAACCAGTGCCAGAGGCAGCGCCTGTGCCAGGACACGGCCGCCATAACGCAGGCTGCGGCGCCAGCCGGGCGCCGGTCCGCTGCTGGTGGCACGCAGCAGGGTGGCGGTGGTGAGCCAGCAGACGCCGATCAGATAGGCCAGCAGCCAGAAGGAGTCGCCTTCCAGCAGCGCGGCGAGGCTCACGAAGTAAATGATCAACGTGATGATGTAGATATCGCGCTGAGTTTTCGTCTCCAACAATTTCAGACCCGCGGTCACGCTCAGCAGCGCCGTGCCGGCAACCAAGCCGTTGAAAGTGTGGAAACGCAGAAATAACAACGGGACGGCCAGCGCGGCGACTGCAATGAGCACGCCGCGCGGCGGTGCGCTGCGGCCGCGGCGCGCCAAACTTAAGCGAATCAGACCGCAGGCAACGATCATGACCGGCACCCAGAGCGGCAGCGTCGTGACGTGCGCCAGCAACGCCAGCGCAAGGCAGCCCGAAATACCCAGCAATTGTTCATAGGAGACGCGATCGGTGATCATCAGGAGCCTGCCTCCTCGGATTCACCGGCGCCGAAGGCAGCGAGCGCTCTCAAGCAGGCGAAGCGATGGGCCGCACCGCCTGAGGGTGCGATCTCCCTGCCGGGAATGCGCAGCCCGTAGGGCCTTTGCGCGCCATCACTTTCCAGTACCCAGAGACAGAGCTGCGAAAGACGAGCCTCCAAATCCATGCCGTCGAGCGAAGACCATTCCAGCCACTCAGGTTGTGCCGCCAAACTCGAATAGCTGCGAACCGCGGCCTCACCGCCGCGCGCCAGAACTTTCCACGCCATGTGCTTCAAGGGGACCCCGGGCTCGTAGGCACGCAAGCCCGAGAAATCCTCATCGCCGCGCGCCTCGGAGTGCGTGCCGGTGCCCTTGGCGCCCGCCGACGGCAGGGTTTTGGTTCCGGCCGGTGCCGGCGCCACGTAAATCGTGATCAGCCCCTGGACATAGGTCCAAGAGTAGAACCAACCAAAGGGGTAGCGAGTGCGCAGTTCGAACTGACTGACGCGGGTCACGCCGCGTTGCGCCACCGGGGCGATGACCTCGATGGTTGCGCTCTCCTGTGGCGGCACGCTTCCCATCCCGGCCCCCGCCAAGCAGCGTACTTCGATGTCGCGGCGATCCACATTCGAGCCGTTGCGCAGCGCAAATTCGAATATTGCTTCGCGGCCGGCGAAGGCATCGACCTCCGTGGTCACGTCCACCGACAGGCGCTGCAGGTTGCGATTGCAGTGGTGCATGATGACCAGTGCCATGCTGGCCATCAAGAACGCAAACCCAAGCGCGAGGTTGCTGTTGTAGTTGAGGCCTGCGATCAGCATCGCGGCGAGTATCGCCGCCAGCATCACGCCGAAGCGCGTGGGAAGAATGTAAATGCGGCGCCGATGGATGCTGATCGGCAAGCTGTCGCGGCCGTGCCGGCGCATGACCCAGGCCCGCAATCGATTGGCCGCTGCCTGGCGCACGGTGTTCAAGTGATCCTCGCGCTTTAGGGGACCGGCACGGCCTCGAGCAGCCGGGTCACCGCGACTGCGTCGCTGCCGCGCTGGCGAACTCGATGTTCCACCACGGCCGGAAATATCGCCTGCACATGCTCAGGTATGACCGCACTGCGCCCGCAAATCAAGGCCCAGGCGCGCGCGGCTCGCAACAAGCCAATGGCCGCTCGCGGGGACAAGCCTGCGTTCAATCCCGGCGCGCGTCGCGTATGTGCCACCAGCGCCTGGACGTAGTCGAGCAGCGCGGGCGCGACATGAATGCCGAGAACGCTCTGCTGCAGCCGGCGAAGACTGTCGGCTGTGGTAATGGTCTGGAGCGTTTTCACCAGATCGCGCCGGTCGACGCCGCTCAATAATTCGCGCTCCGCGGCGGCGGCGGGATAACCCAGGTGCACGCGCATCAAGAATCGATCCAATTGCGATTCGGGCAGCGGAAAGGTGCCCACTTGATCCTGCGGATTTTGGGTGGCGATGACGAAGAAGGGTTCCGGCAGGGCCATCGACACGCCGTCGAGGGTCACCTGGTGCTCTTCCATCGCTTCCAGCAAAGCGCTTTGCGCCTTCGGTGAGGCGCGATTGATTTCATCGGCGAGCACCAGTTGGGCAAAGATCGGCCCGCGCTGGAAGCGGAACTTGCCGGTTTCGCGGTCAAAGATCGAGACACCGAGTACGTCGGCGGGCAGAAGATCGCTGGTGAACTGCACGCGCTGGAAAGACAACCCCAAGGTCTGCGCGATGCCATGCGCAAGCGTGGTCTTGCCCACGCCGGGGATGTCCTCGATCAGCAGATGGCCGCGCGCCAGGAGACAGGCCAGGCATAGCCGGATCTGCGAATCCTTGCCGAGGATGACCTGATTCAGCTGGGCAAGGATTGCTTCGATCTGCGCGTGCAGCGGGTTCATTGATTTTTAAGCTTCGTCACCCGTGCAGTTTGGGCTGATAATTGACCGATTTCCGTGCTCAATTCCTCAAGGCGCTGCTGATCCTTGGCCACGATATCGGGCGGAGCATTTTTGGCGAACTGACTGTTGCTCAGCTTGGCCTCCAATTTACTCAAGTCAACCTCCGCCTTTCGCAAACGTTTCGCCAGGCGGTCGAGTTCGGCAGTCGGATCGATCAATCCCTTCATCGGCACCAATATTTCAAGGCTTCCCAGCAATGCGACCGCGGCAATGGGGGCCGCTTCGCCGGCTGCCGGCACGCGCGGGGTCTGAATGCCGGCGAGCCGCATCAAGTAATGCAAGTTGCGCTCAAGATACTCGACATCCTTTGCGCTCGCATTTTGCAGCAGCACTTCCAGCTTGCGGCTGGGCGCAATATCCATTTCGCCGCGGATTTGGCGCACGCCGAGAATGAAGTCCATGACCCAGCGCATTTCCGGCTCCGCCAAGGTGTCGGCGGGTACGGCCGCTGCGGTGGGAAATTCCGCACGCATGATGGTCTCGCCCTCGACCCCGGCGCTCACGCGCACTCGCTGCCATATCTCCTCCGAAATAAAAGGAGCGAGCGGATGCAAGGCACGCAGCAATGTTTCGAGCGTCGTGATCAGTGTAATGCGATGCCCACGTTTCGCCGCGGGCGAGACCGTTTCAGTTTGCAGCACCGCTTTCGACAGTTCCACGTACCAGTCGCAGAACTCATGCCAGGTGAATTCGTACAGCGCATTGGCGGCATTGTCGAGCCGATAATCGGCGAAGCCGGCCTCGACCCGCGCCAGCATGGCCGCGAGCCGCGAGCGAATCCACCGGTCGGCCAGGCTGAATTCGGCTCCTTGCGCATTGAGATCCTGATCCTCGACGTTCATCAGCACGTAGCGCGCCGCATTCCACAGCTTGTTGCAGAAATTTCGATACTCTTCGACCTTGGCCATGTCGAAGCGCAAGTCGCGGCTTTGCGTGGCAAGCCGCGCAAAGCACAGGCGCAGCGCATCCGTACCGTAAGCCGCGATCCCCTCGGGAAATTGTTTGCGCGTCGCCTTTTCGATCCCTGCCTTCATTTGCGGCTGCATGAGACCCGTCGTGCGTTTCTCGGTCAGCGCCTGCAGAGAAATGCCGTCGACGATGTCCAAAGGGTCGATGACGTTGCCCTTGGATTTGGACATCTTCTGGCCGTCTTGATCGCGAATCAGCCCGTGGATGTATACCGTGCGGAAGGGCACATCGGCCGTGAATTTGAGTCCCATCATGATCATGCGGGCGACCCAAAAGAAAATGATATCGAAACCCGTCACCAATACCGCGGTCGGGTAGTAGGTTTGCAGCGCAAGGGTTTTTGCCGGCCAACCTTGCGTCGAGAACGGCCATAGCGCGGAGGAAAACCAGGTGTCCAACACATCATCGTCCTGGCGCAGCGCTATTGCCGGATCGATGCCGTGCGCGCTGCGTGCTTCTGCCTCGCTGCGCGCGACATACCAGCGGCCATCCGGGTCGTACCAGGCTGGAATTCGATGGCCCCACCACAGCTGGCGGCTGATGCACCAATCGCGGATCTTATGCATCCACTCGTAATAAACGCCGGTCCAGGTCTCGGGCACGAATCGAACGCGACCTTCCTCGACTGCGCGAATTGCAGGCGCCGCCAGCGGCTTGATGTCGACGAACCACTGATCCGTCAACAGCGGCTCGAGAATCGCGTTGCTGCGGTCGCCGCGCGGCACGGTGAGCTTGTGCGGTTCGATGCGCTCGACGAGGCCCATCGCGTCGAGGTCTGCGATGATTTTTTCCCGGGCGTCAAAGCGCTCGAGACCACGGTAGGCGGGCGGGACGCTGTCATTCAGCGTGGCGTCCAGAGTCATGATATTGATCAGGGGCAGTCCATGCCTTTGGCCGACCTCGTAGTCGTTGAAATCATGGGCCGGTGTTATCTTGACGCAGCCGCTCCCGAAAGCCGGATCGACATAAGCATCGGCAATGATGGGCAGTTCGCGATCCGCCAGCGGCAATCGGACCTTGCGGCCGATCAAATGCCGATAGCGCTCATCGTCCGGATGCACGGCGACGGCGGCATCGCCCAGCATGGTCTCGGGCCGCGTGGTCGCGACCACCAGATAACCGGGGCCCGCGCTCAAGGGATAGCGCAAGTGCCAGAGGCTGCCCGATTCTTCCTCGGCAACCACTTCGAGATCGGACAGTGCGGTCTTGAGCACCGGATCCCAATTCACCAGGCGTTTGCCACGATAGATCAGGCCTTCTTCGTACAGCCGCACGAACACTTCCGTGACCGCCTGCGACAGCGCGGGATCCAGGGTGAATACATCGCGTTGCCAATCGACCGATGCGCCCAGGCGGCGCATTTGCTTGGCGATCATGCCGCCGGAAGTCTCCTTCCACTGCCAGACGCGCTCGATGAACGCCTCGCGGCCCAGTTCCAAGCGGCTTTGGCCCGCGGCGTTCAGCTGGCGCTCGACCACCATCTGTGTCGCGATGCCGGCGTGATCGGTGCCCGGCTGCCACAGCGTGTTGAAGCCGCGCATGCGATGAAAGCGGATGAGCGCATCCATGATGGTGTCCTGGAATGCGTGCCCCATGTGCAGCGTGCCCGTGACATTCGGCGGGGGTATGACGATCGAATAGGCGGGTCCTGAGCCGCTGGGCGCGAAATATCCGCAAGCTTCCCAGTGCGCGTAGAGGCGCGATTCAATTTCCGCAGGTGCGTAGGCTTTATCCATGGTGCCGGTCAGACTTCCGCGGCTTCGTCAATCTGATGCGTCTCCAGCGTGAACTTCAGGTCCCGATAAGCCCGGAAGCGTTCGCGTCCCTGGCGTCTGCGCTCCTCGTCGGCGTCGATGATTTCAGCGATGCGCTGGTAACGCTGCAGTTGTGTTGGGAGCCTTGGCGCCAAATTGACCAGCAAGTCCGCGGCGGGTATTGCAGCCGACTCCAGAACCAGGTGAACCGGCGTTGCCGGATCCAGCGACTGTTCGTCCAGGCACACCTTGTGCGGAACGAACGACCGCTCGTTGAAGGTCCATAGCAATTCGTCGAGCGCCTGCGCATCGGCAAGCGTGTCATTGACGATGACGATTTTCAGATCCTTAAGATAGGCCTTTTCCGTCAGGCGGCAGGCAAAGGCCCAACGCTGTTGTGCGGCGGCGCTTTTCAAGACGTAGAAGTCGACGCGTTCGGTCATGCGGTCTTGGTGCGATGGATCAAGAAATCGACGAGCAGGGGAACAGGTCGGCCCGTGCTTCCCTTCTGAGCACCGCTAACCCAAGCGGTCCCGGCCACATCCAGGTGCGCCCATAGCAGATCTTTGGCGAACTTGCCGAGGAACGACCCGGCGGTACAGGCACCACCCTCGCGTCCGCCGACATTGGCGATATCCGCAAAGTTGCTCTTGAGCTGATCGACGTATTCCTCGCCTATCGGCAGGCGCCAGGCGCGGTCATCGGCGCGCAGTCCGGCAGATTCCAGTTCTTGAGCCAACTCGGGCGTGTTGCTCATCAAGCCGCTGACGTGGTTGCCCAGAGCGACGATGCAGGCACCCGTCAGGGTCGCGACATCGATCACAGCCGCAGGCTTGAAGCGGCGGCTGTAGGTAATGGCATCGCACAACACCAATCGACCTTCGGCGTCGGTGTTGAGAATTTCGACGGTCTGACCCGACATGGTCGTCACGATGTCGGCAGGTTTCACGGCGGTGCCGCTCGGCATGTTTTCGCATGCCGCGACGATGGCCACGACGTTGATCGGCAGCTTCAGTTCGGCGATCGCGCGCACGGTACCCAAGACGACGGCGCCGCCGCTCATGTCGAACTTCATTTCGTCCATGGCGGGGGGATCCTTGAGCGAAATGCCGCCCGAGTCAAAGGTAATGCCCTTACCCACGAGGCATATGGGCGCGACGCTGTTTCTCGTCCCCCGATACTCGCACACGATCAGACGCGGAGGTTCCTTGGAACCTTGAGTCACCGCGAGGAAGGCCCCCATCTTCAACGCCTTGATGCCGCTCTCATCCAGCACTTTGGTCTTGATGCCGGGGAACTCTTTGGCCAACTGCAGCGCGCGGCTGCCGATGTAGGTCGGCGTGCAGACGTTGGGCGGCAGATTGGCCAGGTCGCGTGCCAAGGCGAGACCGCTGCCGATTGCAGCCCCGATGCGCAATCCCTCCGTGGCCGCTTTTGCCGCGCGAGCATCCGCAGTCGCGACATTGACCTCCGCCAGGCGCCGCGCCTTGGGCTTAGGCGAGGTCTTCAGATCCGGGATCTTGTAGGCTTGCGATGAGAAGACTTCGGAAACCATGCGCGCGCGATACTGCATATCGAGTTCAGATACCGGTTCCATGGCGAGGTAAACGACGGCATCGGCGGCCCCGGTCTTGGCCAGCGCCTGAGCACTGGACTGCAAAGCCTTGCGGTATTGCTTGCGGCCGAAACCCGCGCGAGCTCCCAGGCCAATCAGCAACAGGCGGGAGGCAGCCGATCCGGCAGGCGAGGGCAGCATGAGCGAATCGCCGAGCTTGGCGGCGAAGTCGCCGCTGCCGAGCAGATTGGTAAGCATTCCCGCCAACTGTTTGTCCACCTGCCTGGCTGCCAGGCCCAGCTCTCCGTTCTCATAGACACCGACCACCGCACAGCCCGCCGGGGTGCGCGCTTTTGCATCAACAATTGCCATGAATTCCATATCTCAAGCTCCGTTTTGTCCCAAAGTCGTTGCGCGGGATTGCGCAATTAGTTTACTAGATTATTGGGAAGGCTCTAAGCTGACGCCATGAAATGGACAGTGCAAAGATATGTTCTGCGCGAGGTAGTGCAGACCTGGCTTGCCGTAACCGGTGTGCTGGTCGCGATCCTGGTGTCGAATCAACTCTCCAGGGTGCTCGGCCAAGCTGCCGACAACCAGTACGGCCGAGGTGTGGTGTTCGAGTTGATCGCGCTCGGCGCGATCATGAATCTGTCGGTCATCGTGCCGGTCGGTCTGCTGCTGGCCGTGGTGCTGACCCTGGGCCGCATGTACCACGACAGCGAGATGGCGGCCCTGCAAGCCTGCGGCTTCGGCCCGGCACGCCTGCTTGCCCCGCTGTTTTGCTTCACGGCGATCATTGCCCTGGGGCTGGGATGGCTCGCCTTTGTGCAGGTGCCGCGCGCCGACAGCCAGGTACAGGCGCTGCGCAATTCGGCGATAAAAGAAGCCCAATTCGGCCAACTGGATGCCGGCAGATTTCGCGCATTCAGCGGCGGCGATGCCGTGTTTTACGCAGAACGCGTCGACCAGGAAGGGGTGTTGCACAATGTCTTCGTGCAACGCGAGTCGGCGGGACGCTTTGAAGTCGCGCTGGCCGACACCGCCACCTACACCAAAACAAGCTCGGGGGCCATGCACTTGGTGACGCTGTTCAACGGCCGGCGTTACGAAGGAGTTCCCGGTCAGGACGATTTTCGCGTCATTGAATTTCGTGAGCACGGCATTCCCATTGCGACGCCGGAGGATGTCCGCGGTTCCTTGGATCCGGATACCAAGCCAACCCGATTGCTGTGGGGCTCGAGCGACCCGTCTGACATCGCGCAATTGCAATTCAGGGCGTCTACACCGCTGATGGCCCTGGTGCTCACCTTGGTTGCGGTGCCCTTGAGCAAGCTGCGCCCCCGGCAAGGCCGGTATACCCAGGTGGGTTTCGCCATCATCGTGTACTACGTCTATTCCAGTTTGCTGTCAGCCTCCAAGATCTGGGTGGAGAAAAGCGATTTACCTCCTGCAATCGGGGTGTGGTGGGTGCATGCCGCGGCGCTGGCGTTTGGGCTATATCTGGTGATGCGCGACGCGAGGAAGGCGTGAACATTCTCGATCGCTATCTGTATCGCACCGTGCTGCTCTATACGGTGATGGCCATGGCCGTGCTGCTCGCCTTGGGCGCACTGGTATTGTTCATCAGCCAGCAAGGCGACATCGGCGTCGGCAGTTATAGCGCGGCCGATGCATTTTTATTCACGCTCCTCAATCTGCCGCAACAAGCGTTCGAGCTTCTGCCGATCGGGGCGATGATCGGAGCACTGATGGGGCTGGGCAATCTTGCATCGGGCAGCGAATTGGTGGTCACCCGGGCATCGGGCGTCTCCGTCTGGCGCATCGCCTGGCCGGTGGGTCTCGCCGGCGCCACGCTGGCGGTGATCATGTTCGGCATCGGCGACTACGCCGCGCCATCGATGGGGCAGATTGCGAAGCGCGAAAAGACCACCAGTAAACTGGCCGATGTCAGTTTCGCCGGCACCAGCAGCGCGTGGGTCAAGGACGGCAATCGAATCCTGCGCGTGCAGACCGGCGAAGTGGACCGGGCGTTCGGCGGCGTCTCCGTGTTCGAACTGGATGGACCTACGCGCCTGCGCTCGATCCAGCGCGCCGCGAGAATA
>Ga0210406_10005445_pt1 | contig 13347 bp, 5 predicted proteins | sample IncBWC30MmetaG_FD_155454 | JGI IMG/M metagenome (GOLD analysis project Ga0210406, IMG submission 155454) | Forest soil microbial communities from Barre Woods Harvard Forest LTER site, Petersham, Massachusetts, United States - Inc-BW-C-30-M | ecosystem: Environmental > Terrestrial > Soil >... | reverse complement strand
TCTGCAACCTACACGACTCCAGCGACAACCACCGGCGACAGTGGATCCACTTTCCAAGTGCTCGTTACCAATACGGCGGGAACTGTCACTAGCAACCCGGCTACGCTGATGGTAACTCCAGCTGGCTCGCCGATTGTAAGTCTCTCGACAAATACGTTGACCTACGCGACGCCGAGCAACCTGAGCACAGTAAAGGCTCAACTGGTTGCGCTGACCAATACCGGCACGGGGGCCCTCTCGATCAGCGGGATTAGTGCGACGGGTAACTACTCCCAAACCAATACCTGCGGAACGAGTGTTGCGGCAGCAGCCAGCTGCACGATTAGCGTGGCCTTCAATCCTTCAGGAACGGGGATACAGACCGGTGCGGTTACCATCACCGATAATGCCGCAGGCAGCCCTCATGTCATCAACCTCGCCGGACCGGTGTCTAACCTCGCCCCCAATGCTGCCGTCACTGTCTCCTCGCAGAATACCGGTACGGGACAACTAGGATCGAAAGCCGTCGACGGAGTGATTACCGGCTATCCCGGGACTTACACCTATGAATGGGCAACCAATGGGCAGTTGGCCGGTGCATGGATTCAGTTGACCTGGAGCAGTCCCGTACAGCTATCCCAGGTGGTGCTCTACGACCGTCCTAACCTGAGCGACAATATCCAGGCTGGGACACTCCAGTTCAGCGATGGAAGCTCCATCATTGTTGGAACCCTGCCCAATAACGGACAGGGTTATCCAGTGACGTTTGCTACCAAAACAGTTGCCTGGGTGAAGTTCACGGTTACCCAAGCGGTCGGAAACAACATCGGATTGGCAGAGTTTCAGGCGTTTGGACCGATGGGACCAGTGGTTAGCCTGTCGAGCACAACTCTGAACTTCCAAAGCCAGCTCCTTGCAACGACCAGCCCTGCTCAGTCTGTCACCGTCACCAGCAACGGAACCTCCCCGGTCATCTTCAGCGGAATTACCGTGACTGGCGACTACGCTGAAACCGACAATTGCAACGGCAGCACATTGCCAGTCGGTTCCACTTGCACGATCAATGTGACATTCACGCCCACGGCCACGGGCACGCGGACGGGCACGATCTCCCTCGCTGATAATGCCGTGGGTAGTCCTCAGACGATTAATCTGACGGGAACCGGTGCGGTGCTCACATCGCCATCCATCACCACTCAGCCAGGCAACCAAACCGTAATCGCGGGACAGACCGCAACCTTTTCGGTCGCAGCCTCAGGCTCCGGACCGCTCGGTTACCAGTGGCAGAAGAATACTGCCAACATTGCCGGAGCAAATTCTGCAACCTACACGACTCCAGCGACAACCACCGGCGACAGTGGATCCACTTTCCAAGTGCTCGTTACCAATACGGCGGGAACTGTCACTAGCAACCCGGCTACACTTACTGTCAATCCAGCATCACCTGGAATTTCCCTTTCCAGCACGAGTCTCACTTTCGCGGGCCAAGTGATCGCAACAACGAGTGCTGCGCAGACGATCACCGTTGCGAGCAACGGCTCAACCGCACTTATCATCAGCACGATTGCGGTGACTGGCGATTATACCCAGACGAATACCTGCGGAGTGAGTAGTGGCATCACTCTCCAGGTAGGCTCAACCTGTGCAATCAGCGTCATGTTTACTCCGACGGCCGCGGGAACGCGGACGGGCGCGGTAACGATCACGGATAATACAACGGGAAGTCCCCAGACCATCGCGCTGGTGGGAACAGGTCTTGCCGCGGGATCGCCGGCGGTTAGCCTGTCTGCGAATAACGTGGTCTTTGCCATGCCTAACAGCCTGAGCACGATAAAAACCCAGTTGGTATCACTGACCAATACCGGCACAGGAACTTTATCGATTAACGGAATTACTTCAAGCGGCAACTTCACGGAAACCGATAGTTGTGGGAACAGTTTGGGCGCAGGATCCGTTTGCACGATCAGCATTTTATTCTCACCTTCAGGGACTGCTGTACAAACGGGGACGATTACTATTGACGACAACGCAGCGGGCAGCCCTCATGTTATCAATCTCGTGGGTCCTGTCCCGAATCTCGCTCCCAATGCAACTGTGGCCGTTTCCTCTCAAAGTACTGGCACGGGGCAACAAGGTACCAAGGCGGTTGACGCGGTGATCGCCGGCTATCCGGCAAATCCCACCAATGAGTGGGCTACCAATGGACCATTGACAGGATGGATCCAGCTGACTTGGAGCAGTCCGGTGCAGGTTTCACAGGTGGTTCTCTACGATCGCGTGAACCTGACAGACAACATTCTGGCCGGCAATTTGAAGTTCAGCGACGGCAGCACAATCAACATCGGCGCTCTTTCCAATGACGGGCAAGGCTATCCCGTGACGTTTGTTCCGAAGACAGTCACTTGGGTGCAATTCAACATCACGCAGGCGGTCGGGAACAGCACCGGGATGGCGGAGTTCCAAGTCTTCGGCCCAATCGGGCCGGCGGTAAATTTGTCCGCCTCGGGTCTAACGTTTTCACCTCAGGTCATAGCGACAACAAGTGCTACACAGACGATTACTCTAACGAGCGTAGGCACATCCGCAGTGACCTTTAGCGGCATTACGGCTACCGGTGACTTTGCGGAAAGCGACAATTGCAATGGCACTCCGCTGGCCGTGGGTTTGAGCTGCACCATCAATATGGCCTTTACTCCCACAACGACTGGGACCCGGACTGGTACGCTTACTATTTCAGACAATGGACTGGCAAACCCCCAGACGGTCGTCCTGACGGGAACAGGTGTTCCCGCCACGCCGACAATCCTGGCCCAACCGGGCAATCAGACGGTAGTCGCGGGACAAATGGCAACGTTCTCGGTAGTTGCCAGCGGGCTGGCGCCCCTCGCCTATCAGTGGCAGGAGAACGGGTTGAATATCGTCGGAGCGAACGCCGCGAGTTACACCACCCCGGCAGCAGCGCTGGGTGACAGCGGGTCTACCTTCCAAGTTATAGTGACGAATACCGCGGGAACCGCGACCAGCGCCATTGCGACACTTACAGTGAGCTCGACCCCGATTTTCCCGTGTGTTCTGACACAGCATAATGACAATGCACGGACAGGGCAGAATACCGCTGAAATTGTCCTGACCCCGACCAATGTGAACGCAACGCATTTCGGAAAGAAGTTTGCACAGCCTGTGGACGGTCACGCCTATGCCCAGCCGCTCTACGTGCCCAACGTGGTGATTCCTGGCTTGGGCACGCACAACGTCGTGTATGTGGCGACGGAAGCCGACAGCGTCTACGCATTCGATGCTGATGACAATACCGGCGCGAACGCGGCCCCCCTTTGGAAGGCCAGCCTCATAGACACGGTACACGGAGCAGCGGTAGGAGCTACAACGGTCAACAGCAGCATCGATCTTGGTTGCAGCGATCTTGCGCCTCAGGTTGGCATTACCAGCACACCTGTGATCGATCCGGCTAGCGGAACGATGTATGTCGAAGCTAAGTCTAAGGAGAATGGAGTCTTTGTGCACCGATTGCACGCCATCGACATCACCACCGGCGCAGAAAGAGCATCTGGGCCCGTGGTAATCACCGGTTCGGCCCGCGGAAAAGCGGCAGACGCTTTCGGCGGCGTTATCACATTCAACCCATTGCATCAGCACGCCCGGCCGGGACTCCTACTCTTGAATGGCGTCGTCTACGTAGCCTTTGCATCCCATTGCGACTGGCAGCCGTATCATGGCTGGATTTTTGCCTACGATGCGGCGACCTTTACGCAGCAGGCTGCGCTTATCACCTCGCCCAATGGCTATGAGAGCGGCGTTTGGATGAGCGGAGCTGGCCTTGCCGCTGACGGATCTGGAAATATCTTCGTGCCCACGGGAAATGGTGACTTCGACACTGTCAACATCCCTGCGACCGATTTAGGCGACAGTATACTGAGGCTCGCCTTAGTCCCAGGACAGCTCTCGCTCCTGGACTACTTTACCGTCTACAACCAGGCGGCCCTGAACAACGCCGACACCGATCTTGGATCCGGCGGGATCCTGTTGTTACCCGATCAAACGGGCACCCACCCACATGAGCTGGTGGAGGCAGGAAAAGGTGGCACCATCTACGTCGTGGACCGGGATCAGATGACTGTCAATAACCTGCACTACTGTTCATCGAGCTGCACTTCCGACTCGCAAATCGTTCAGGAACTGCCAAAAGCAGTGGGCGGAATGTGGAGCATGCCGGCCTACTGGAACAACACCGTCTATTTCTGGGGCCAGTCGGATGTGCTCAAACAGTTTTCGCTCACCAGCGGTCTCCTGAGTGCGAGTCCTGTCACTACTTCGGTTAATTCCTCGAGCGAATTTGGCTCCACTCCCTCCATTTCGTCGAACGGCGCCACGGCTGGCATTGTCTGGGCAGTTTATCAATCGGCGTCCCAATCGATGGTCTTGTTTGCCTTTGACGCCACAAACGTGGCTAACAAGCTTTACGACAGCACCCAGGCGGCGAATAATCGCGATGGCGGCGGCAGTTGGGTGAAATTCACCGTCCCGACCATCGCCAACGGGAAGGTCTACGTTGGGACACAAACCGAACTGGACGTCTACGGCCTCTTGCCGTGAGCTAGTTCAGATACTTGATCGCCAGCGGATAATTGATCACAGCAACGAAGCGTCGTGGAAACCGACCAGGGCCAGGCGAGATATTCCCCCTCGGAAGCGCTATTGTCGAGTTCGGAAGCACCTCCTCTGTGTATTTCTCGGACCGCTGCTCGGATCGCATGCTGGCCGCCGTGGAGATCTAACTTTATCCGCACCAAGTCGACGACTAAACATCACGATGGCGCCACTTGGGTCATAATGAGTCGAGCGGGCACCACGTCAGGGGAGACCTTCTTCCCTCGAGCGAGTCCAGTTTCATGGTGCTTCTGTGTGCAACTCGTTCTGGGACTGGAACTCGACAACTTAAGATGACATCTGCCTTTTACGAACATTTCCGTTGCCCCGATTCAGTGGTCAATTTTCGGTTGATGGGCAAACTATCTGAAGCGCAGGCATTCTTCCGGTTTGGAGAAGATCTCACATCCTTTGGACAAACCTGTGGCGCGAGGATCACCCGCGATCACAGTGGTCAAATCTGCGATGCCCTGCCTGGCTCCGACGCTCGCGATGGTGAGGTCAGTCTTCCCTTCGATGTGGATCAGGTCGCGAAAAATCTGCGTTGGGAACTGTATACTGGGCAAATACACAACGACCATACGAAACTTGGCCTTCACCCTCTCCTCAGAGATCTCTATTATTGGGCACGACCGCTGCTGCCCGTACCTGTACGCAGCATTTTGCAAAGAGTTCGCTTGCGAGGGGCAACCAAGAGGTCTTTCCCTCATTGGCCCGTGGACCGCACGGTCGACCGGTTGTTTGAGAACCTTATGGCTATGGCCATCCAGTCAAGTGGGGCCGAGAGAATCCCTTTTATTTGGTTCTGGCCTGAGGGTAAACAGGCGGCTTTCATTCTCACGCATGACGTTGAGGACGAAAACGGTAAAGCTTTCTGCCCATCACTTATGGATATTGACGATGAGTACGGATTCAAGGCCTCTTTCCAGATTGTGCCTGAAGGTCGTTATCCGGTTGAGCCTGATTTCCTTCAAAAGTTTCGGGATCGTAACTTTGAAATCTGTGTGCATGATCTCAACCACGACGGAAATCTCTACCGGGAGCGTTCACAGTTCCGACGTCGCGCTCAACTCATCAACAACTACTGCAAGGAATTCGGCACGCAAGGATTCCGCTCAGGTGTTCTCTACCGAAATCTCCTCTGGTACGGTGACTTTCAGTTTTCTTATGACATGTCGGTGCCAAATGTCGCCCACCTGGACCCTCAGGGTGGTGGTTGTTGCACCGTCATGCCCTACTTTATTGGCGATATACTCGAAATCCCTATTACTGCGACTCAGGACTACACCCTTTTTCACATCTTGCGTCAACATTCGATTGACCTCTGGAAACAGCAGATCCAGACAATTGTGGATGGCCACGGTCTGCTAAGTTTCATCATTCATCCAGACTATATCATCGAAACGAAACCCCAATCCGTCTATCGAGAACTGCTCGCGTACCTTCGGCATCAATGCAACGAGCGAAATATCTGGGGGGCCTTGCCGAGGCAAATCGATTGCTGGTGGCGACAGAGAAATGCCATGAAATTGGTGCCCAAGAGTGAGGGTTGGGCAATCGTCGGCGAAGGGAGCGAGAGAGCCCAGATTGCGTACGCCTCAGTTCAAAATGGTACTCTCATGTATTCGTTCGCCCCACCTGCTGACATGCTGCGACCCAATCAAATACAAGCAATACACAAGGAGTCCTCGCGAATCGACGGGTCGCCTGAGATGGCGGCATTTTCAGGGCACAATGATGCATCTCACCTGAAGTTCCTCAAGAAACCTGAGCAGGGTACGCTCGTACTCGATCCTATCGAGTCTGCCGGTAATTCAACTGCAGCCCTCGAGGAGAAAGTTCCAGAAGTTGGTGGCGGGTACATGCCGGCTCGTCGCCCGCTGCGCATCGCGATGATTGCCTACTCCTTCTACGAGATGGACAATCGAATCTTGCGCTATGCGTCGGCACTTGCGAAGCGAGGCGACCATATCGACGTTTTTGCACTGCGCCGGGAAGGTCAGTCTGCTGAAGAAGTAATTGAGGGAGTTCATGTTAATCGCCTCCAAGCCCGCACCCTGAACGAAAAAAACCAACTCTCCTTTCTTTGGAGGATTTGTCAGTTTCTTCTGCGCGCTCTGATTCAAGTCGCGAAGCACGAATCGCGAGCTCATTATGACCTGCTTCATGTACATTCCGTTCCAGATTTCCTTGTTTTTAGTGGATTGTTTCCCAAACTTCGCGGCACGCCAGTAATTCTTGACATTCATGACATCCTCCCCGAACTCTACGCTAGCAAGTTTGTCTCTGGTGATAAGTCGGGTATGTTTCGGTTCCTCGTTGGGGTTGAACAAGCCTCAACTCGCTTTGCCGACCACGTAATCATTGCAAATCATATTTGGCGAGACCGATTGATTTCGCGTGGCTTATCTTCTGATAAGTGCACAGTTGTCATGAATTATCCGGACCGCTCTATCTTTACCCGAAGGGCCCATTCTCAACCAACACATGGAAAATTCCTGATGCTCTACCCTGGGTCGCTCAACTGGCACCAGGGTCTCGACGTCGCGATTCGTGCTTTTGCCAAAATAAGTAAGAAGGCTCCTCAGGCGGAATTTCATATCTATGGCGATGGACCCGCAACGATACAATTGATGGAGCTCATTAAAGAGCTAGGAGTCGAGAGTCAAATCAGCATGCACGCCGGTCGTCCTCTGCAGGAAATTCCCCGCATTATGGAGTCTGCTGATCTCGGAATCGTACCGAAGCGAAAAGATAACTTTGGAAACGAGGCGTTCAGCACGAAAATCCTTGAGTTCATGGCCATGAGCGTGCCAGTGATTGTATCGGACACCATGATCGATCAGTATTATTTTAACGATTCGGTCGTTAAATTTTTCCGTAGTGGCGATGACAATGATTTGGCCCGCTGCATATTGGAAATGATCGAAAAGTCTGAGGCGCGAAAACTGCAAATCGAGATTGCAAATCGATTCGTTGAAGCCTTCGACTGGAGCGTAAGGCAGCACGAATATCTTGAACTGGTCGATCGGTTGACCCGAAATACTCTCGCCTGAAACCATCCCAACCTCTAGAGCGGCTGGAGTTATCCCAGCTAGCTCTTCCTTAATAGACACAGAGCCCGCTGGCCTTCGAGCCTTCCCCTCCAAGAAATATATACTCAAGAAATGGAGCAGGGGCTTGTGGATCACGTAGGCTGTCGTCTCCGTTTGAACAGAGAGGACTGGTTGGAAGAACAAGGGGTCTGAGGAACTCATCTCCAACGAGTTATAACGGTTTTTGATTACTTCTCACTGTCCCATCAGATTCTGGAACACCGGTTGTTTTCAAATGGAAGGTCTATTCACCCGAAGGGAGAAGATACTCAAATGAAGGGTGTCGTTCTAGCCGGAGGCAAGGGGTCCAGACTTTATCCTCTCACACGAGTAACTAACAAGCATCTCTTGCCTGTGTACGACAGGCCGATGGTTTTCTATCCCATCCAAACCCTCGTGGACGCGGGCATTAAAGACATTATCATTGTCACCGGGGGACAGAATTCCGGCGATTTCCTGCGATTGCTGTCCAACGGCAAGGATTTTGATCTGCATCGCGTTCACTACACGTATCAGGAAGGCGAGGGCGGCATCGCCGATGCCTTGCGTCTCGCGGAACCTTTTGTCGAAGGGGAGAAGATCTGCGTCGTCCTGGGCGACAACATCATCGAAAACAACATTATTGCTTCGAAACAGACCTTTGAGAAACAGGAGCGCGGTGCCCACATTATCTTGAAAGAAGTTCCCGACCCCGAGAGATTCGGTTGCCCTGAGATCGCTAGCGGACAAATTCTTGGCATTGAGGAAAAACCCAAGCAGCCGAAATCAAAGTATGCCGTCACCGGCATCTACTTTTACGATCAAAGCGTGTTCGCAAAGATAGGAAAAACCAAGCCAAGTTGGCGGAATGAACTGGAGATCACCGACGTGAACAATATGTATCTTCGGGAGGGTACCCTTACGCACAGCAACCTGGATGGCTGGTGGACGGATGCCGGCACGTTTGATTCGTTGCTTCGTGCCACGAACATGGTCGCGGAATCCGGAGCAAACAAAATCCCAGGTCGTGGGGTACCGCCGCGACATGCGCGAGACGGCGAATAGAACCGGGCATCGATTATAGACATGACCGGCAGGTTAGAACAAAAGGGAGAGACAGCGTGAAGATTCTCGTGACCGGTGGCGCGGGCTTTATCGGGTCGAATTTTATTCGGCACCTGCTCAAGTCTCAGCGTGATGTGGAGATTGTGAATTTCGACAAGCTGACGTACGCGGGCAATCCGGAGAGCCTTGCGGACATTGCCAGCGATCATAGGTATTCGCTTGTTTGTGGCGACATTGCTGACTCACAAGTTGTGAATGGCGTCTTTAGGAAGGGCCTAGATGCCTTGGTCAATTTCGCAGCGGAAACCCACGTGGATCGCAGCATTGAAGATGCATCTCCCTTTCTAAGAACAAACGTCTTGGGGACTCATTGCCTGCTGGAGGCCGCGCGGAAATTCCGTCTTCCACGATTTGTGCACATAAGCACGGACGAAGTTTACGGAAGCGCGCCTCCCGGCGCCAGTTTCAATGAAGAAACCACGCTTGATCCCCGCAGCCCCTACGCCGCTAGCAAGGCCTCGGCGGATCATTTTGTTTCTGCCTATGCCAACACCTTCGGCGTCTCCGCAATCGTTTTGCGTTGCACCAACAACTATGGTCCCTTTCAGTTTCCCGAAAAACTTGTTCCGTTAATGATTGCGAATGCGCGGGAAGACAAACCGTTACCTATCTATGGCGATGGGCTGCAGGAACGCGACTGGCTCTTCGTGGAAGACTATTGTCGCGCCATCGCGCTGGCTCTCGAAAAAGCCAAGCCAGGTTCCATCTACAACGTTTCCGCTGGAATGCCCCAACCTAACCTGAAGATCGTAAGAACCATACTGCAGCACCTCGGAAAGCCGGATTCTTTGATGCGTACCGTCCAAGACCGACCCGGTCACGATCGACGCTATGCCCTGGATTGCTCCAAAATCCAACGGGAACTAGGTTGGCGGCCAGAGGTGAGCTTCGAGGACGGAATTCGCCGAACCATCGAGTGGTACCAGGCCAACGGCGAGTGGCTCGAACATGCGCGATCGGGAGAATATCGGAATTACTACGAGCGGCACTACACAAGGCGGGCAGAGACGTTCAGCAAGTGAGCAGTGGAGCGAACCAATGGCAGCCAGTCTGCGATCGCGAGACACTAGTACTCGACGCGACGTCTCCTGACTTCGCATGAAAGAAGTTTGGAGCTTTTGCAAAAGTAACGGAGTCAAAGCGCATTGCATGACACGCGGAACAATGTTTCAAAACGCTGGCTGTTGTTTGGTCTCTGGATTGTTGTCAGTTCGCTCCTCTTTGCAAAACCTCTGATTGCCCTCGTTCGCTTATCGCTCACGAATGACAATGCCTCCCACCTCATACTGATTCCTTTCCTCACAGCTGGCCTGCTATTCGTCGAACGCCGCACTATCTTCAACAATCCATCCTTCAGTATGGGCGGCGGCATTTTCCTTTTCTTGGCTGTCATCATCGCTATCAGCGTGCGCTTGGCTGGTGACGCAATGACTCCCGACCTCCGGCTCACAGGCAATATCCTGGCCGTCATTTTGCTTTGGATAGCGGGATTTGCCTTTTCTTTCGGGAAGGATGCCGTAAAATCAGCCTGCTTTTCTCTTCTTTTTCTTTTTCTGACTGTTCCTCTCCCGAATTTCCTATTGGAACGCCTCATCTCTTGGTTGCAATCGGGATCCGCAGAAATCACCGAAGTGCTCTTCAACTTGACCGGAGTTCCGGTTCTGAGAGAGGGGCTGGTCTTCCACCTCCCGCGAGTGAACATCGAAGTTGCAAGAGAATGCAGCGGAATCCGCTCTACCATAGCGCTTTTCATTCTGACTCTTCCTGTTGCCCATTACCGCCTGCATTCTCTCTGGAGGAAGCTCTCCTTTTGGGCGTGCGTATTCTTGATGATGATTCTGAAAAACGGGATTCGTATCGTTACCCTGACGCTGTTAGCGATGTACGTGGACCCGAGCTTTTTGTTTGGGACACTTCACCGTGATGGTGGAATTGTTTTCTTCCTGCTGGGGTTACTCTTGTTGCTGCCTGTTCTCTTACTGCTGCAGCGCGGAGAATCACCGTCCCTTGCGGGAATGAAGAAATTGGCCTCATCCTCCGAACAAAGGAACTGACGCTGTGGAGTTCTACCGACTGTCTACGCGGGGGTTTGTAACAGCATCAATGAAATACGTCCTGAGCCCAACAGCAGGGCATTAGCCGCCCGTGTAGTGACTATAATACTGCCCGTAAGCTGCTTCCCGTGCGGCTCCGTTCAGTACTACTCCCAATAGATTTTTCTCTCGGAACTCGGCCACGGCCTTCTCTGCTACTTCGAAATCCGTAACTCCTGCCCTCACGACAAACAGCACGCCGTCACACAAATCCGCCAACACGCTCGGATCATGCACTGGAGTAGCCGGAGGGGAATCCAGGATCACAAAGTCAAACAGTGGTGTGACGACGTCCAGCAGGTGTCTCATCCTGTCGCTGGGTAGAAGTTCACTTGGATTCGATACCTGGTTGCCTCCCGGAATGAAGCACAGATTCTCGTCCGGGCCGCTTTGAATAATCGAATACTCTTCGGCTTCCCCGCGGAGATAGTCACTCAAGCCGGGCGTGGAAGGCGCCCCGAGGGCTACATGAAGTCGCGACGCTCGGAGGTCAGCGTCAATCAGAAGAACGCGACGGTCAGGCTGGCGGATTATAGACTGTGCAAGATTTGCAGCGACAAACGTCTTGCCCTCTGCGGGAAGACTGCTAGTAATGAGGATGCGCTTTAACACGCGCGTATCGGCAATCTGAGACAGCCGCGATCGGAGAGTTCGAAAAGGCTCGGCCCCGATCTTCTTGCTGTCGGTGCCTCCGAACACGCTCATGCGGGGATCCGGTGTCCATTTCGGATGGGCGCACCGCTTCAGGAGCTGTTCGAATCGGACGAGAGGCTGCTTATTCACCTTTCCAATGCGGTTTGTCGTAGTTGTGTCCAGTTCATTTCCAGCTTGGGCAGAGCGGCCAATTCCTTCCGCCACATCGACGAAAGTCTGCAATGAGCTTGCCGACGGCTGCGACGCCCTTTCTTCCGCAGCCTTCTTCAACGCGTCATGTATCCGACTCATTTTTTCCTTTCGAATATCTGCTCAACCGTTAACTATCAAACATGCGGCCCGATTGCGCCAAGGCTTGGTTGATTCCTAGGCGCCTCACTCTTTCCTTGACACAGCGCTTCAAGAACCGGCACTAACGCAAGCACCGGAAGTTTCAGTGCAAGTTCGACGTCGCGTTCAGTGTGCATCGATTTGTCACCGATGGCGATCAAGTAGAGAATCGCTAGCCCGAGAGCGAGTCCGCCACCAAAACCTCCGCCGGCAAGTTGGACTTTCTTCGGAAACGAAGGTCGATCCGGAAGGCTCGGTGGATCGTACACCCGGAACTGCTCGCTCTCCTGCTGGCTCTCTAGATCGCCAGCCACGCCTGCGTTCTGCCTCTTCTTCAGGAGATCGTTATAAAAGTCTTGCGCGGTCTGATAGTTGCGCATCAATTCCTTCAACTGCTGTTCGACCATGGGACTAGCCTGAACCCGGCTTTGTAGCAGGCGAATTTCATTTTGAATCTGACCTTGTCGCTTGGTCAAATCTGCGATGTTCATATCGTCTTGCCGTAGTTTTGCTCGGAGTTGCTGAATCTGTGGAGGCTCCGCCGCTGAAGCTTGCGCCGAACCATTCGCAGCTGGATTATTCTTCGGTGTTCCTGCCATTCGTTTTTTCAGTTCTTCCATCTGTTTCTTAAGCTTGACGACATCGGGATGCTCGAAAGTGTAGCGCGCCTGCAAACTCCTAAGCTGCTCCTCCAAAGCGCCCAACTGTTGTTCCGCGGTCTCCGGGTTTTGGCCTGTTTGTGATGCCTTCCAAGTCGCTTCTTGCTGGGCGATAAGGGATTCATTAAAAGCTTTATCTTGGTTCGCGCGACTCAAGGCCTGCGTATTGGCCTCTAGCTGTGCGTTCATCCCTGTCAAAATACTTAGGTTGCTCTGCTGTTCTTCCGGCAAAGACCCTAGATACTGTCGCTTGAACTGGGCAACTTTCGCGTCTTGGTCATCTAAGCTCTTCTTAGCCTCCTCAAGCTGTTTGCTTAGAAAATTCGTGGTTTCATTGGCCTGTTGCTTGCGCTCACGCGCGTTCTGTTCCAGAAACATGGAGGTGATTTCAGTACATATTTGTTGAGCAATTTGTGGATTATCAAAGGTTACGTCTACGTAGAAACCCGGCAGTTGCCGGCTCTGCGTGCCAGGCGTCGGCTCCAATGGCTTGATTTCCACCGCAGTTCGCAGCCGTTCGACAAGATCTTCTATGTGCACCCGACCTCGGACCTCAGCGTACAGGCCAAATTTTTCAATGATGGGCTGCAGGCGTGTCCTGCTGAGGATCTGCTCTTTCATGGACGCAAGACGGTGATTCAAGTCTTCGGTGACAACCGGCTTTACGTAGTCCGGGCCAACCGTTGGCTGCTCAACCAGCACCATAGTCTGCGATGTATATCGCTTGGGGAGGACTAGGGCGGCACCCAGGCCCAATCCTCCTAGGAA
>Ga0210406_10005444_pt1 | contig 13347 bp, 12 predicted proteins | sample IncBWC30MmetaG_FD_155454 | JGI IMG/M metagenome (GOLD analysis project Ga0210406, IMG submission 155454) | Forest soil microbial communities from Barre Woods Harvard Forest LTER site, Petersham, Massachusetts, United States - Inc-BW-C-30-M | ecosystem: Environmental > Terrestrial > Soil >... | reverse complement strand
CCCATGGGCGCGCGCACTGCTTGAGGACTCAAGGCGGGGACATTTGCCCGACAATCACACATCGCACAGGAGGATAAGCATGAGCATCAAAGTCCAGGTGATTTTTTACAGCATGTACGGTCACGTCTACAAAATGGCGCAGGCCGTGGTAGAAGGCGCGAAACAAGTGCCGGGGGCAGAGGTTTCGTTGCATCAGGTGGCCGAGTTGATTCCCGACGAGGTTTTGGAAAAGTATGGCGCGAAAGCAGCGAAATCCGCTTTCTCCAAAGTGCCGGTCGCGACCGTGGACCAACTGGCCGACGCCCACGCCATCATCTTTGGCACTCCAACGCGCTTCGGCAACATGGCGGCGCAGATGCGCAATTTCCTCGATCAGACCGGACCGCTGTGGCTCAAGGGATCGCTGATCGGGAAGATCGGGAGCGTGTTCGCTTCCACCGGGACGCAGCATGGCGGGCAGGAAACCACCTTGACGAGTTTCCACACCACCCTCTTGCATCAGGGTATGGTGATCGTCGGCGTGCCCTACAGCGAATCGGGCCTGGTGCACATGGGCGACATTACCGGCGGCACGCCCTACGGTGCGACCACCATTGCGGGCTCGGATGGTTCTCGGCAGCCCAGCGAGAACGAACTGAAAATCGCGCGCTACCAGGGAAAGCACGTCGCCGAACTCACCACGAAGCTGTTCCGCTAAACCAAACGATTCATCGCAGCGTCATCTGCAATTGAACACAGACCATGGGTGTTGTCATGCTGAGGCGCTGCGCCGAAGCACCTCAACCGAAGAACTTGCACCATGTCTGGTTTGAGATCCTTGGAGGCGCAAACTTCGCGCCTCTCAGGATGACATCGAGGGCAGGGGTTCAGTCAGTATGTACCTGGCGTTCGTTCGGGAATTTCGCGCTACAGTCGCGGCAAGACGATGCCCCCTTGCGCCTGGTACTTCCCTTTTTTGTCCTTGTAGCTGACTTCGCAGTCTTCGTCGCTCTCAAAGAAGAGCACCTGGCAGAGCCCCTCGTTGGCGTAAATCTTCGCGGGCAGTGGCGTGGTGTTGCTGATTTCCAGCGTGACGAACCCTTCCCACTCCGGCTCAAACGGCGTTACGTTCACGATGATCCCGCAGCGCGCATAGGTGGATTTCCCCAGGCAGATCGTCAGCACGTTGCGCGGAATCCGGAAATACTCGATCGAACGAGCCAACGCGAAGGAATTCGGGGGGATCAGGCAGGTGTCGCCCTTGTAGTCCACCAGTGAGCGCGGATCGAAATGCTTCGGATCCACGATGGTACTGTTCACGTTTGTGAAAATCCGGAACTCGTCGGCGACACGAATGTCGTAGCCATAGGAAGAAACGCCGTAACTGATCACTCCTTCCCGAATCTGCCGGTCGGTAAACGGCTCGATCATCTTGTGTTCCAGCGCCATCCGGCGAATCCACTTGTCTGGCTTAACGGACATCCATATCCTCCTGTAAGGGGAACGAAAAAGGTGTAATCTCAGAAGAGAAAGTGTAGATGAGGCGGCACGTCTTGACAACCCGGGCTGCAGCCTCTAGCATCGGGCCACGGAATCTGGAGGGTGGCGTGATCAAGCTCGATATCGTAAATGCCGTGGTGGCAAAGACAAACATCAGCCGCACCAAGGCGGAGCAAGCCGTCGAGACGGTCTTCGAATCCCTGAAGAACGCCATGGGCCGCGGGCAGCGGATTGAGTTGCGCAAGTTTGGGGTGTTCAGCGTGAAGCCGCGCAAGACCGGCATCGGACGCAATCCGCGCACCGGAGAAGAAGTGAGCATTCCTCCCGGCAAGGCCGTGCGCTTCAAGCCAGGAAAAGAACTTCAGGGGCTGGAAGATACTGCAGCCGCGAGCGAAACCAAGTAGAACTTCGTGTCAACACCGGAAACAGAGCAGCGCGCTCCCGCTTATCTGGAGCCGCCCATATGGACCACATTTTCCTCCAGGGACACGTATTCCGCCGCCGCACCTCCGCACCCGCCGACTCGTTCCCTGATACTCGCCTCGGGCTTGTTTCTGCTCACACTGGTCACTTCCCTTCTGGCCGGAACGCATTTCGCCGCCGCGTACGCGCATAATCAGGCCGCGTCGCTGGACACTTTCTTCGAAACTTTCCGCCTGTTGTACCGTCATCCGGCTGCGCTTCTCGCCGGCTTGCCTTTCGCCATTACTCTCCTCGGGGTTCTGCTGATGCACGAACTGGGGCACTACTTTGCCTGCCGGCATCATCACATCCTCTCGAGTTACCCATTTTTCATTCCTGCGCCGACGCTCATCGGAACTTTCGGCGCGTTCATTCTGATTCGTTCGCCGATCCGCTCGAAGCGCGCTTTATTCGATGTGGGCGCTTCAGGCCCGCTCGTTGGATTCGCCGTGGCGTTGCCGGCGCTGGCTTACGGAGTGTTGCACGCCAAGGTCATTCCTACGTTGGGCAGCGATGGCAACGCTGATTTAATTTTTGGCGTGCCCCTGATTCTGAAGCTCGTAGCCGCGGTGATTCAGCCCAATGCTCACGCGGCGGACTTGCTGTTGCATCCCGTCGGACGGGCCGCTTGGGTAGGCTTGTTCGCCACGGCGCTGAATCTGCTTCCGGTAGGCCAGTTGGACGGCGGCCACATCCTGCGTTCGGTGAGCCCGCGCGCACATTGGGTGGTTTCGCTGCTGCTGCCCGTGATCTTGGTGCTGCTCGGCGTGTACCTGTGGCGAGGCTGGCTGATCTGGGCGGTGATTTTGCTCGGACTGCGATTCTTGCGCACCGCCCCGATTTACGATCCAACACCGCTTGACCCGAATCGTCGCATGGGCGCGCTGATTGCACTGCTGGTATTCTTGCTGTGCTTCATGCCCAGCCCGTTGTAGCAGAAAAATCGCAACTTTCCCCGAGGCATATGTCCGAACAGGCGACACACAAGCTCGCGCGCATCCTTCGGGAACGCGACTTGCTGCTTCTGTTCATCGGGTCGGTCATCGGCTCCGGCATTTTCCTCACACCTGCGCTGATCCTGCGGCGAGTCGGCGGCTCGGTCGGCGCTTCGCTGATGGTTTGGCTCCTGGGTGGTCTGCTCTCGTTGCTGGGCGCATTGACCTATGCCGAATTGGCCGCCGCCAACCCGGAGGCCGGCGGATTGTATTGCTACATCCGCGACGGTTTCGGCCGGCTACCCGCCTTCTTGTATGGCTGGTGCCTGTTTCTGGTGATCGCCAGCGCTACCATCGGCGCATTGGCCCACGCGTTCACAAAATATCTTCAGGAAATTATTCCGCTGACTTCACTGCAGGCGTCGTTCGTTCTGGTGCTGATGATCGCTGTCGTGACGGCCGTCAATATTTGGGGCACGCGGAAAAGTTCGGACCTGCAGAACGTCACCACGCTGATGAAAGTCGGCATCATCCTCGTGCTCAGCGGGGTTTTGCTGGTGCTCGGCTCCCGGCACGGCCATCACGGCCGCGAACTCACCGCGGCCACGGGTTCGTCCCTGCACGGCTTCGCTCTGCTTTCAGGAATCGGCTTCGCCATGATTTCCGTGCTGTGGGCTTACGAAGGCTGGCAATTTGGAACCTACAGTGCCGGAGAAGTGAAAGACCCGCAGCGCAGCTTCCCGCGCGCCTTTCTTCTGGGATCGCTGCTGCTCGCTGGCCTGTATCTCTTTGCCGTTGTGGCCTACCTCGTCGCGTTAGGGCCGAGCGTCGCCGCAACGAGCGATACCATCGCAGCCGCTGCAGCAACCACAGTCTTGGGCCCATGGGCCGGAAAGCTGGTGGCTGCAGCGATTCTCATCTCCACGTTCAGTTCCGCGAACAGCGTGATGCTCACCGCTCCGCGCGTGTATTTCGCCATGGCCAACGATAAATTGTTCTTCAAACAGTTCGCCGAAGTTCATCCGCGGTTTGGCACACCCGCGGCGGCAGTCTTGGCCTTGGGCGTGTGGTCCTGTGTCCTGGCCTTGGTGGGAGGATTTGCCAAGCTCGCCGACAGCGTGATTTTCATCGGCTGGATATTTTACGGACTGGGGGCCGCGGCGATTTTCCCGATTCGCCGGGCCAGCAAAGGAAAGCAAATTCCCTATCGCGTACCGGGCTATCCTGTGACGCCACTACTATTTGTGTTGGCCGCGCTGGCTCTTGTTGGCAACGCCATCTACGCGGCCGTCAAAGATCCTCATGAGTTCATCTACCTGCTGGGGGCGTTGGGCCTGATGCTGCTCGGCCTGCCGAGTTACTTTTTCTGGAGACGCAAACAAGCGCGCGCTTCGGGAAAATGATCACAGCAAGGACAAGGGGTCCATATCGACGAGGACGGCTGTTTGGGGAATCGCGTTCGCGTCGCAAAACGAAAGCGCCCCGCTCAGAAGTTTCGTGAGCTGCGACCGCTTCGGCGATTTCAGCAAAAACTGGTAGCGATGCTCCTTCTTCAGCCGCGCCAGCGGCGCCGAGGCGGGACCCAACACGCGCACACCCTTGCCGTCGTGCGGCGAAAAGTATTCGCTCAAACGCCGCGACCAGCGAATAGCGTTCTCCAGGTTCTTGTCGCGCACAATCACGTTCGCCAGCGAGCTGAACGGCGGATAGCCCATCAGCCTGCGAAAGTTCAGCTCTCGTTCGTAAAACGATAGATAGTCCTGGCGCACCGCGTCCTGAATGGCGTAATGCTCCGGATAAAACGTCTGGATGAGCACGCGCCCGGGCAATTCACCGCGGCCGGCGCGCCCCGCAACCTGCGTAAGCAACTGAAAGGTGCGTTCCGCGGCCCGAAAGTCGGGAAGGCTCAGCGAGGAATCCGCGGAGACCACACCGACAAGCGTGACACGCTGGAAATCGTGGCCCTTCGCGAGCATCTGCGTGCCCACCAGGATGTCGAGCGCCCCGCCGGCAAAGGCACCGAGCGTCTCTTGATACTGCTGCTTGGTACGCGCCGTGTCTCGATCGAGCCGCGCAATCCGCGCGCCAGGAAATTCCTTTCGCATCCGCTCTTCCAGATGTTCCGAACCCTCGCCAAAAAAGTAGACGTACTTCGAGTCGCACTTCGGGCAGGTCTTCGGCACCGGCTGAATCGAGCCGCAGTAGTGGCACTCCAGGCGATTGCGGCTTTTGTGATGTGTCATCGAAATGCTGCAATTGACGCACTGCACGGACGCGCCGCAGCTTCGGCACAGGACCGACCAGGAATAACCGCGCCGGTTGATGAGCACGAGCGCCTGGGTGTTGAACTCCAGGCACTCTGCGATGCCATCGTGGAGCACCCTGGAAATGGGGCTGGCCTGAAAAGTCTGCGCAAAGTCCTGGCGCAAGTCGACAATTTCCACCGAAGCGAGCGAGCGATTTTCCACGCGCGTTGTGATCGTCAGCAACTCGTATTTGCCATTCACCGCGTGGTGATACGTCTCCAACGACGGAGTGGCAGACCCCAAAAGCGCCGCGGCACTTTCCAGTTTGGCGCGCACGATGGCCACGTCGCGCCCGTGATACCGCGGAGTTTCCTCCTGCTTGTAGCTGTTCTCCTGCTCCTCATCGACAATGATCAGCCCAAGGTTTTCCACCGGCGCGAAAATCGCGGAACGCGTGCCCACCACAACTCGAGCCTGCCCGTTGCGCACTCGCCACCATTCCCGCGTGCGCTCGACGTCGCTCAGGGCCGAGTGCAGCACCGCGACGCCTTCGAAATGCGCCCCAAACCATGCGCGGCATTGCCGCCCGACCCACAGTGTCAGGGCGATTTCCGGCACCAGCACCAGGGCGGTTTTCCCGCGCGCCAGCGCTTCCTGAACGCTACGCAGGTACACCTCCGTTTTTCCACTCCCCGTGACGCCGTGAAGAAGCAGCACACCAAATTCGCCAAGCTCGAAGCGTGAACGAATGGCGCTAAATGCGCGATCCTGCGCTTCGTTCAGCGAATGCGCCGGCGGAATGTATCCGGAGTCGAATGGATCTTCCGCCGGGTCAATCGCTTCCTCCCAACTGTCCAGCAACGCATCGCGCAACATACGCTCGACAACGGCACGCGACACTTCCGGCAACTTGAGCAGCTTGGCCAAAGGCAGCGGCCCGCGCTCGGTTGTGAGCAACAACCGCATCCGCTCTTCCTTCTCGCCAAGTTGCGCGGAAGAGCCCTGCGGCCCTTTCCACGCGACGATTCGCTGCGTCTTACGCTTCCGTCCCTGCATACTTTCTCGAATTTCTAGAAAGCCACGTCTTTGCAGTCGCTGCAAATCTTCCGGCGCGATCCCGAGTTTGGTGGAGGAGCCCAGAAGCGCGGGCCCCTTCTTCTCGCTGAGCTTCCGCAGGAAGTCCACCTGCTGCGTGGAGAGGTCCGTCAGTGCCATTCCCACCCCCAAATCGGCGATGAGGGTCCACCCGGTTTCGGTCAGCACAGTCTCGCGACGCAGCGACAGGTCCGTGACCGGGGGCAGCATGGCGCGAAACACTTCTCCAATGGGCGCCAGGTAATAACCGGCAATCCAGTGGCCCAGTTCGATGAGCTTGGGCGTGAGCGCGGGAAGAAGATCGAGGACGCTGCTGATTTCTCGGATCTTCGCGCCTTCCGGCGGCGCTTCAACCATTTCCACAACGACGCCCACGAGCGACTTCTTTCTGAAGGGCGCAAGCACGCGGCTGCCGGGCATCACCTGTCCGCGCAAAGCTTCAGGAACGGCGTAGGTAAACGTCGTGCGCAGCGGCACCGGCAGAGCAACGTTGCAATAAGCAGCGGGCATCCCGCGTGTAGTGTAGCAGCACACACGAATTGCAAAAAAAGCTCGGAGCGCGGTTGTGCAAAACTTCGCGCAGCTTCAGCGGCTGATCAGAACAACACCCGCGAAAATCGCGGTAATACCCAGCCACTGCGAGCGCGAAATGTGCTCGCGCAAAAGGATCGCCGCCAGTGCCACCGTCACCGCGCCATAGAGCGAAGCCAATACGCTGACAACAGACACCTGCTCGTGCTGCATGCCGTAATTGTTAAACACGTAGGCGCTAGTATCGAGCAGGCCCACTGCGAATATCCAGGGCACATCTCTTTTCGAAGGCGGGGCCATGGATTGGCGTGCGAGCAGGATCACAAGCAAAGTTGCGCAGATACTTGTGGCGCGAATGGTCCAGACCGAAGGCGCCGCACCCAGCGCCGGCACCACGCGAATACCAAGCAACCAGAACATCACGCCGAATCCGATTGCAGAAAGTAGCGCCCAGCCCACACCCAGATTTTTCTTGCCGGGATGAGCTTTTCCGTCCAACAGATTTGCATCTTCGAGAATTTTTTCGCCACTCGCCACCAGCAGTACTCCAACGATAGTCAGAATGCTTCCCGCGAGACGCACCAAAGTGAGCCGCTCGCCGGTAAAGACCGAGAGCAGCAGTGTGAGGACGGGGTAACTGGCCGACAGCGGCGCAACGATCGACATTTTGCCGATTTCAAACGAACGGTAAAGCGCCAGGGTCGAAACGGTATTCAGACCACCGGCACAGATGCCCCAAGCCCACGGCCGCCAGCCGGAGCCATCCGCCAGATGTCCCCAGCCACCAAGCTGCGGCATCACCAGCGTGAGCAGCAAGCAACCACATACCTGCATATACAACATGGTGCGGAAAGTGCCGAGCTTGCGCGTGGCAAATCGCGCGAAAAGGTCCGCGCTCCCCCAACACAGCGCGGTCGCCAACCCGAGGAGGATTCCCATCTTGTGATTCTACGATTTGTTTTTCTTGGGAACTTGCAGCCCTAGTTCCGCCATAACCTTCTGCAGGTCTTTCCAGACTTCGCCCTTGGCGTTGGGGTTCCGCAGCAAATACGCGGGATGATACGTGGCCATGAGCCTGCGCCCACGCCATTGCAACCATTCCCCGCGAAATTGCGAAATGCCTCGGGTAGTTTCCAGCAACGTCTTCGCCGCCACGGCGCCCAAGCAGACAATCACCTTCGGCTGAATCACATCAATCTGCCGCAGCAAATAAGGCGAGCACGTGCTTACTTCGTCAGACTCGGGTGCGCGATTCTCCGGCGGGCGGCACTTCACCACGTTGCAGATGTACACATCTTTGCGCTGCAAGCCCATCGCTTCAATCATCTGCGTTAGGAGTTTTCCGGCGCGGCCAACAAACGGCAGCCCTTGCATGTCTTCGTCGGCGCCAGGGCCTTCGCCAATGAACACCAGTTCGGCCTTGGGATTTCCGTCGCCAAACACGATTTTGTGGCGGCCCTTGTGCAGTTTGCAGCGCGTACAATCGCCGATGTCTTCACGAATCTTCAGCAGCGTGTCGTCTTTCACCTTATCTACCACTTCAAACAGAGACGGCCCTGTGGGCGGCGGCAGAACGTCGCGCAGCGGCGTTGACGTTTTCTCCGGCTCGAGCTTTGGCTTCGGCGCACTTTTCGGCAAAGAACTCTCCTCGAACACAGGGATGGGTGAAGCCGGCGTGGCCAGCGCAGCGCTGCTCACGTAGGAAATCCGCGTCGCGCCGCGTTCGCGGTAAAACAATCGGATACCGAGATCTTCGTGGTAGCGAAGGCGCGCTTCGATTTTCTTCTGCAGGGATTCGGGAATTCGCTCGGCCATGGTTCGGTCAATCGCCCGCGCGATGGGAGGCTGGCTTGCTGCGCAGAACGCCACGCAACCGCAGCGCTTCGTCCAGAATGCGTTGCCCCACTTCCACCTTGCTCAGGCGGGGTAGCGGCAGATCGCGGCCGTCGCGCGAGAACAGCGTCACGATGTTGGTGTCGACATCAAAACCTGCGCCCTCCGCGGTCACGTCGTTGGCCACAATCACGTCCGCATTCTTTGAGGCCAACTTCTGCCGCGCGTTCTCTGCCACGTTTTCAGTTTCCGCGGCGAACCCGACTACCAGCCTGTCGCCCTTCTCGCGGGCCATCGTCGCCAGAATATCCGGATTGGGCTCCAGACGAATCGTCACAGCCTCCCCACCGCGCTTAATCTTGCTGGGAGAAGGGTCGGCCACCCGGTAATCAGCCACCGCAGCCGCAAAAATTGCCATGGTGCTCGCAGGAAAATGTTTTTGTACGGCGCGCAGCATCTCTTCCGTGGAGCGCACGCCCACTCGCTCGACGCCTTCGGGACATTCCAGCGCCGTCGGCCCGCTCACGAGCATGACCTCCGCCCCTCGCCGCGCCGCCGCTTCCGCGATGGCATAGCCCATTTTCCCTGAGGAACGATTCGTAAGGAAGCGCACTGGATCAATGTCCTCGCAGGTCGGTCCCGCCGTAACCAGCAAGGTCTCTCCCGCCAGATCGTGTTTTGCTTGCAGAACTTCCTGCACCGCTTTCAGAATCTCTTCTTGCCCTGCTAAACGACCGGGACCCGTCATACCACAGGCCAGATAGCCCTCGCCAGGCTCCACGATGCGAACGCCGCGAGCGCGCAGCGTTGCCAAATTCTCCTGCGTGGCCGCGTGCTGCCACATGTTGACGTTCATCGCTGGCGCCACGATCACCGGAGCGGTCGACGCCAAATAAAGCGTCGAAAGAAAATCGTCCGCAATCCCTCGCGCTAATTTTGCCAGCGTGTCCGCGGTTGCCGGCGCCACCAGCAAGAGATCGGTACGCTGGGCCACCGCGATATGCTCAATCGCGCTTTCCAGGTTAGCGTCTCCGCCGGCAGAGCCCGCGAATAGATCGCTGATCACGTTCTGACCGCTGAGCGCCGCGAAGGTTAGAGGAGTGATGAATTCGCGCGCGGCACGCGTCATGACAACTTGAACGCAGTGACCCTCTTGCTGAAGGCGGCGGACCAATTCCGCGGACTTATAGGCCGCGACTCCACCGGTAACGCCGAGGGTGATGCGCATGGATACCTCGCAGGCGCGCTATTTGCGGCGCTTGCTGTCCTTTTCTTCTTCCGAACCCGGCTCGGTGAAATCGTACTCGATCAGGCCGTGGTTGACCTCATCGCAGGCGATACGGGTCGCCTTCTGCGTACGCAGGTTTTCGACTAACGGCGGCGCCCCGGCCATGATCTGCCGGGCGCGACGAGCTGCCAGCACCACATACGCAAACTGGCTCTGCGGAGCTTTGGTTTGCACGGTCATCAGTGTCTTACCCCCCAAACGATGCAAGCAATTGGTTCACGCGATCGAGGCGCCTTTCGTTCGTGCAGCGCAGCGCCACTACAATGGCCTGAGCTTCACGACCGGCACGTTCCACGTCGTCGTTCACCACACAAAAATCATAAAACTTTTCGCTGGCTACAATTTCATCGCGTGCCATAGCCAGCCGCCGCGCAATCTCTTCGTCGGTATCCTGACCACGGCTCCGCAACCGCCGTTCGAGTTCTTCGCGCGAAGGCGGCAGAATGAAAATCGCCACGGACTCCGGCAATTTTTCCTTCACTTGCGCCGCACCCTGCACATCGATCTCAAGGACCAGGTCAAGTCCGCCTGCCCGGGCTTCTTCCAGCCATTTCTTCGGCGTGCCATACGAATGCTTGCCGAAGACACGAGCGTACTCCAGAAACTCGCCCCGGGATACCATGGAGGCAAACTCTGCCTCGGTGACGAAATCATAACACTTTCCACTAGCTTCAGTCGTCCGCCGAGACCTAGTGGTATATGACACCGAGGACATCGTTCCCGGCAGCTCCAGAATCTTCTGAACCAAGGTCGATTTTCCGGAGCCCGAGGGTCCCGACACGATCAACACCAGCGGCGAAACTCCTTTTGCCTCGCTCATTCGATGTTCTGCACCTGTTCCCGCAATTTTTCGATTTCGGCTTTGATTTCCAGAGAGAGGCCGGTAATCGCCAGCGCTTCGCTCTCTACGCCGGGAGTTTTGGAGAGCATGGTATTGGCTTCGCGGTGCATTTCCTGGAGCAGAAAATCAAGTTTCTTGCCGAGTTCGCCGGCATTATCCACCAGCTTGGCAAACTGCTGCAGGTGGCTGCGCAGGCGGTCGAGTTCTTCGCTGATGTCGCTGCGTTCCGCCAGTAGCGCGGCTTCTTGGGTCACCCGCGCCGGATCCACAATCGTGCCGCCCAACAATTCCTTCAACCGAGTTTCCAAACGCCGGACGAATGCGGGCCGCAGCGTTTCGACCAGCCCGCGTACTTCATCGGCCAGCGATGCGATGCGAGCCAGCCGCGCGCGCAGTTCTTCCACCAGATGGCGGCCCTCGGCAAACCGCATCTCGTCCAACCTCGCCAGCGCTTCACGCAACAAATGGTCAAGCACCTTGCCGAACTCTTCCTGCTCTTCATCCGAATCAGGCAGCGCCGGCGCAAGACCGGCGATCACGCCCGGCAGCCGCAGCAGCGATACCAGATCCAACTCGGATTTCGCGCCGGTCTGCTGGCGCAGTTCATCCGCTGCGCGCAGGTACGCTTGCAGCAATTCTTTATTGACGTGAACCGGGGCAGCCTTGCCGGGTTCCACGTTGACGTGCACATCCACGTGGCCGCGGTGAATGCGCTCGCGAACCGTTTGCCGCAATCGGAACTCATAGGGCTCCAGCGATTCCGGTATGCGCAACTTCACGTCCAGAAAACGGTGATTGACGCTCTTCACACTCAAGCGAATAGACCAGCCGCCATGCTCGGTACGCACGGTGGCATACCCGGTCATCGAGCGGCACTCCGCTTTTCCGTTCGTCGCAGTTCGTTCTTCCGTGCTTGTCTTCACACTCATATCTTTTTGCGCGCATTCGCTGCAGCATTGTTTTGCTTCTCTGCCGGAGCGAGCAGCTCTTCATCCATAAACTGCAAATCGTGCAGGCGGGCATAGCTCCCGCCCAACGTCAGAAGATCGGCGTGCGTGCCGCACTCGCGAATCGTCCCATCTTCCAGCACCAGAATTCTATCGGCTTTGCGAATTGTACCCAAGCGATGCGCAATCACAAAGGTCGTGCGACCCACCATCAGGTTACTGAGAGCGCGCTGCACATACAGTTCGGATTCGGAGTCCAACTCCGAGGTCGCTTCATCGAGAATCAGTATGGGCGAATCCTTCAGAATCGCGCGGGCGATGGCGATGCGCTGGCGTTGGCCGCCGCTGAGCCGCGTGCCGCGTTCGCCGATCAGCGTATCGTAGCCCTGCGGCAACTCCAGAATGAAGTCGTGCGCCAGCGCGGCCTGCGCCGCCTGGATCACGCGCTCCTGCGGAACATTGCTCATGCCGTAGCAAATGTTGTTCCGCACCGTATCGTGAAAGAGAATATTTTCCTGCGTGACCATGGCGATCTGGCCGCGCAGCGATCGCAGGGTAACGTCGCGAATGTCCGCCCCGTCAACTCGAATCGTGCCGGAACTGGCCGCGTAAAAGCGCGGAATCAGATTGACCAGCGTCGTCTTCCCCGCACCGCTGGAGCCTACGAAGGCCACCAGTTCTCCTTTGCGCGCCTGAAAGCTCACGTCGCGTAGCACAGGTGTCGTGTCGTACGCGAAGCCCACGTTTTGAAATTCGATTTCGCGCGAGAATGCCGGCAAGGGCTTCGCGCCGGGCGCGTCCTGCTCCTCCTGCTTCAAATCCAGGTACGCGAAGACATGCGTTGTGGCGCCCTGCGCCTGTTGAAACTGCTGGTACACTGCGCCCATGCGCTTGATGGGCTCGTAGGACTTGATCAGGCAATACACGAAGCTGAAAAATAGTCCCACAGTCATTTGTTGCAGGCGAATTTTGTCTCGCGCATGAAGCAGGAGCAAACAAATCACCACGGGCAAAAGCAAGTCCATCAGTGGCGAGGTTACAACCTGCGCGCGCACCCAACGCATGGTTTCGCGAAGCAAGCGCTTGGCCGCAGCCTGGAATTTCGTGACTTCGAAATCCTCCATGCCGAAGGCTTTCACAATGCGGTTCCCTGCCACGGTTTCCTGCAGAATCTGGTTCAGTTCTCCCAGCTTGCTCTGGCTGCTTTCCACCGAACGGCGAATCTTGCGTCCCAATCTCCCGACCGGCCAAACCACGGCAGGCAGAAAAAGCGCGCAGCCCAGCGTCATCTTCCAATCGATGTAGAAGAGCACGGCAATAAACGCGACGAACGAAAAACTTTGCCGAAAAACATCCGCCAGATACTCGGAAAGCGCGGGCCGCGCCCGTTCCACATCATTGATCACTCCCGACATCACCCGCCCGGTTGGTTGGCTCTGGAAAAATCCTATCGGCTGGCGGATGATCTTTTCATAGACTTTGTTCCGCAAGTCGGTGAGCGCACGATGTCCGACGAATTGAATCAGCGTGCTGCCGCCAAACTCCGCCACAGACTTTACGAAAAAAACCACCAGTAGCGAGATTGAAACAACCGGCCAAACATTGTGAATGCTGTGCGGAAAAAAGCGATTCAGGTAGATCGCGGGGCCGCCGTGGGGCACGGTGAACAAAAGCACGTTGGAATCGGGAG
>Ga0210406_10005443_pt1 | contig 13348 bp, 18 predicted proteins | sample IncBWC30MmetaG_FD_155454 | JGI IMG/M metagenome (GOLD analysis project Ga0210406, IMG submission 155454) | Forest soil microbial communities from Barre Woods Harvard Forest LTER site, Petersham, Massachusetts, United States - Inc-BW-C-30-M | ecosystem: Environmental > Terrestrial > Soil >... | reverse complement strand
TGGGGACTGGCATTTGGTCCATGCACTACATTGGGATGCTGGCGTTCATCCTGCCGATTCCCGTGGCCTACCATTGGCCGACCGTTCTGCTGTCACTGTTTGCGGCCATTCTGGCTTCGGTCGTTGCGCTGGGTGTGGTGAGCCGGCAGAAAATGGGTTGGTTTCGGGCGCTCGCCGGAAGTGTCCTCATGGGTGCGGGTATTGCAAGCATGCATTACATCGGCATGGCCGCCATCCGTTTACCGGCTATATGCCAGTTCAATTCCTTTCTCGTCGTCTTGTCCGTCGTGTTCGCGGTTCTGATTTCTCTCGCCGCGCTTTGGATTACCTTTCACTTTCGAGATGCGAACACTGGGATCGGCCGGGAAAAGCTAGCTGGAGCCGTCGTGATGGGCGCTGCGATCCCCGTCATGCATTACACCGGCATGGCCGCCGCCAGCTTCACGCCCTCGGGCATGCCAGCGGACCCGTCTCACGCTGTAAGCATCTCCGCACTCGGCACCACCGGAATAGCCGCCGTCACCTTTATCGTCCTCGGGTTGGCTCTGCTGACGTCCTGGGTGGATAGGCGATTCGCTGTCCAGACCTTGGAACTGCAGGAAAAGAAGCTGCAGCGAAGCGAGGCGTATTTGGCTGAAGCCCAAGGGCTCAGTCATACCGGGAGCTTCGGCTGGAGCGTTTCTACTGGAGAGATCATCTGGTCAGAGGAAACCTTTCGCATCTTCCAATACGACCCAACCACGAAGCCGACCGTGGAACTTATTCTCCAACGGGTTCATCCGGAAGACGCGGCGCTCGTGAAACAGACAATCGAACGCGCGTCGCAGGATGGGAAGAATTTTGAACATGAATATCGCTTGCTGATGCCGGATGGTTCCGTCAAACATCTCCACGTTGTGGCTCATGCCTTAAGCGATGAATCGTACAGCGTAGAGTTCGTAGGAGCGGTGATGGACGTCACCGAGCGCAAGCAGGCAGAAGAGGCGCGGGAGGCTCTGCGCCAGGCGCAGGCCGATCTCGCACGCGTCAGCCGGGTGACCACCATGGGAGAGTTAACCGCTTCCCTGGCGCACGAAGTGAATCAACCAATCGCCGCGGCTAGCACCAACGCTAATACCTGCTTGCGCTGGCTCGCGGGCGACACTCCAAACGTGCAAGAGGCGCGCGCGGCTGCCATGAGAATTGTGAAAGACGTAAAGCGCGCGGGGGAAATTATCAGCCAGATCCGCCAGCTCTTCAAGAAAGGTACTTCGCAACGCGAGTTCGTGGACGTAAACGAGATTATTCGAGAGATGACGGCTCTTTTGCGCGGCGAGACCACCGGATACGACATATTAGTCGGGACGGACCTTGCGGCAGATCTTCCCCACGTCACGGCCGACCGCGTGCAATTGCAGCAGGTGCTGATGAATCTAATGATGAACAGCATTGACGCGATGAGGGATGTGGATGGAGCCCGTGAGCTCACCATCAACTCACAGCGAGGGGAAGACGAGCAACTTGTGGTGTCGGTCAGCGATACGGGAGTGGGGCTCCCGCCGCAGCAGGCGGATCAGATCTTTAACGCGTTCTTTACCACCAAACCTCATGGCACCGGCATGGGACTTCGCATCAGCCGATCTATTGTGGAATCGCATGGCGGCCGCTTGTGGGCTGCCGTCAACTCCCCGCGCGGGGCAAGGTTTTGTTTCACTCTGCCCACTAAGGCCGAAGCGCATGAATGACGGCCTCAGACGCTCCGACGGTGTTCGTCGTTTGATGACGATGCCGGTGTCGCGTCCATCCAAGGACTACTGACATCGGCGAGCTTACCGTGCACAGCCTTCGGGATGGGCGAAGAACATCCATGGCCGGCACTGGGACATCTCTCGACCCGTTACGGTTCCGGTTTCACACACCTGGGGAAGCGTCTTAACGTCAGTGCATCGGACGTGGAGGCACTGGTCCATCCCGAGCACATCTCGGTAGAATCGCTAAGGGTCACCGCAGAAAGCTTTTCAATATTCACCACCCACCTCACCAATCCGCCTCTCCACCTCATCAGCCCTCAAAACCAGCGCCAAGTCCGCACCATCAACCCTCATCCCAACCGCACCACATACAAGTCACCGGCGCTTAAAAGTCCACAGGCAATGCGGCTTTTCGACAACTCCGGCCCGCAAAACCCGTGACCCACATCTCACGAAAAATCCGCGACTACGCCACGCAGAATCCGCGACCCGCACCTCACCTCTTATCTCGGGTATCCCCGTCTCCCGCGAGGCCGCAAACGAAAGGCCTTTCCGTGAGTGTAGTTACTTTTGAACGGTCCCCGCGTTGACCTTCCGTACCTTAACTGGGTACACAGCTCAAGGTACGATCAGACTTCGCATCAAGGAGATATCCATGTATCGACGCTTGGCGATCATTGCATCGTTCCTCGTCATCTTCTGGACGCTGGTCGCTTGCTCACACGCACCGTCAGGCGAAAACGCAGAGGCTTCGCCCGCCGCACCATCAGGCGAAAATGCAGAGGGTTCGCCCGCACGGAGCTTTTTCGCCAGCAAACAGACCACACTGCCTGCCGGGACTATAATCACGGTACGGCTAGGCCACGCGGTAGGTTCAAAGATCAGCTCAAACGACGACCACTTTAGCGCGACCGTTGCAAAATCCGTCCAAGTGGGCGGGAAGACGGTAGTGCCCGCCGGAGCCGAGGCCTCCGGCAGAGTCGTGGAAGCCGTGCCGCAGGGCCGCTTCAAAGGTGCCGCCGTACTCCGCCTCGTCCTCGAGTCCGTCACGGTTAATGGCGAAGCGCGCGACGTAAAAACAAGTTCAGTCAGTCGCTCCCTCAAGGGCAAGGGCAAACGCACGGCCACTCTGATCGGTGGTGGAACTGGAGCCGGTGCCCTTATCGGGGGTCTCGCCGGCGGCGGCAAAGGAGCCCTCATCGGTGCAGCGGCGGGTGCGGGTGCCGGAACCGCAGGAGCGGCATACACCGGGAATAAAGAGATCGTCTTGCCTGCCGAATCAATCCTGAGTTTCACACTCACGGAACCGATCATGATAAAGATGTAGCGACAGGTCCCCCCGCATTCGTACGCGAAACCCTACGAAGCCGCCTCTCACCGGCGGCTTTGCTTTGTCTGCACCATGGGAGTCCACACCAGCGCGCCTTTCTCACCAACACCAACGGCGCCGCCAACATCACGTTGGACAACTTGAACCTTGCCTCTTTCGGCAATTCGTCTGTTGCGTCCACCGGTGTGGTTAGTGGATTCATCCTAAACGGCGTCATCCACAACAATCAGACTTGGAACGATCCCAAGGCGCCATACCTCGGTTTTCTCATTCCTCTTGACTCCCTCCTCCCGCGGGAGGACAATCCGGCCCAATTGCGCTTCCCTTTGGGAGGTGGAGTATGTATTCCCCGCCGCCACTTCGTGGCCAGCCAGTTCTTGCTAACAAGAAAGTTCTCCTCATCGACCGCAACCAACCTACCCGCGATGTGCGGATTCGGGTTCTGCAGAGTCATGGCGTCGAGGTGCACGCGGCCAAGGATCTCCCCGGCGCGCGATTTCTCTGGCAACCCAATGTGTATGACTTGATATTGCTCGACGTGCGCAGACACCTGCCTGGAGAAGCACTCGAATTCTACGAGCAGATTAGAAGCGCGAGTCCTAATGAGCACTTCGCCTTCCTAGTTGGGCCGCCGGCCTATCTCACGCAAAGATGGCCTGGTGAAGTCACCGAGGTTGGTAGCTCCCAGGGACAAGGGGGGGCGACCGTCAGGCGATTCTTGACCGCTGCCTGAGACATTCTTCTTTGGACCAAACCGAAGTCTAAGAGCGAGATCGCTGAGACGCGCTTCGACCTTCGCCTCTTGCAAGAATTTCTAAGCAATCCTAATTTCGTGGCAACGAACCACACCCACCAAGACCGCTAACCCGCGGTCTTTTTCGTTTTGTTAGTTTCTTGCAAACGCCAAGCTCAACGCACTCGTTGCCATCTGGGTCTATCGCGCAGTCTTGAATTCTTCGCACTTTGGGTTTGCCCTCGGCCCGCGTGCGTCCGTTACCGAATGTGGAGCAGCGATGCTGCGACGATTCGAGAACGTTGCGTCCTTTCCCTTCCCTGATTGTTCAGGACCTATCCGCGCCAATCAATTCGTCGACTGTAGAGACCAGAGCGCCCGTTTTCGCCTTCTCGACCACTCGACAGATTCCGTGTTTCTTGGCTTCGAGGTCCACTGCCGACCCATAAATTGTGTGCAGCACGATTTTTGCTTCCGGTAAGACCTTGCTGATCTCTTCAGCCGCTTTCAGCCCGTTCCATTCGGGCATTGCGAAATCCAAGACTATCAAGTCGGGTTTTAGTGCGACAGCCTTCCCGACAGCCTCACGGCCGGTTACGGCGTCGCCGCACACTTCCCAACCAGGGTGTGATTCGAGCATTGCGCGGACAGCGCGCAACGCCGATTTGTGGTCATCAGCTATGAGGATGCGCTTTGCCACTAAAGCAATCTCCGAAAAGGAAAGCCCCGCACCGGTGGAGTTCGGCTCCCTTGGGCGAGCACCGGACGGACAATCCGGCACGGGAGCTAAGCGTTCTCGTGTTGAAGGGGAAGGTTACTTCGCAGTTCGCTCTGCTCAAATACAAGCAAGCATGTAGAACCCAGGAGGTTTTGCTGGTAGGTGAACGTCACACACATGTATACAAAACTCGCCTGACCTCTCCGACAGAGCTGGAATGCACCTGGCAAGGCCGCTATGAGCTCGCCGCATCCACCAAAGCCGCATAATCACACACCATAACGCCACCCAGCAATAGCCCCCCCAAAAAAGACACACAGCAAAACAATGAACCGCATTAAAAAAGCCGCACTCAGTGCGGCTTCCGCTTCTTCAGTCACGCAAAATCCGAGACCCACTCCTCGCGAGAAATCCGAGATCCCCCGACCGTTACTGCACCAATGTTGCATGATGGAGCTAGTACCAGTTCAGGCGCAGTTTTGGGTGGGCCCGTTCCATCCCTTCGTCGATCCTGCCACTTCAAGGAGACGCGGAAGTTCTTGGGTTAAGCGCTCTTTCATCACAAACGCGAACGCGCCGCTTTCTAGACTGGCCTTCCAGACTCCCTCATCTTCGAAGGCCGACATCAGGATCACAACGATGCCTGGCAGTTCTCTCGTCAGCTGCAAAGCCGCCTCCAATCCCGTCATTTCCGGCATCCGAACGTCCATCAGGACCAAGTCCGGCGCCCACTCGTGAGCCAACTCGATTGCCTCGCGTCCACTGCGGCCTTTTGCGATCACCACAACGTTCGATAGGGTGTCCAGGAAGGCGCAGAGATAGCGAACGAAATCGATAGCATCATCGATGACCAGCGTCCGGATTCGCTTTTCGCCGGGCGGCATGGGAACTCCGTAAACAGCGCACCAGGGCGATGCGAGTGAGGCACTTCGAAGGCGAGAGCGCGTTCAGCCTTTCCGTTGTGCCGTGGAACAAACTTTCATTCTGAGTATCGGCTAGGAGCCAATCATAGTCTTCACCGTGCTTGGCCAGTTGGAGTTTTTCCGACACGCGCTCACTTGAGCACCCTGTGGGAGGTGAGTATGTATCGCCCACCACCGCTTGGTGGCCAGCCAGGTCTGCTAACAAGAAAGTTCTCCTCATCGATCGTAACCAACCTACCCGCGATGTGCGGATTCGGGTTCTGCAAAGGCACGGCGTCGAGGTGCACGTAGCCAAAGATCTGTCCGTGGCGCGATTTCTCTGGCATCCCAATGTGTACGAATTGATATTGCTCGACGTGCGCAGGCACCTGCCTGGAGAAGCACTCGAATTCTACGAGCAAATTAGAAGCGCGAGTCCTAATGAGCACTTCGCCTTCCTAGTTGGGCCGCCGGTCTATCTCACGCGAAGATGCCAAAAGGGGCTTGTTTTAATTGACACTCTCCTCTGCTTTTGACGCCCGCAACCCCACTGCCGTCGCTTCTCTTCCTTGGGCCAAAAGAGGAGAGGCGGCCTTAACCCGCCGTCACTGTTTTTCCCTTGGGGGAGGGAGAGCACGTGACGGCGGTTTCTCCTGCGTAATTGCCATGCCGAAGCCGGGAGGCCCTAATTGCCCCATCCCGTTAACTTAGATACCAAATAACAAAACGCCGCACTCCCGTGCGGCTTATCCCTCAAGAACCACGCAAAATCCGAGACCCGCATCTCACGAAAAACTCATGACCTAATCGCTGCCTGATGCCGCATTTTCTCTCCGTTGCTGTCAGACGGTTTTCTGAACAAGAGGGCGGAGGAGCAGTTCCGCCCGAAGACTTCGAGAATCCACTCCACCAAGACCGCTAGCTCGCGGTCTTTTTAGCTTTGTCTGAAAGAGGCTTGGAGGAGGCCAGTTTCGGATGTAGGTTGCCAGCGGGAAAACTCCTGTTTTTGGACCCCAGAAGCCAATCGAATATCGGCAGGAAAATGTTGAAGTTCCTTAGGGGCCTAGCATGGTGTGACAAATGATGAGCCCTCCAGGCATCCGGCACCCACCTACCGTCGTGTATGCGCAGGTGGACCTCTATCCCCGCCACCAGGTAGGCCAGGAATGCAGCAGATACCCCGGTCAGCATCCGCAGGTGGAGCAACTGGTCGGGAACGGCAAAAAGCAGAACATTCGTGATAAAGATGGCAATCCAGAATCCGATGGTCATGGTGATGTGCTGGCGATTGGAAGGCGCAGAATGATGCAGTGCATGACGCATGGCAGCCGCTTGGTACACGCTAGGCCAGTGCATCGCCCAGCGATGATATGCATACTCGATCCAGTTTGACCATACCAACCCGGCGAAGAAGCCCGCCAGAAATCTCATTTGACCACCACCGCTGGTTGCTCACAGCCCATGCGATAGGTGACGGTAGCGGTACGGCAGTGCGGCGGGTTATAAGACAGGTCACAGCCGACGAAATGAATGCTGGTAGCGCATTCTAGCGGGATATTAACGGTAGGCAGGAACAGCTTAGATCGGGAACGCGGTGCGCAGCCGGTCAGGCTAGCTATCAACAGCACACTGACCCAGGCCCGGCCCACCATGAAATACGCCCCTCATGTGGGAGGGCTTGCTGCTTGGACACTCGTCGATTCGCGGTGCCCCGCAACTATTCATTGCAAGGGTAGGTTCGTTCGAGAGGCAGGTAAATGGCCTTTGTGTGCCAACCTGCACAGCACTTTTAGGCTATTCGAGTTTCGAGTGATCGTTGTAGGAATCGGTCGCATGGAATGCGAAAAAAAGAATGCATTGAAAACAACAATTCCGATTTCGTGGCAACGAACCACGCCCACCAGGACCGCTAACCCGCGGTCTTTTTTCGATTCCCATGCTTCCCCGTCGCGCTGTTGCGCTTAAACGAGGTGGCAAGTTACGGTGCGTGTTCGGCTTCGGGTAGTGGGCGGGCTTCGATCTCTCGCGCCAACACTCTCAGACCAGTGAGTGCGTCGCTCAAGGCTTGTTGCTCTTCGCGTGTCCCGCCGTGGTCCATCTGCAATTCATGAAGCCGGGCATCAATCGCAGCCTTCGCGGCCTGAGTGTGCTGTTGCATCTTCGCAAGGTCGGTTTCGACAATGGCGACTTCGTACAGTTGCTCCCAGAGTTCCTTGTGGCCAGCCATATGCCCTCACGGAATAACCGTCGGACTCTTCTGCTAAGTACCATAGCCCGCAAATGTATTGCAAGTGGGAAATACACTATCGGTGGGAAGGGAAACTTTCCCGGGTCATCTCTGTAGCCCAACAGTGCCCCCCTGTGCACGCGTGGGCAATACTTCAATTTGTAAAACTGTGCAATGCTTTGGAAACATGGCAGAGATGAAGGCGACCTCCGAGGAATTGCAGGTCGAAGTTCTGGAACTGCGGAAGCTCGCTGATCGCTTGAAGAAGCAAGCTGAAGACCTCGCCATCCGTTCAGCAGAATTGGAGAAGTTGGTGCAGCGGACGAAGCGGCATTCCCCTGAGACCAAACCCGGACGCTAGATCATCGGCGTGTTCAACTCAGCACCGTTGAACGTATAGACCAACCAACGCGAATCTCCACGTGACCTGTTAAGGCGCACCTCTTCCCTTCAACACCCAACCAGCACAAACCCATTTAGGAGGCGGCCGCACGCACCACTGCCTTCTTGGGCGCCTCTTTCTGGATATTGACCCTTCCCTTGAAGTACGCGCCTTCATCAATGGAGATGCGCTGGGCTGCGATGTCCCCCGTGACAACGGCCGACTGCTTTAGGTCCACCCGATCGCTCGCTTGAATACTGCCTTCCAGCTTACCCTGCACGACCACGGCGCTTGCGTTGACGTTGGCTTTAACGCGCCCGTTCGGCCCGACGGTCAGGCGGTTTCCCTTCGGGTCGATAATGCCTTCGACCTGGCCGTCTATATAGAGGCCCTCGCCGCACGAGAGTTCCCCTTTGATCACAATTGACGGGCCGATGAGCGTTGTCTCACCGCGGGTGGACTCCGGCGCGTTGGTCGTTGCCATAGGCGTGTCCTCCTGGGAGCAATTTGGGAAGAATCCAATACTACTCCCGTCTTTGAAGGCCTTAGCCGCCTCGTTTCTCAGGCCTCAACGCTCCCGGCTAAACCTTCGGAGGTCGCAATGGACGCGCAAACGACAACTCGTGGCCATCCGGATCGGGCATATGGAAATATCGTTCGCCCCACGGAGCGTCCTGCGGACTCTCCGGATGAAATCCTTTTTCCCGCAGGTATGCCCAGATCGCATCCACGTCCGCGACGTGGAAGATCAGCCGCCCCCAGTCACTCACGGAACGACCCTGTTCCAAATTGAGGATGGGGCCCGCTCCCTCTTTCGTGCGGAATGAGGAAAAACAGTCATCTTCGCCGCCGTAGATGATCTGCATCCCGAGCACATCTCGGTAGAACCGCACGGAGTTTGTCATGCTGGCCACCTTGAGTGTCACGGCGGAAATCCTTTCAATATCCAAGCGCACGTCACCTCCCACCGCTCCAGCCCTCAAACCAGCGCCAAGTCCGCACCACCAACCCTCACTCCCCGCCAAATACAAGTCACCGGCAGCAACAATCGGCGGCAGATCCGGGCGGCGAGGCACATGGAATTCCACACGGGCGAGCGTCGGCAGAGTTCCTCTCTGCATTCACTCGGAGGTGGGGCAAATGTAGTTTGAAAACTGTGACAAACCACGGCTCGCAAGGAATTGGTATCAGCGATGTCTGCGCCAGCCCCACCACATACCAAAGCCAATTCCGGCTAGCAGAGCACCGGTCAACTTTCTCCCGTCCGTAATAGGAACGAAGCGGGTCTGCTGTTGGCTCACCTCTATAATGCCCACGGGAACAGCCCGTACGCCTCCGCCACCGCCACCGCCTTCGCCTCGGGTGATGGTATCGCCCACGCCTCCGGTGCCCGCACCCGCGCCGTAGCCATACATTATTTTTGCAACTGGAATGATCGTTTTATCGTGTGCTGAGATAGGTTCGCCGTAGATGGCCTTCACGTTCGCTTGGCCGAGAATGCTCTCCTTCAGGGATTGCAAAAGAGCCAGACTGCCCATAAGAGACCTCCTTGAAAGGAAACCTTATCCTACTTGGAGCGTTTGTGCGGAGAGACCCGGCTACTTGTGAGAAGGCGACATTTCAACACTTGTCGAAGCACGACAGAACATTGCTTCTGCAGGCCTTTTATCCCCAAGTCAATTTTAGCCGCGTGCCTCGGGATTTGGGAACTTCAACGAGCTCACTGGTCCTGAATAAAGAACTGAATGCGACTTTATCGATCAACTGGGACGAAATGGCAACCATTGAGTCTTCAGTTTTCATTGTCGTTTGCTGACGTTCAATCACAGTTTTCCCTCACCGTAAGCACTCTCCATTACAACGATCTGAGCGATGAGGATCGCGTTGGGTTCTATTCAGTCGTCATATCAGGCGCCTCCCACATAGGCGCTAACTTAAGGAGCAGGTGTTGATGTGCGTGGACCTATGCTTGGTGAATGCGTATCGCCGAAGAAAACTGGAAGGTGCTGGTATCATTGTTTCATGCGGGTTGGCAACAAATGGCGTGGCGCTCGGGTGCGGTCCAGCAATTGCGTGGATTTGCAACGCCTGACGTGCTGTTGCGTATGCTGATGCTGCTATGGCTCGGGGTTACTCGTTGCGTGAGACGGCTGTGCGCGCCCGGCTGGCGAACTGGACCGACATTTCAGATGTCGCCTTGCTCAAACGTTTGTGCAGTAGCGAAGAGTGGTTGCGCTTCTTGTGTGTCGAATTGCTTCAGGAAAACTTCGCCTATCAGTTCGCTGGCGTTACCAGTCTTACGATCCGGATTGTGGATGGCACAATCGTCAGAGAGCCAGGTAAAACGGGCAGTCAATGGAGGATTCTGTGCAGCATCAGAGTACCGAGTTTGGTTTGTGACGTTTTCGAGGTGACGGCGACCATTGGCGAAGGCAGCGGAGAGTCATTGAACCGTCTGCCTGTGGGTCCGCACGCTCCTGTTCTCGCAGATGCCTGCTATTGTTCCGTCGCTGGGACTGAGTATTTGGCAACATAGTGCTCACGTGTTGGTTCGCGTCAACCCCTCAGAGCTTCGTGGTGTACTCTGCATACGGCAGACGTAGTTCTCTTCTTCCGCGATTGCGCACTTTATCCAAAGCGGGGCAATTCGGCGAATGGCGGGTTGTCTTGCATGGTCGAAGTTCGGCATTTGCTGGCCGGTTGTGTGCAGTAGAAAGAGCGACCGTGCGATTCGATGGGCTCATCGACGCTTGCATCGTAACGCGAGCAAGAAGCAAATGATCACTAGACCGGAAACACTCGAAGCCAAGTGATGAAAAAGATGCAAGCTCAATCCTTGTCTGAGCTCGTCAGAATGGCGGACAAGCTGAAGTCCATCACATAGCCGACTGTGCGTGAATCGATGCTTTCTTCCCCGGAATATCGATGGTAAGGATCTAATCTCCTAAAGTCTGGCTCAGTCAGCCTAAAGTTTGATTGCTCCAAGTGAGGCAATCTCGTTAACCTACCCGCATGCCGGTGGACCGAACGTCCAAATTAATAGCGATCATTGATGACGACGAGGCCATGCAAGATTCACTGCGCGACCTCATGGAGGCGGCTGGGCTGGTCGCACGTTGCTTCGGATCCGCGGAAGAGTTCCTCGAGTCCGATTTGCATCGTAAGGCCGCGTGCTTGATCGTTGATATCCGCATGCCGAAGATGTCGGGCCTGCAGTTGCAGGCCAGGTTGAAAGAAGAGGAATGCAATATTCCGATCATCTTCATCACGGCTCATGGAGATGCCAGGATGCGAATTCGGGCGATGCGAGAGGGTGCGGTTGAGTTCCTCGCGAAACCGTTCGATCATCACCTGTTGCTCAAAAGGGTCCGCGCTGCACTGGAAATGTGAGCAACCTCGGGTTTTGCAGTCGCGTGGGGAGCCTTAGATTGAGGTTTCTGTGGGAGACTATGCAACAGTCGTGAAACCTGGGCCGGATCAGGCCGAGCGTGCGTTCGAGCGGATCATCGGCGATAGCTCTGCCCTCGAATCTGTTCTCGATCAGGTGGAGCAGGTTGCCCCGACAGATTCGACTGTCCTCATCGAGGGTGAAACCGGGACGGGAAAAGAACTCATTGCTCAGGCCATTCACAATGCCAGTCAGCGCTGCGGACGCCCTTTTATCAAGCTCAACTGTGCAGCGATTCCCCTGGATCTTCTGGAAAGCGAATTGTTCGGTCATGAGAAGGGTGCCTTCACCGGTGCGATTGCGCAGAAGATCGGGCGCTTCGAAATGGCCGACAAAGGCACGCTGTTTTTGGACGAAGTAGGCGATATCCCTCCTGCACTCCAGCCGAAATTGCTGCGCGTATTGCAAGAGCAGGAATTCGAGCGTTTAGGGAGCGGTCGCACCCACAAAGTGGATGTCCGGCTGGTAGCCGCGACCAATCGGGATCTGGTCAAGATGGTTGCTCGCGGCCAATTTCGCAGTGATCTGTACTATCGTCTGAACGTCTTTCCCGTCTTGCTGCCGGCGCTCAGAGAGCGCCGGGAAGACATTCCTGCTCTTGTCAACCATTTCGTGAAGATGTTTAGCCGCCGCATGGGGAAGCCAGTCGACTCGATTCCTCCGGAAACCATGGCTGCCTTCCAGTGGTATTCCTGGCCTGGCAACATCCGTGAATTGCAGAACTTGGTGGAACGCGCGGTAATCCTCTCGCGGGACGCCGTTCTACCAAACCCACTTCACAAAAAGCCAACCCAACTCATGTTCCCCAGTCTGCATCAGACCCGAACCTTCCAGTCACCGATGACGTTGGAAGACTCGGATCGCGCTTTGATTGTGGAAACACTAGAGCAGGCCGCCTGGATCGTCGGTGGGCCGCGCGGGGCAGCCGCGAAACTGGGACTGAAACGAACCACGCTACTGGCCAAAATGAGAAGGTTGGGTATCTCGCGGCCTATCCCTCAGCAAGAAACCGACGTTCCCGGAGTCGCGTAAGAAGATGCCCAGATTTGAGGGTAGAACCGGTAGCCGCACAAGGAATAAGGATAGACGTCAGCCAGCGCGAACGGTCGAGCAACGGGAGGCCATGCCCGCTCAGTTTCGTTCCATTGAGTGTTCCCGAATGTCGTCAACAACGGTTGATTTCGCTTCACAGATGAGTTCTTAATGTTGCCGCGCGCAAGGACGGTCAAGGCATGGAGGCAGGCATTCCTCCTAGCCCCATTTCTGGTACTGGCGGGTTGTGGCCGGTCGCCAAACGCAGTAACGCCAAGCATCGCGATCACGAGCATTCCATCTGCCGACGGAAACAAGTACGACACCGTTGCTGCCATAGAGGGCACCGCGGTCGGTCTCCGCCCGGACCAGCAGATCGTGGTCTATACCAGAAGCGAGGAGTTGTGGTGGGTGCAGCCCGGCGCAGACCACCCGTTCACGCAAATCCAGAATGGTTCACGTTGGCAGAACCAGGTCCATCTCGGTACTGAGTACGCCGCAGTGCTCGTCGAGCCTGGCTATCACCCGCCGGAGACGGCGGAATCGTTGCCGTCAAAAGGGGACGGTGTCGACGCAATCGCGGTCGTACAGGACAAGCGTGCACCGGCAAGTTCGACACAACCGAAGCTGCTGCATTTCAGCGGTTATGACTGGACCGTACGGACAGCAGCCAGTAATCGCGCCGGCACAAGAAACTCATTTGATCCGGCCAACGCGTGGACGGACGCTCGCGGCGCGTTGCATTTGCGCATCGCCAGGCGCAAGGACAAGTGGACGTGTGCGGAGGTTAAGCTCACCCGCAGCCTGGGATACGGAACCTATACGTTCGCCGTGCGCGATACCTCG
>Ga0210406_10005442_pt1 | contig 13350 bp, 15 predicted proteins | sample IncBWC30MmetaG_FD_155454 | JGI IMG/M metagenome (GOLD analysis project Ga0210406, IMG submission 155454) | Forest soil microbial communities from Barre Woods Harvard Forest LTER site, Petersham, Massachusetts, United States - Inc-BW-C-30-M | ecosystem: Environmental > Terrestrial > Soil >... | reverse complement strand
AATTGCCGACCAATGCGCTTCTCGCCGACCAATATCTCGAATTCTTCGACGGCATGTCGATCGGATCCAACGACATGACGCAGCTTGCGCTCGGCCTCGACCGGGACTCGAGCGTCGTAGCCAAGTCCTTCGACGAGCGGGATGACGCGGTCAAAGCGCTGATGGCCATGGCGATCAAGGCCTGCAAGGCGCAGAACAAATACGTCGGAATCTGCGGCCAAGGCCCCTCCGACCATCCGGAGCTGGCGCGATGGCTGGTCGAACAGGGCATCGACAGCTTGTCCTTGAATCCGGACACGGTGGTCGAAACATGGATGTTCCTGGCCGGCGATACGCCGGCAGCCAACGCCGGCGTCGTCACCCCGGGCGCCGCCAAGCCGATGGTGACGGCACGCAAGTAACGGTCCTGGACCGCCCGTGCCGTCGGCACTAAGTCGCCGACCGACTACGGTAATCGCGCGGCGGGGTCAGGAGTCTCCAGGCAACTGTGTTCTTCGCTGCCTGGAGGCTCCCCTGACCCCACCGTGCGAACGCCTGCAGCCAGTCACCTTCCCCTTGCCACTAGAACGGCCGCAGCAAGTGTTCACGATAGTATTGCAATTCGTGGATCGACTCGCGCACGTCGTCCAACGCCAGGTGGCTGGATGCTTTGCGGAACCCCGCGGCCACCTGCGGCGCCCAGCGCAGCGCCAATTCCTTGAGGGTGCTCACGTCGAGATTGCGGTAGTGAAAGAATCTCTCGAGCGCCGGCATGTGGCGCGCCAGAAAGCGCCGATCCTGACACACGCTGTTGCCGCACATCGGTGATCGTCCCGGCTCGAGCCACGTGTCGAGAAACCGCAGCGTCTCGCGTTCGGCAGCGGCCGCGTCGACGCCGCTTGCCAAAACTCGGGCGCTCAAACCAGAGCGCCCATGCTGGTTGCGATTCCAATCGTCCATTGCGCTGAGCACAGCCTCGCTTTGATGCACCGCGAACACCGGACCTTCGGCAAGCACGCCGAGGTGTTTGTCGGTTACGATCGTCGCGATTTCGATGATGAGATCGGACTCCGGACTGAGTCCGGTCATTTCCAAATCGATCCAAATGAGATTTTCAGGGGATTTCATGAGCTTTACGCAACTAAAAACGGCATGGTAGCAGAGCCTAGGGAGTCGAAAGGCGTCATCGGCGGCGAGGGGGTGGTGCTCGCCAGTTACGGCCGGGGCGTCTTGGTGCAAGCCGGCGGAACGACGCTGCACTGTGCGCTGTCGGGGCGCAAGCAGCGTGTGGTCTGCGGCGATCGCGTCACCTATGGGTATCCGCCGGCCGCGGACGGGCCGTCAGTCCAGTCGATCGAACCGCGCCGCAACCTCATCGAGCGTATCGATGCACGCGGCCGTGCGGAACCCGTCGCCGCCAACGTCGATCGGCTCGCCATCGTCGTGGCCGCAGAACCCGCACCCGACTGGTTTCTGGTCGACCGCTACTGGGCGGGGGCCGTGCTGAAGGACTTGGACGGTTTACTCATCGTCAACAAGCTGGATCTCGGAACGGAAACCATCCGGCCGGAACTCGAGACGTATCGCAGGCTGCATTTGAATTGCATCGAGGTCTCGTCTCAGTCGGGAGAGGGTACGGCCGACCTCGAGCGCAGCCTCGAGGGCAGCGTGACGCTGCTCGTCGGCCAGTCGGGTGTCGGCAAATCCTCTCTGGTGAATGCCCTGAGCCCCGACGCCGCGGCGCAAACAGCCGAGTTGACCCGCGACATCGAGGGCCGGCATACCACTACCACGGCGCGCTGGTACCAGCTTGCGGCGGACTCGGCGATTATCGATGCCCCGGGCGTCCGCGATTTCGCGCCGCCGGCAAGCCTCGTGCGCGCGGCTGAGCGCGGCTTCATCGAGATCCACCAGCTCAGCGTCAATTGCCGCTTCAAGGATTGCCGGCACATGGAGGAACCCGGTTGCGCCGTGCGCACTGCCGTCGTCGCTCAGGAGATCGCCCCCCGCCGCTACGAAAGCTATCGGCGTCTGTGTCGCCTGTACGAGAAGCTGGCGCCCCTCTAGGGCGCCTCTCTCGGGGGAACCCGCGTATCAGGAGACGTTGGTGCGTCCGGCCAGAGCGTGCGCCAGCGTGCCGCCGTCCACGTATTCCAGCTCGCCGCCGACGGGCACGCCATGAGCGATTCGCGATGCCTTCAACCCCAAGCGCAGCGCAAGCTCGCCCAAGTAGTGCGCCGTCGCCTCCCCTTCCGCCGTCGGATTGGTGGCGAGAATCACTTCGCGAACTTCTCCGTCGCCCAGCAACCGCTCGAAATCATCCAATCCGAGTTCGGCCGGCCCCACTCCATCGAGCGGCGACAAGTGTCCCATGAGCACGAAGTAGCGGCCGCGAAATCCTCCCGATTGTTCGATGGCCACCACGTCGGCGGGGGACTCGACCACGCAGAGCTGCGCCACGTCTCGCTGGTTGGAGGCGCAAATCGTGCAGTAGTCGCTCTCCGTCAGCATGCGGCAGCGTTTGCAATGCCCCACGCTGTCGAGCGCATCCGCCAGCGCTTGGGCGAGGAGCTTTCCCCCGTTGCGATCGCGCTCCAAAAGATAGAACGCCATGCGCTGCGCGGATTTCGGACCGACGCCCGGGAGGCAGCGCAGAGAATCGATCAAGCGCGCGAGTGTGGGGGTGTACTTCAAAACGGCAGCTTCATGCCCGGCGGAAGATTGAGCCCCGACATGAGGCCGGAGTACTTTTCCTGGCTGCGCGCCGCAATCTTCCGCACCGCGTCGTTGACGGCTGCCACCAACAAGTCTTCGAGCATGTCTTTGTCTTCCCCGAGCAGTTTCGGCTCGATCGTCACTTTCTTCGCTTCGTGATGCCCATTCAGCGTGACCTTGACCATGCCGGCGCCGGATTCGCCCGTCACCTCGAGTTGCGCGAGCTCGGCCTGCGCCTTCTTCATCGTTTCCTGCATCTGCTGCGCCTGGCGCATCAGGTTTCCCAGTCCGCCCTTCATCATGCCCACCTCCTCGTCGTTAGTTCGCGGGTTTCACCGAAGCTAAGTCCACGTCGGCACCGAAGCGCTCGCGCAACCCCTTCACCGCGGGATCTGCTTCGAACGCAGCCGCGGCGCGAACGGCCTTGTCCTGCTCCTGCAGCAGGCGTTGCCGTGCCGGCGTAGCGAGGGCCGATTGCGCCGTTTCGAACGTGAGGCGAATGTCGCGGCCGAGATACTTCGACAAGCCCAGCAGCAGTTTGTCTTCGATGGGCCGCGTACGCCGATCCGCCGTCGCTTGATCGAGCTTCAGGGCCAGCACGCCGTGCTCGAACGAGGCCGGAACACAATTCAAGGCAAATTGCCGGACCATGCCGGTCAAGTTTGCCGCTTCGACCACCGCGGGCCAATTGCCGGCATCGATGCTCGTCAACCTGATACCGGACGTATTCGGTGCAACGGCACCGGACGGCGTCGGCTCGGGCGCGCCGCCCATGGAGGCATCCGCGGCGTAGGGCGCAGCGGCGGTGGACATACCGGCACCGGGCACATCGGCCGGTGCGGCGGCGCGCGTCGGATTGCCCGCGGCGACCGTGCGTCCGGCCGTCACTGCGGCGGCCTCGGGACGAAACGCCAGCATGCGCAGCAGCGTCATTTCGAATCCCATGCGAGGCTCCGGCGCCATCGCCAGATCGCGCCGTCCACCCAGGGCGATCTGATAGTAGAGCTGCACATCTTCCGGCGAGATCGCCTGCGCAAGGCGCGTCAGTGAATCCGCATCGAACTCCTCGTCCTGGAGCGCGGCCTCGGGCACGATTTGCACGATCGCAATCCGCTGCAAGAATGCCGCCAATTCGACCAACGCGCGATCGTAGTCAGGCGCGTCGCGGTCCAGCTCTTTGACTTCCGCCAAGAGAGCGGAGCCGTCCGCACGGGCCAATGCATCGATGAGTCGGCCCACATGTCCGCGATCGATGGTGCCGAGCATCGCGCGCGTATTGGCCTCGCTCAGGCTGCCGCCGCCGAAAGCGATCAGCTGGTCCAACAAGCTCAAGGCATCGCGCATGCTCCCCTCGGCCGCTCGCGCAACCAACGCCACCGCCGCCGGATCGAACTCCAGATGCTCAGCTTCGGCGATGAACTTCAAGCGTTCGCCGATGAGCGAGGCAGGCAGCCGCTTGAGGCTGAACTGTAGACAGCGGGAAAGCACGGTCACGGGCAGCTTTTGCGGGTCGGTGGTCGCCAGCAGGAATTTGACGTGGGGCGGCGGCTCTTCCAGTGTCTTGAGCAAGGCATTGAAGGAGTGATTGGAGAGCATGTGGACTTCGTCGATGAGGTACACCTTGAAGCGCCCCCGGGTCGGCGCGTACTGCACGTTGTCGAGCAGCTCGCGGGTATCGTCCACTTTCGTGCGCGAGGCCGCGTCTACCTCGATGAGATCGACGAAGCGGCCTTCATCGATCTCCCGGCATGAGGCGCAGATGCCGCAGGGATTCGAACTGACGCCGGCGGTCTCACAATTCAGCGACTTGGCTAAAATGCGTGCAATCGTTGTTTTCCCGACCCCACGGGTGCCCGTGAACAGAAATGCGTGGTGTACCTTGCCGCTGTCGAGCGCATTGCCGAGGGCGCGCAGCACATGCTCCTGCCCCACCATTTCAGCAAACCGCTTCGGACGCCATTTACGCGCTAATACGATGTAGCTCATAGGGTTTAAGTTTAGCTGCGGACACCCAAGGTCGCGTGGCTTTTAGGAGGCGGCCCGCGCCAGCAGGACTTCGGCGCCCGACTTAAAGCCGCTACCGCTGCTCCCTTCCGGGCCTGACGGGGTTCGTGGCCAGTCGTCGCGAAGATGCAAACGCGAGCCGCCATAGACTCACTTTACTGTAAATGGCGGAGAGGGTGGGATTCGAACCCACGAACACGGTTAGGTGTTACACACTTTCCAGGCGTGCGCCTTCGACCGCTCGGCCACCTCTCCATAAACCTCAATCTGCTCCAACCGCCGGGAGGGATTGCTCGCGGCGGACGCCGCTCGTCCTCCGCTTCGCTCCGGACCGTTGCAGCTTCGCCGCAACGTCCAAAATCGCTCCCGCGATTTTGTCGAACCCACGAACACGGTTAGGTGTTACACACTTTCCAGGCGTGCGCCTTCGACCGCTCGGCCACCTCTCCACGCGGCCGCAAGGGTACCGGAGGCGACCCACGCGATCAAATGGAGCGCGCACACCGCGGAAACCGGCCCGCACGGGTGGCCCTCGGGTGCCGGCCCCAGGGCGCCCGGAGAGGCGCGCCGGGGACGCCTAGCCGCTGGCCGCCTTATTGGGCGGCGCCGGCTTGTAGCGCGGCGGAACGTCGAGGCACGAGTCCTTGGGGCCCGGAGGCGGCGGCGCAAGCTCCACGGTGGGAATGACCAAGGCGCCCTGAGTATTCGGAGTATCCAACCCTGGAGGTACTTTCAGCGGTGGTACCTGGCCAGCTCGTTGATATTCCTGCCGAGTATGGCAATCCGGCGTCAGTTTACCGAACAAGTGGCAGCCGCTCATGAGCGCTGCCGCAGCAACAACCAACAAAACTCGATCCAGACTCATGCTGCTTGGTCCTCAAGGTTAATTCCGGCGGCCTGCATGGCCCGCAGCACGGTATCTTGGTGCGTCGCCGACAGTTCGACCAATGGTAAGCGGATTGCGTTCCCGATGAGGCCCATTCTCGCCACCGCCCACTTGACCGGTATCGGGCTCGCTTCGACGAACAAATCTTTATGTAAAGACTGCAAGCTGGCGTCGATCGCGCGTGCCTTCACGAAATCGCCCGTAAGAGCGGCTTGACAAGCCTCGTGCATGCGGCGTGGAGCAACGTTGGCCGACACCGAAATGACCCCGCGCGCGCCCACGCTCATCAAATCGATGGCGGTGGCATCGTCGCCCGACAGCAGAGTGAACTCCGGTGGACATGCATTCAGCGTTTCGCGCGCACGGCTCAACGAACCGGTGGCTTCCTTGATCGCCACGATGCGCGGATGTCGCGCCAACCGAGCGACGGTGCTCGGCAACAGATCCGCGACGGTGCGGCTCGGAACATTGTACAGGATTACCGGCACCTCAGAGGCGTCCGCAGCAGCCATGAAATGCCTGTAAAGACCTTCCTGCGGAGGTTTGTTGTAGTATGGAGTCACCAGCATCACCGCATCGACGCCGAGACGCGACACGGCACGAGTTAGTGACACCGTGCCGGCCGTCGAATACGTGCCCGCTCCGACGATCACTTTGAGCTTGCCCCGGCAGCGCGCAACCGCCCGGCGGGTCAGTTCCTCGATTTCATCCATGAGGAGCACCGGGGACTCGCCGGTGGTGCCGGCAACGACGATCCCGTCGGTGCCCTCGCGCAAGTGAAAATCCAGCAGCCGATCCCATGCGGGCCAGTCCAGGCCGCCATCCGCAGTCATCGGCGTGACAATTGCTACCGTGCTTCCGGAAAACATCGAGGGGGCTCCGCAGGAAATATCGCTACCTTAAGTGGCGGACATGCACCCTGGCAAGCGCCCATCCGGTAGAATTTGGACCGATGAAACAACATATCGTGATTTCCGCGGTCGGCGGGGACCGCGTCGGCATGGTCCATGAACTGTCCAAAGCGATTGCCGACTGCGGCGGAAGTATCAGCGAAAGCCGCATGACCTCGCTCGGCAACGAGTTCGCCATGCTGCTGCTGGTCAACGGCAATTGGCACACTCTCGCCAAGCTCGAGGGTGAATTCAAGAAGCTCGCCGACGCCACCGGCATGAACATTCAATTGCGGCGCACCGAAGAACGGGCCGCTCGCAACGACATGCTGCCCTACTCCATCGACGTGGTGTGCCTCGACCAGACCGGCATCGTCGCGGGCCTTTCCGGATTTTTTGCGCAGCGCGGGGTGGATATCGCCGAACTGTCCACTCGCTCGTACGCGGCCGCACACACCGGCGCGCCGATGTTTTCGGTGCAGATGATCGTGAACGTGCCGAGCCGGCTGCACATCGGGGTGTTGCGCGAAGAGTTCATGGATTTCTGCGACCATCTGAACTTGGACGCCATTTTCGAACCCGTAAAGAGTTGACCCCTAATGAGCAATATTGACGTTGGCAAGAAAGCGCCGCAGTTTACCCTCGAAGGCACGGGCGGCAGCTGGTCTCTGAGCGACGCGGCCGGCAACGCCGTCGTCCTCTATTTCTACCCGCGCCTTCGCCCTCCTGGGTGCACCCAGGAGGGCGAAGATTTTGCCGCAGCCTATCCGCAATTCAAGAAGGCCAAGACCGCGATCCTCGGCATCTCCGCCGACAGCATGGCGAGCCACGAGAAATTCAAGGCGAAGATGGGGTTTCCGTTCGAACTTCTGAGCGATCCCGATAAAAAGGTCTGCAAGCTCTACGACGTGATTCAGGAGAAGAGCATGTACGGCAAGAAATTCATGGGAATCGAACGCAGCACTTTCCTGATTGACGGCAAGGGCGTGCTGCGGCATGGGTGGCGCAAGGTCAAGGTGAACGGCCACGCCGCAGCGGTACTGGCGGCGGTGAAGGCACTGTGACCGGGAACCTGCGGCCTCTGGCGGCCGCGATCGTCAAGAGCCGTTCGGCCAAGCAAGAACGCCGCATCTTCGTGCTGGACACGAATGTGCTGATGCACGATCCCACCGCCATCTTCCGCTTCGAAGAACACGACATCTATATCCCCATGACCGTGCTCGAGGAACTCGACGCCGGTAAAAAGGGCTTGTCGGAATCGGCCCGCAATGTGCGCCAGGTCAGCCGCTTTCTCGACGAGCTGATGAAGGGCGCCAGCAAGAAACAGATCGATCGCGGCCTCGCGCTGCCGACCGCAGTACCCATCAATCACGGCAAACGGCCGCCGGGCGGCCGCCTGTTCTTTCAAACCCAATTGCTGGAATCCGTGCTCCCCGACAGCCTGCCGGGCCACGGCGCGGACAATGCGATCTTGGCCAATACGCTGGCGCTGCAACAGAAATTCCGCGCAGCCAGGGTCACCCTGGTGTCGAAAGACATCAACTTGCGCATCAAGGCGGCGATCCTCGGCGTGCAGGCCGAGGACTACTCGAGCGACAAGACCATCGAAGATGCGGACCTGCTCGCGAGCGGAGTGCAGCAGCTGCCGCCGAACTTCTGGGACAAGCACGGCAAGGGCATGGAGTCCTGGCAGCAGCAGAGCCGGACCTACTACCGGGTCCGCGGACCCCTGGTGCGCGAATGGCATGCGAACCAGTTCGTCTACGATCCCGGAGAGAACGGCGTCGAGGCGGTCGTGCGCAAGCTCGAGGACGAATCGGCGATTCTGGAACTCACGGTCGACTACCGCGCGGAACGCAACAATGTCTGGGGAGTCACCGCGCGCAACCGCGAGCAGAATCTCGCATTGAATTTATTGATGGACCCGGAAATCGACTTCGTGACCGTGCTGGGTCCCGCCGGCACGGGTAAGACGCTGCTGACTCTGGCGGCCGGGCTTGCGCAAACCCTGGATCACAACCGCTTCAGTGAAATCATCATGACGCGGGTCACGATCCCCTTGGGCGAGGACATCGGTTTCCTGCCGGGCACGGAAGAGGAGAAAATGGAGCCCTGGATGGGCGCCCTGATGGACAACTTGGAAGTCCTGACGCAGGGGCAGCCGGGCGGCACCTGGGGGCGCGGCGCGACGAACGATTTGCTCCGCCACCGCATCAAGATCCGCTCCTTGAATTTCATGCGCGGCCGCACGTTCTTGAACCGCTTCATCATTATCGACGAGGCTCAGAATTTGACCCCCAAGCAGATGAAGGCGCTGGTGACCCGCGCGGGGCCCGGCACCAAGTTGATCTGTTTGGGAAACATTGCGCAAATCGACACGCCCTACCTCACGGAGACCACCTCGGGCCTCACCTACGTGGTCAACCGGTTCCACGGCTGGGCATTTTCCGGCCATATTACTTTGGTCCGCGGCGAGCGGTCGCGTCTGGCAGACTACGCCTCCGAAGTTCTTTGATTCGGCGAGGGAAATGAGCGAACTTTGGGTCCTGAACACCACTCCAAGGAGCTTTACGGAGGCTAAATGTCACTGGTGAGGTCCCTGTTCGCGTTTGCGGCCGCAGCCGCTGTCAGCGCCAGCGTCAGCGTGGGCTGGGCTGCGGGCGCAGGGACGGGCTCGAGCGCCGTCGATCAAGACCTGCCCGACCTGGGGAGCCCCGCGACCGCGGCAGTCTCGCTCGAAGAGGAATATCGGGCCGGATTGGGCTGGTTCGCCGGTATCCGCCAGTCCGGACAAATCATCGAAGATCCCGAAATCAGCGATTACATTCAGCAAATCGGCCACAGCCTGTCGAGCCGCGCCGAGGAAGGGCAGCATCAGTTCTACTATTTCGTCATGAAGGATCCCGTCATCAATGCCTTCGCGATGCCGGGCGGGTTCATTGCCATCAACAGTGGTTTGATCCTGGCGACGAACAACGAAAATGAGCTGGCCGGAGTGATGGCCCATGAAACCGCCCACGTCACTCAGCGGCATCTCGTGCGTGGACTCATCGACCAAAGCCATGCCGGCCTGATGTCGACGGCCGCGATGCTGGCTGCGATTCTATTGGGCGCGACGGCGGGCCGCGGCTCGCCCGATGCCATGGAGGGGGCCATCCTCGCGACTCAAAGCGCGGCCATCCAGCACCAGATCAACTACACGCGCGCCAACGAGTTCGAGGCGGACCGTATCGGCATCGGCACGATGGCGAGCGCCGGTTATGATCCGCTGGGGATGGCGAGTTTTTTCCAAACCTTGGACCGAAATTCACCCGACCCGAGCAGAGTCAAGGCCGTCGAATTCCTGATCGATCACCCGTTGTCGGCGGAGCGCGTCGCCGAGGCGCGCAACCGTGCCGAGCAGATCGGCCGCATTCGCCACACCGATTCCTTGAGCTATACGCTGATGCGCGAGCGGTTGAGGTCGCTGACCGGCAATCCGCAGGCGGCGCGCGACCATTACGTGAGCTTGATCAAAAACGGCGCCGGAAAGAATATCGAGGACCGTTACGGCAAAGCGGTGGCGGAAATCGCGACGCGCAATCCCGCCGCGGCCATCCCCGAATTGCAGGCGCTGGTGAACGAATATCCGAAGGTGAATCAATTCTATGGCGCGCTCGGTCAGGCGTACCTCGCGAACGGCCAGCTGAAGGAGTCTCAGGCGGTGCTGGACAAGGCGGAGAATCTGTTTCCGCGCAACGCGCCGATCACCATTCGCCTCGCTGAAACGCTGATGCATGCCGGCGACAACAAACGGGCGCATCTCATTCTGGACGACTTGTTCAATGTGGTCGAACCGACGCCCGATCAAACCCGGCTGATCGCCAAGGCCGCGAATGCCGCCGGCGACGTCGCCGACTCGTACTACTACATGTCGTACTTCTATCTGATGAACGGCGATCTCAAGATGGCGGCGAACCAGCTGGAGCTCGGCCTCGGGATGCCGGGATTGGACCCGATACAGCGCGCACGTTTCAGCGCGCGTCTCGAAGAGGTGCGCGCCGCAATGCCCAAGGATCGCAAGAACACGGTCGCCGACGACAACACCGGCGGCAACGGTCGACGTTAAGGGACCGCACCAGACTCACGCACATCCCCCGCTTTGTCGCGGGGGCAGACCTCTGTATTGTTCGGGTATCCATTTGGTCCATTAGGGAGAAGTTCTAAATGCTGAAAGCAAGGTACGCGCGCGCGGCGCTCGGCATCGCGTGTTTTTTGAGCGTAAGCGCCTGCGTCACGTTACCGCCCAATCACCAGCGTTCGCCGCAGGATCCGTGGGAATCATGGAACCGCGGCGTCTACAAGGTCAATGTGAAGCTCGATAACGCCATCGCCAAGCCCGTGGCGCGGACCTACGTGCGCATCGTGCCCCACCCCATCCGCACCGGGGTGAGTAATTTCTTCGACAATCTCGACACGCCGACGGTCATGATCAACGACGCTTTACAGGGCAAATTCCTGGCCGCGGCGAACGATCTGGGACGCTTCCTCTTCAACTCGACCATCGGCTTGGGCGGGATACTCGATCCTGCCACGTCGGCGGGGATGGATAAGAACAACGAGGATTTCGGACAGACATTGGGCCACTGGGGCGTGCACCCCGGTCCCTTCGTGGAACTGCCCATACTCGGTCCGTCGGATCTGCGCGATGCGCCGGCCAGGGTGGTGGATTCGTACACGAACCCGCGCCAATACGTCAAAAACAACTGGGTGAAATACGGTCTCTGGCTCCCCGCCCTGGTTGATACGCGCGCCCGTCTACTCCCGTTGGACGAGACATTGAAGAATGTTTACGACCCTTATGCCTTCATACGTGACGCCTATCTGCAACGCCGCGCCTACCTCGTGTCCGACGGCAAGGTCACGGAGGAACCGCTGGTCGATCCGGATGCCGGTCAGGACCCGGGCAGCACGCCCACGAACCCGGAGAAGGCCGCGCCCCCGCCGGCTAAATCACCGGCGGACGATGCGCAGCCCAAGAACCCTTAGCGCCCGCAGCAGCGATTAGCGCCGGCAGGGGCCGCCCTTAGCGCCAATAGCGGCCGTGCACGTAGCCGCGGCCGTAAAAGCCGTATCCGTAGCGCACGTACCCGGGGCGATAGTAGTAGGGGTAGTAGTAGGGACGGCCGTAGTAGTACGGCCCATACGCCACGGGCGGCGCGTAGGCGACTACCGGCGGCGCAACCACCGCCACCCCCGGTAATCCGATGCCCACACCGATGTAGACGCGCGCCTCGGCCGGCTTGGCATACCCCATCCCGGCAATCCCGAGAGCGGCCACAAGGGCCAGTGCGGCGAATTTGTGCATAGCGGCATTCCTCGAAATATGTTGAACCCACTGTCCACAACGCGGGGCTGGGCTAGGGGTTGACGAAGGATCGGGGCCTTTGCCGCTATGCGGGAACCAGCAACTCCTCGACTTCACTCAAGCGTGCAAGCTGCTGTAATTGTGACGGAATATTCTCGAACCGCAGGGAACGGCTCGCAGCCTTGGCCACGCTCAACCATTCGATCAGCAGCGCAAGTCCCGCGCTGTCGCTCGCGGTCACGCCGGCCAGATCGATTATGGCGGCGCGGCCGGCGTTGATCGCCGCTACCCCGGCCGCGAGCAGCACACTCACCGTCGTGAAATGCAGCGACCCGATGACGCGTGCACGGTCGCCGTCCGACATTTCGAACGAAGCCTCCTGTCGGCTGTTGCCGCTATACCTGCGTCTGCCGATCAATGACTGGTCCCGGGGGCGCTGGCGCGTCCGGCTTTATTGTCGGTCTCGAGCCGATTGATGACTTCATCCAGTCCCTTTTGCTGAACCTCTGAGCCGAAGTCGGTCCGGAAGCTCTTGACGTACGAGATGCCTTCGATGACCACGTCCCAGGCCTTCCATGCCCCGTCGACTTTCCGCAAGCTGAAATTCACGGGGACCTTGTCCCCGCTGGAACGCTTCACTTCGGTTCGAACGGTGGCCGTCGTGTCGCTGGGATCGCCCTTGTACGGAAGTATCACGAAGCGATCGGCCGTGAAGTCGACCAGCGCCGAGCCGTAGTTGCGCAGCAGGGAATGATAGAACGCATCGACGAAGCGCTTGCGCTGTTCGGGAGTCGCGGTACGCCAGGTCTGACCCAAGACCAGCCGCGCCGCATATTCGGTGTCGAAATTCGGCAGCAATACATTGGCCACCAGCGAATCGAGCTTTGCCGGATCCTTGGCATACATCGGGCGATTGGCGTCCAGCTCCACGAGCATGCGCTTGGCGGAATTCTCCACCAGTTCCTGGGGACCCATGGTGCTCGGCGTCGCGCTAGGCGTCGCCGTCGGATCGGCTGCGTTGGCTCCGCCCGCCAACCCCAGGGCGAACATGGCGAGGATGGTCAGTCGTATCATTTCGATTTCTCCGTAGACTTGGGCTCTGCGGCCGCGGGTGCGTCCGTCTTGGATTTGCCGGAATCCGATTGCCCGCCGGCTTTCATGAAGTTCGCGGCGAACTGGCCTATCAGGTTTTCGAGCACGAAGGCCGACTGCGTAAAGGCGATTTGATCCTTGTTCTTCAGATAAGTTTCGGCACCGCCCGCGGTCAGACCGATGAACTTGCCCCCCAACAGGCCCTGCGTATAGACGCTCGCGTCACTGTCGGTGGGAATCTGGTTGTATCGTGCATCGATGCGCAGAGTGACGGCGGCCTTGTATTCCTTCCAGTCAAACTCGATTTTCGTGACACGCCCCATTTCGACTCCGGACATCGATACGGGAGCGCCCACTTTGAGATCGCCGATATTGTCGAACTTGGCCGTCAAATCGTAGTGCGGCGGACTCGCAAATGAAATACCGCGGCTGGTCGT
>Ga0210406_10005441_pt1 | contig 13351 bp, 12 predicted proteins | sample IncBWC30MmetaG_FD_155454 | JGI IMG/M metagenome (GOLD analysis project Ga0210406, IMG submission 155454) | Forest soil microbial communities from Barre Woods Harvard Forest LTER site, Petersham, Massachusetts, United States - Inc-BW-C-30-M | ecosystem: Environmental > Terrestrial > Soil >... | reverse complement strand
GAAAATAAGGGCAATCCGCTGGCCGCGCAGCTCGGATCGCTGGCGCGTCTATCGGCGAGTGCCCGGCAGCGAATGGCTGCCTTCGTCGGCGAAATGACCGAAGCCGTCAGGCGGCAACTGAAGGGTTCTTGATATGACGATGCTGACGCAAGGCGTACCCTTCAAACCGGCTCCCCAACCCGCCGCAAGTCGATACGCGAGCCGACCAGGTGCGGCGGCAGTCTATCTGGCGATCGCTAAACGGTTTTCCATGCACGCGCTAAAGATACTGGCGGCGGCGGCGGTCGCCGCGGCCGTGATGGCACTGAAAGTCGCGGTTTATCTGCCGGGCCTGTTTCACCATTAACGATCCCGCCGTGCCGGGAGCGGGTTGATCTGACGCGGCTATCACGGGCGCTGAGGCCGGTTGACCAATCAAATGAACCTTTCACGAGCCGGCGACGGCATCTTTGCCCGGAGGTCTAATCGTATTCGCTGCGAGGAACTGCTATAGGTCTTCACGTCCATTTTCAAAGACGTTCGCCTCGCCGAGGCCGGCCCGGAAGATCCGATGAACTTCATCAATGCAGACCTGTCCACGGTGCTGAATCGCATTCTCGACGCAGCAACCGACAACCTCAGGATCGCAAAGATCCTGGTGCAAATGGGTCTCGACCCCAACAACGTCACGTATGACGCGATCTTCGATCGCCTGCTGGAAATTTTTCTGCACAACATCACGCTTGCCAACATGTTTGCCCTGGTCGGCGCGATCTTCTTTGTCGCCACGCTCTTGACGCAGACCATGGTGCCGCTGCGGGTCGCGAACATGATCGGCTGCGCATTCTTCGCCGCCTTCGGCGCGCTCACCGGAACCGTCACGACTTTTCTCTTGTACCTGCTGATGGTTCCCATCAATGCCTATCGCCTCCGTCAAATGCTCAATCTCGTGAAGATGGCACGCGGCGCGACGCAGGGCGACACGTCGATGGAATGGCTGAAGCCGTTCATGACCGAGCGCAAATATCGCAAGGGCGATGTCTTGTTCAAGAAGGACGATGCCGCTCACGAAATGCTGCTGACCGTCACCGGTAGATTCCTGGTGAAGGAAATCGGCGTCGAGCTTCCGCCGGGACGTCTGATGGGCGAACTTGGCTTTCTTACGCCCGATAACCGCCGCACGGCGACGATCGAATGCATCGAGGACGGGCATGTGCTGACCATCACCTACGAAAAGCTGCTCGAGATCTACTTTCAGAATCCGCAATTCGGCTATTACTTCCTGGTCCTGACCAGCCAGCGTCTGTTGGAAAACATCGCGCGGCTCGAAGCAGTCATCGCGCAGAACAAGATCGCCCAGCAGGCGGCGGCTGGAGACGGCACCAACTGAACGCCGGCGCATCTTCCGGCGCGCGCCAGCGGCGGCAGGCGCCTCGCGTGCAACGCCCGCCGCCGCTCATAAATTGGCAACGAGATCGGCCTTGATGGCACGGATGCGCTTTTCGTCGCGCCGATAGAACGTCCACTGCTTGATGCGCTTCGGCAGCACCAGCCCGGCCTGGACCAGCACCCGCATGTGCTCGCTCAGCGTGGCCTGGGTGATTCCCAGCTTCTCGGCGAGCAGCAGCGCGCAGACGCCGTCCTTGACCAGATCGCCATCGACCTGCGGCGGGAAATGGGCGCGGGGATCCTTCAGCCAATCGAGGATCGTCAGCCGCCGTGCATTAGCGAGGGCCTTGATCGTGTCGGTTGTCCTCATTTCGTTAATTTGCTAACTCCCTAAATAAAAGTCAATCCGCGCCGGAGCGCCGCGAATGCCATTGGACACCTCGATCACGCCGGACCGCATTGCCGAAACCGAGCGGCTGATCCGGCCGCACATCCGCCATACGCCGATCATCCATGTCGACCTGGCAGATTTCGGCGCCGAGCCAAGGCCGCTCGCGCTGAAGCTCGAATGCCTGCAGCACTCGGGTTCGTTCAAGGCGCGGGGCGCGTTCGCCAACCTGCTGACGCAGACGATCCCGGTCTGTGGTGTGGTCGCGGCGTCCGGCGGCAATCATGGCGCGGCGGTAGCGTATGCGGCGATGCGGCTCGGCGTGCCCGCGACCATCTTCCTGCCCAGCGTGACCTCGCCGGCAAAGGCCGAACGCGTTCGGAGCTACGCCGCAAATCTGGTGGTCGCAGGCGAGCGCTATGCCGATGCGCTGGCGGCGAGCGAGCGGTTCGGCGCGGATCACGGCGCGCTTGCCGTGCACGCTTTCGACCAGCCTCAGACGCTGCTGGGGCAAGGCACCATCGGATGTGAGATCGACGCCGATCTGCCTGATATCGACACGCTGCTGGTAGCGGTCGGTGGCGGTGGGTTGATCGGAGGCATCGCCGCCTGGTTTCGCGGCCGGGTCAAGATCATAGCGGTCGAGCCCGAGGGGTCGCCTACCCTGTGCCGCGCCCTGGCGGCAGGCCAGCCGGTTGATGCGGAGACAGATGGTATTGCGGCCGACGCGCTGGCGCCAAAGCGCGTCGGCAAGATCATGTTCGGAATCGCGCAAGCTTTCGTCGAACGCTCGGTGCTGGTCGCGGACGACGACATCCGCGCGGCGCAGCTGGCACTGTGGGACAAGCTTCGCGTGGTGGCGGAGCCGGGGGGCGCTGCCGCCCTTGGCGCGCTACTCTCGGGCAAATACACGCCAGCATCGGACGAGCGCGTTGCGGTGCTGGTCAGCGGGGCGAATACGACCGCGGTCCGGTTTGATTGACCGCGGCCGCCGCTACTCCGCCGCGGTGCGTATCTCGGCCTTTTCGGCGCGCACCGCGCAGAACTTGAATTCGGGAATCTTGCCGAACGGATCGAGCGCCGGATTGGTCAAGAGGTTGGCGGCCGCTTCCGCGTAGCAGAACGGCATGAACACCATGTTCTCCGGCACGTCGCGGTCGGAGCGGATTTTTATCTCGACGGCGCCGCGGCGCGTCTCCAGCCGCACCAGGTCGCCGGGCCAGACCTTCATCCGCCGCATGTCCTTCGGCGACATGAACGCCACCGCCTCCGGCTCGATCTGGTCGAGCACATGGGCGCGCCGCGTCATCGAGCCGGTGTGCCAGTGTTCGAGCACGCGCCCGGTCGAGAGCACCATCGGATATTCGTCGTCCGGCAATTCGTCGGGCGGCATCACATTCGCCGGGACGATCTTGCCGCGGCCGCTTTCGGTCGGGAAACCCGCGGTGAAGATGATCTCGTTGCCGGGTTTTTGCGGATCGTCGACCGGATAGGTCACCGCGCCCTCGCGCACCAGCCGCTCCCAGGTGATGTTGTTGAGCGACGGCATCACCTGCGTCATCTCGGTGAAGACGTCGGCAGGTCCGGCGTAATTCCAGGGCAGCCCCATCCGCCTGGCGATTTCCTGGATGATCCAGAGATCCTGCCTGGCATCGCCGGGCGGTCTTATGACCTCGCGCGCGAGCTGCACGCGGCGGTCGGTGTTGGTGAAGGTGCCGGATTTTTCCGCAAAGGCGGAAGCCGGCAAAATAACGTCGGCGTGGAACGCGGTCTCGGTGACGAACAAATCCTGCACCACCAGATGATCGAGTTTTGCCAGCGCCGCGCGCGCATGCTGCACATCGGGGTCGGACATCGCGGGGTTCTCGCCCTCGATATACATGCCGGTGATCTCTCCCGCATGGATCGCGTGGATGATCTCGACCACGGTGAGGCCACGCACCGGATCGAGCTCCTGATGCCAGAGCTTTTCGAACGGCGCGCGCAGGTCGGTGCGGCCGACCGGCTGATAATCCGGCAGAAACATCGGAATTAGCCCGGCGTCGGACGCGCCCTGCACGTTGTTCTGGCCGCGCAGCGGATGTAAGCCCGTGCCGGGACGGCCGACCTGGCCGGTGATAAGGGCAAGCGCGATCAGGCAGCGCGCATTGTCGGTGCCATGGACATGCTGGCTGATGCCCATGCCCCAGAAGATGATCGATGCCTTCGCCCGCGCATATAGCCGTGCCACCTCGCGCAGGGTCTCGGCCGGGATGCCGCAGATCGGCTCCATCTTCTCCGGCGTGAATTCCTTGATGCGTTGCTTGAGCTCGTCATAACCTTCGGTGTAGCCCGCGATATATTGCTCGTCGGTCAGGCCTTCGGTGATGATGGTGTGGATCATCGCGTTCAATAGCGCGACGTCGCTGCCGGGCTTGAACGCGAGGTGCTTGTAGGCATGGCGCGACAGCGATTGCCTGCGCGGGTCCATCACGATCAGCTTGGCGCCGTTCTTGGCTGCGTTCTTGATGTAGGTCGCGGCGACAGGATGGTTGATCGTCGGATTGGCGCCGATCACGATGATCACTTCGGCGTCCATGGCGGCCGCAAACGGCGCCGACACCGCGCCGGAATTCAAGCCTTCCATCAGCGCCGCGACCGAGGAGGCGTGGCACAGCCGCGTGCAGTGATCGACATTGTTGGAGCCAAAACCGGTGCGCACCAGTTTTTGGAACAGATAGGCCTCTTCGTTCGAGCCCTTGGCCGAACCGAAGCCAGCCAGCGCCTTGACGCCCTTCTCGTCGCGGATCTTCACAAGACCCTTGGCGGCGATGTCGAGCGCCTCTTCCCAGGAGGCTTCGCGGAAATGCGTGAACGGATTGGCCGGATCGACCTGGTCGTTGGCGTCCTTCTTCACGTTCGCCAGCCGCACCAGCGGTTTGGTCAAGCGATTGGGGTGATGAATATAGTCGAAACCGAAGCGGCCCTTGACGCAGAGCCGATTGTGATTGGCCGGGCCGTCGCGGCCCTCGGCATAGATCACCTTGTCGTCCTTGACCTGGTAGGTGACCTGGCAGCCGACGCCGCAATACGGGCACAGCGAGTCGACGTGTCTGTCCGGATAGGTGACGCGGGTCTGCCTGTCGTCGAGCATCACCGCCGGCATCAGCGCGCCGGTCGGGCAGGCCTGCACGCACTCGCCGCAGGCCACGCAGGTCGATTCGCCCATCGGATCGTCGAAATCGAACACGATTTTTGAAGCGTGGCTGCGATAGGCCATGCCGATGACGTCATTGACCTGCACCTCGCGGCAGGCGCGTACGCACAACCCGCACTGGATGCAGGCATCGAGATTGACGCGCATCGCCGGATGGCTGGCATCGCCATCCCAGCGCTCGGCGTGCGGGAAACGGCTTTCGGTCACCTCGACCTTTTCGGCCCAGTGCCAGAACTTCGAATCCGGATCGTGCGAGGTCTCGCGCGCCGGCTGGTCGGCGACCAGCAGTTCCATCACCATCTTTTGCGCCGCGACCGCACGCGCACTCGTCGTCTTGACCTTCATGCCGACGCTGGGCGTGCGCTTGCAGGAGGCCGCCAGCACCCGCTCGCCCTCGATCTCAACCATGCAGGCGCGGCAGTTGCCGTCAGGCCGATAATCGGGTGCCGGCGAATAGCACAGATGCGGGATTTCCTGGCCCTGGCGTTTTGCCACTTGCCAGATGGTCTCGCCCGCCTTGGCCTCGACCTGCTTGCCGTCGAGCTCGAACTTGATCTTGGTCATTCCGCCGCTTCCTTGAACTCGTCGGGGAAGTATTTAATCACGGAGGTTAGCGGATTCGCGGCCGCCTGACCCAGACCGCAGATCGACGCATCGCGCATCGCCTGGCTCAATTGGTCGAGCAATTCGCGGTTCCAGACCGGCTTCTGCATCAACAGTGCCGCCTTCTGGGTGCCGACCCGGCACGGCGTGCACTGGCCGCAGCTTTCATCCTCGAAGAAGCGCATCAGGTTGAGCGCCGCATCCTTCACACTGTCCTGTTCGGACAGGATAATCACAGCAGCCGAACCGATGAAGCAGCCGTATTTTTCCAGCGTGCCGAAATCGAGCGGGATGTTATCCATCGAGGCTGGCAGAATACCGCCCGAGGCGCCGCCCGGCAGGTAGGCGCGGAATTTATGCCCTTCCGCCATGCCACCGCAGAACTCGTCGATCAGTTCGCGCACCGTCAGACCGGCGGGCGCAAGTTTCACCCCGGGATTTCTGACGCGGCCGGACACCGAGTAGCTGCGAAGACCGTGATGCCCGTTGCGGCCGTGAGAATTCCACCAGTTCGCACCCTTCTCGACGATGTCACGCACCCAGAACAATGTCTCGATATTGTTGATCAGGGTCGGCAATCCGAACAACCCGACCTGGAACGGGTATGGCGGCTTGTGCCGCGGCAGCCCGCGCTTGCCCTCGATGCTCTCCAGCAGCGATGACTCTTCGCCGCAGATATAGGCGCCGGCGCCGCGGCGGACGTGGATCGTGGGGCCACCGGGCGGCAGCTTGGCAAGCTCGAGCGGAAGTACCTTGAGCGCCGCCGGATATTCGTCGCGCAGGTAGATGTAGACGTCGGTCGCATCGACGATGTGGGCGCCGATCAGCGTACCTTCAATGAAACGATGAACATCGCGAAGCAGATAGAAGCGATCCTTGAACGTGCCGGGCTCGCCCTCGTCGCCATTGACCGCCACCAGCCGCGGCCCGGGTTCGCCGAGCACCGCGCGCCATTTTCGTCCCGTCGGGAAGCCGGCGCCGCCTAATCCCCGCAGGCTGGAATCGTCGAGCGCCTTCAGGATGTCTTCCTTGCTGACGCGGCCGGCGCGCAGATCACCCAAAAGCCTGTAGCCGCCGTCCTTCACATAGGCGTCGTAGTCGACGTAAGGCGGGATATCGGGATGAGTCTCGCCGCGCGCCGCAGTCGCCAGCACTTCGGATGCGGTCGCGTGCAGAACGTAATGATGGCCAACCTCGGCGACCGGAGCCACATCGCACAGTCCGACACAGGGCGCGCGCACTACCCGCGCCGCGGGCCCGGCGCCGCGCTCGAGTTCCTGCAGCAACTGCTCCGCACCCATCATGGCGCAAGTCAGTGAGTCGCAAACACGGATGGTGAGCGGCGCGACGCCGGGCTCGCCTTCCTTCACGATGTCGAAATGCGCATAGAACGTCGCGGTCTCGAACACCTCGGCAAAGGACAGCTTCATCTCGTCGGCAAGGGCTACGAGATGTGCTGCGGAAATCTGGTGATATTTGTCCTGAATGAGATGCAGATGCTCGATCAGGAGATCGCGCCGCCGTGGCCGGTCACCGAGCAAGAGTTCAATCTCGTGCGCGGCAATTGGATCGACCTGTCGGCCCTTGGGTGTCGCCTTGGCGCGCCGGCGTCCCTCGCCGGGATGCTCGAAGGAGCGGACCTGGTGCACGTCATGACTCATCGGGCGTCTCGTTCTCGCTCTTTAGCCCTGCAACCCTAGTGCCTGGCATGCCAGATGCCAAGAGCAATATTGTTGCACAAATAATGATTTAACGGGCACGCAGCCTCGCTGACAGGCCCCATTAAACGCCTATTTGCAAACACCTATTTGCGATGACCGACGCGGGACGCTGCACGTGAGCCTCCCGCGGCGGTGTGGGCTGCGATCAGAAGATCTTGGCTGTACTTTCCAATGTCTTCCAGACCCCCCAGGCCAGCGGGATGCCGACGAAGGCCCAGAACAGCATGGCCTTGACGTCCACCCCGCCCTTGCCGATGCCGAACGAGCCGTGTTGTATCGCGGCCGCGCTTTTCGCGCTCGCCGCCTGCAGCTTGGCCACTTCCGCTTCGCTCATGTGCCACTTCGGATTGACCGGCTTGACCAGGTAGTTGCAGATCAGGCCGCCGATCAGCATGGCGCACAGGATGTACATCGTGGTGTTATAGAGCTGGTCGCGCGGAACGCCGGCCGCGAGCTGGAATTCGCGGATGTAGTTCACGACCACCGGGCCGATGATGCCCGCGGTCGACCACGCCGTCAGCAGGCGGCCATGGATGGCGCCGACGAACTGCGTGCCGAACATGTCGGCGAGGTAAGCCGGCACCGTGGCGAAGCCGCCGCCATACATCGACAAGATGATGCAGAAGGCAGAGACAAACAGCAGCTTCGAGCCCATCGCCGCGAAGGTCGGCGCCAGCGCGTACAGCGCAATGCCGAGCAGGAAGAAGCAGAAATAGGTGTTCTTGCGGCCGATATAGTCCGACAGCGACGCCCAGAACACCCGTCCGCCGATGTTGAACAGCGACAGCAGACCGGCAAAGCCGGCCGCGATCGCGGCGATGGTCACCTTTTGCGAGGCGTCGAGCGCATTGAAGCCGACGTTCGGCAATCCGATCAGCTTGCCCGCAAAAATCTCCTGCAGCATCGGCGAGGCCATGCCGATCACGCCGATGCCGGCCGACACGTTCAAACAGAGCACCCCCCAGATCAGCCAGAACTGCGGCGTCTTGTGCGCGTTGTTGAGGTGAACGTTATGCTCCGAGATCATCGTCTTTTTTTCGCTCGGCGGTGTCCAACCGTCGGGACGCCAGCCGACCGGCGAAACCCGATAGGCGAAGGCACCGATCATCATGAAGACGAAATAGATCACGCCCATGGTGGCGAAGGTTTCCCAGACCCCGACCGAGGTGGGAGTCTTGAAGTAGTTGATCAGCAAGTTCGCCAGCGGCGCGCCGATCATGGCGCCACCGCCGAAGCCAGCGATGGCAAAACCGGTCGCCATGCCGCGATGATCCGGGAACCATTTGATCAGGGTGGAGACCGGGGAAATGTAACCGAGACCAAGACCGACGCCGCCGATCACGCCGGCCCCCAGCCACATGATCCAGAGCTGATGGACGTAGACGCCGAAGGCTCCAATCAGGAGGCCGCCGCCCCAGCACAACGCCGCGACGACGCCGGCCTTGCGCGGCCCGACCCGCTCCAGCCAGCCACCCCAGATCGCGGCCGAGACGCCGAGCAGCACGAAGAACAGCGTGAACATCCAGCCCATGCTGGCGACCTTCCAGTCGCAGGTGGTGGTGAATAGTTCCTGGAACAGTGAGATATCGGGACAGGCCTTCGGCGCGCTCAACCCGATGGCGCGCGACAGCGGCAGCCAGAACACGGAAAAGCCATAGGCCATGCCGATGCACAGATGGATGCAAAGCGCAGCGGGTGGCACCAGCCAGCGGTTGAAGCCGGCCTTGGCAATGGTGTGCTCGCGATCGAGAATTCCGAGCCCGTCCCCGGACATCGTTCCCGCGCCTTCAATGGTAGCCATTCAATCCTCCCCTGCAGCCGATCCCTGCCGGATAGCCTGCGGTCCTCGATCCCGTTGTCCCACGCCCATCAGCGTCCACCTTGCCGTTCCGCAGCAAATCCTTCCGAATGCGCCGGGATCGCCAAAGCGCATCCAAAAGGATTCAACACCTGCCCCAACAACTTATGCCCATAAGCCATTATTGCCCGTAAGCCATTGTAAGACCTGACTTGAGATATGCCGGACGCCCATTAGGCCGGAGGCAAGACTTAACCTCCGCGTCCCTGCGGAGATCATGAATTGGGACAGAACGCTGCACATGTGTCGATAGGAAAATGGTAGGTGTCAACCAGAGCGTTTATCAGACCGCGGGCAACAGGCCACCGGTTTTTCTATCGGCCCATTGTTTTCTGGATCAAAAACACGATGCGGCTTTCGTTTCGCTCCGTGATCTCGACCTTGTCCCCGGTTTCCCGGATCAGGTTCGGAATATCGATCACCGACAGCGGATCGCTGCAGTGCACCTCGAGGAAATCACCGGATGTGATCCCCTTCAGCGCTTTGCGCGTCTTCAACGCCGGCAAAGGACATTTGAGACCGGTAAGGTCCAATTTTGTCGTGGTCATGTCTCGAACATGACGAAGCTGGTTTGTATCGTCAACGGGTGGGCGCTTTCAAGCGAAAACCTGCCTCGCATTTGAATAGTGGTTGGTTTGCGTAAAGAAACCGCGTCAGCAAAGATTAATACTTCACGCAAGATTTGCGTAACCCAGAAACCCAACCGTCTGGCCCGGCTCGACTTGCGTCACGGCTTCGCCGAGTTCGACCAGCCCATGGGTATCCACCAGCGACGACAACAGCCCCGCGCCCTCGCGCGGAAATTTGATCGCTTCCAGCACGCCGTCGTTCGTTTTGCGCAAGGTGACGCGGACATATTCGCGGCGGCCGATCTTCTTCTTGTAGCTGAAGGCGGCCCGCACCGGCATCGGAACGAGCGGCTCTTGCGCGGCCCCCAAGAGCGCCAGCACGGTCGGCCGCACCACGTGGACGAAGGTGACAAAGCTCGCGACCGGATTTCCAGGCAGGCCGATCAGCGGCGTACCGCCGATGATGCCCATGGCGACGGGACGCCCCGGCTTGATTGCCATCCGCCACAATACGAGCGAACCAGCGCTTTCAACGCCGGCTCTGAGGTGATCCTCTTCACCGGTGGAGACGCCGCCGGTGGTGAGAATGAGATCGTGGTCGCCTGCGACTTTCTTGAGGGCGCTCGCGAGCGAAGCGCGCTCGTCCCGCAGGATTCCGAAATCGCTGACATCGCAGCCGAGGCGCACGAGCATCGCCATCAGCATGAAACGGTTGGAGTCGAAGAGCTGCGCCGCCGCGCGCTCCTCTCCCGGCGACACCAGTTCGTTGCCGGTCGAAAATACCGCGACGCGGATGCGCCGGTTCGCCACGATTTTCGCCAGCCCGAAGGCAGCCGCAAGCGCGACATCCTGCGGCCGCAGCCGCTGGCCGGCCTTTAGAGCCACGTGGCCCAAGGGGATATCCTCGCCGGCGGGACGGACATTGGCGCCGCGCCCTAAGCCTGCGGGAAGAACGACATTGCCGTCTTCGAGGCGGACATCTTCCTGCATGAACACGGTATCGGCACCTTCCGGCATCGGTGCGCCGGTGAAGATCCGCATCGCCTGGCCGGGTTTGAGCAGCGCTGGCGCCGAGGCGCCGGCCTGCACGCGCCCCGTGACCGGAAATCGCTGTTCTTTGCCGTGCGGTAGATCGCGGCTTGCTACCGCAAAGCCGTCGACCGCGGAATTGGTGAATGGCGGCAGCGGCAGCGGCGCCGAGATATCGTGGGCAAGGATACGTCCGTCGGCTTCAGTGAGCGCGACGCTCTCAACCTCCCGCACCGCGGTCACCTTGGCCGCGATGATGGCGACGGCGTCATCGACCGACATCATCGGCCCACCGAAGGCAAAGCAATCGTCAGACAATTGCGCCATCTTGCCGATCAGACCTCGCTTTTGGCCAACACTTCTTCGACCGATATCGCCGATCTCCGCAGCAAGGCGGCGACGGCGGCGACATCATCGAGATGGGCGGTCGGAAGCGTGGTTTCAACTCTGATGTCGGTCGCAATGCCGACCACGCCGGGATCGTCGGGGAATAGCAGCGGCTTTTGGTTGGCGCCGCGATGCACTTCGACCTTGCGATGCGGCTCGCGCTTGAAACCCTCGACGATGACGAGATCGACCCGCGACATCTTTTTGAGCAATTCAGGCAGCCGCGGTTCGGCGGCGCCGCGCAGTTCATGCATCAACGCCCAGCGCCTGCTCGAAGACACCAGCACTTCGGTCGCGCCGGACTGGCGATGCACCCACGAATCCTTGCCGGGAATGTCGACGTCGAACTCATGGTGGGCATGCTTGATCACGGACACGCGCAGGCCTTCGTTGAGCAAATGCGGGATGACGCGCTTCAAGAGCGTGGTCTTGCCGGCGCCGCTCCATCCCGCGAGCCCAATCACTTTCATTTCTTTCTCCGGAACCGGCATCCTCCGACGTCATTGCGAGGAGCCAACGGCTCGCAACGACGGTGACTTGGCCGCATTGTTCTTGCTCCGAGAAGCTTTATATCGGCTGGGATGCAATGTCATGCTAACCTCGCCGCCATGATGAAGATCGAAAAAGCCCCCGTCCCCCTGATCGTGCCGAACCCGGACGACCCGCGCCTGACCGAGCGCGTCAGGGGGATCGACCAGACCGGGGCAAGGACCGAGATCAAGGTGCCGGTGGAGCGGCCGCTGACGCTGTACCTCAACGCGCAGGAGATCGTCACCATGATGACGATCGGCGACTATCCGGAGTACCTCGCGCTCGGCTACCTGCTCAACCAGAACATGCTGAAATACGACGACGTCGTCACCGAGGTCGAGTACGACGACGATTTGCAGGTCGTGGTCGTGCGCACCGCGCACCACACCAATTTCGAAGCCAAGCTGAAAAAGCGCACGCAGACTTCGGGCTGCGCGCAGGGCACGGCGTTCGGCGATCTCTTGGAAGCCGTGGAAAGCGTCGCGCTGCCGAAGGCCGAGCTGCGCACGTCCTGGCTCTATCAGATGACGCATGCGATCAACACCATGCCCTCGCTCTATCTCGAGGCCGGCGCGATCCATGGCTGCGTGCTGTGCAGGCAAGGCCAGCCTGTCTGCTACACCGAGGACGTCGGCCGCCACAACGCCGTCGACAAGATCGCGGGCTGGATCTACCGCCACGGCGTCGATCCCGCCGACAAGATCCTCTACACCACGGGGCGGCTGACGTCGGAGATGGTGATCAAGACGGTGCGGATGGGGATTCCAATCCTCGTCTCGCGCTCGGGATTCACCGCCTGGGGCGTCGATCTGGCGCGGCAGGTCGGGCTGACGCTGGTCGGGCGCACGCGGGGCAAACGATTCATCGCGCTGTCGGGCGAAGAGCGCATCGTCTACGACCAGAACCTCGCCTTTGTCGAGGAAGAATCCGCAGCCCACAAGCGCAAGGGCGAAGCCGGTGACGACTGATATTCCCGGCGTGCTGTTGGCCGGCGGCCTGGCGCGCAGAATGGGTGGCGGCGACAAGCCGATGCGCACCATCGGCGGCCGCTCCATCCTCGAGCGCGTGATTGCGCGGTTGAAACCGCAATGCGACGGGCTGATCCTCAATGCCAATGGCGATCCGGCACGGTTTTCAGCATTCGGACTGGCCGTGATAGCCGACAACGTCGCCGATTTTCCGGGACCGCTGGCCGGCATTCTGGCGGCGCTGGATTGGACCGGGGCCAATCGGCCGAGCGTCGAATGGATATTGAGTGCGGCGGCGGACTGCCCGTTCCTGCCGCGCGATCTGGTTGCGCGGCTATATCAGGCGCTGCAACAACAGAACGCGCAGCTTGCGGTCGCAGCTTCCGGCGGGCAAACGCATCCGGTGATTGGGCTGTGGAGCGTGAGCTTGCGCGACGAGCTACGCCACGCGCTGGTCGCCGAAGACATCCGAAAGATCGACCGCTGGACCGCGCGCTATCGTTTGGCCACCGTGAGCTGGCCGACAACACCGCTCGATCCGTTTTTCAATGCCAACACGGTTGAAGATATCGCGGAGGCCGAGCGACTGGCGACGCTGGATGGGGGTTGATCTCTTAAGCCGGCCGAAATCCCGCCTGCGTCAACGCCGCGCGACTTTGCTCTGACAGCAGCGCATCCAAAAAAGCCTGCACCGCCGGCCGCTGTTTGCGCGCACTGACCAGTGCGAAATCGT
>Ga0210406_10005440_pt1 | contig 13352 bp, 10 predicted proteins | sample IncBWC30MmetaG_FD_155454 | JGI IMG/M metagenome (GOLD analysis project Ga0210406, IMG submission 155454) | Forest soil microbial communities from Barre Woods Harvard Forest LTER site, Petersham, Massachusetts, United States - Inc-BW-C-30-M | ecosystem: Environmental > Terrestrial > Soil >... | reverse complement strand
CGAAACCGGTCACAGTAACAGCTTCGGGACAGCCTAAATCCTTGAGAAGCAGGCAATTCGGAGGCCGTGACCGCGCTTGCGAGATGGCTTCGGCCCCGCCGTCATTTAACCACTTGGTTAAGTACGGAGGTCTCCCCAATGAAACGGAACCCTTAGTAGCACCTCGGTGCCGCCCGCAGGACGGTTGGCAATCGCAAATTCCTGGTCGGACCCGTAGAGTTGTTCTAGCCGCTCCCGTATATTGGCCAGCCCGACGCCTCGATTCCTGACCGTCGCAGTCGGCTGCGCTCCAAGACCCACGCCGGTATCGGAAACGGCGAGAATCAGCGAACCATTTTCGCGGCGCGCGGCAATCGATATATCTATCCCTGCGCCGCCATCCTTCAAACCATGCCGCAAGGAATTCTCCACCAAGGGTTGCAGAATAAGTTGTGGCACGAGCGAATTCTCCAGCGCCGACTCTACGGAGTACGTCACCCGCAAATTCGATTCGAAGCGCTTCTGCATAATCTGCAGGTAGAGCCGCGTAATTTCGAGCTCCTGAGCCAGAGGAATTTCGTGTGAGTTGGCCGTTCGCAACGTCAACCGCAGCAAGTCGCTCAACTGTGTAAGCATGGCGTCTGCCGCAGGCACATCCTCATACATCACCGAAGAAATCGTGTTCAGTGTGTTAAACAAAAAATGCGGTTGCAGCTGCAATCGCAAATTCTCCAGCTGCGCCTGCGCAAGTTTCGCTTGCAATTCTGCCGCGGCGAGCTGCTGCGCCTGCGCGACCCGCAGCCGCTCGAAAAAATAGTACACCAGCACGATAATTGTGTAGCTCATCAAATCATTGGAGAACTCCATGGGATACCGGAAGCGCATAATTCCGTAGTCGTACCTCCCGAGACCAATCCAGGGAGCCACAATCCAGCGGCTGAGTCCCATCAAACTCGTGTGCAGGAAAGAGAATCCCACCGCCGCGGCCAAATGGTATGCAACCTGGCGCACCCAACCCTTCACTTTGAACAGATAGAAGTCCGCCGCACGAAAAACCAGCGGCAGAAGAAGGAAAACCGTATACACACCGGTAAATTCCTCGAGAAAACGGACCGCAAACGTTCCGGACCGCTGGCGGGAAAGATCGTCGAGGTAGTGGTAGCTGAAAATCAGGACAAAGATGGCCGTGTATACGAGTAGAAGAAGCCTCCATCCCTGCGTTCGCGTGAAACCCAACACGGCGACCTGCGGCGTCGCCCGGGCCATGTGTGTCTCTCTCTCCGCAGATGTGCGTCGATTCATGAACTCGTCCTGGACCGCTTGATTATGCTCCAGAACTAGCAGGGGTCAAAAGGGTAGAACGATCAGATTAGAAGGGATACTCGCGTGACGACGCGGTGGAGCAGAGGAGCGGCGGAGCGAGAAACATCCTGAACCAGGCTTCCCCTAGTGGGCCGTTCTGACGCAGGAGCCTCGGTCAGGATCCGCGACGCCGGGCCACGGCGGAAATCGAGCTGGCAATCGTTAGTGAGACCAAAGCCACAATAGCAAACGCGAGAATGACGACGACCACGGCACTCGCCTCCCGAGACAGCTAATCTACATGCAGGTCGGCTTCCAAACTCAGCTTGGTATTATCTTTGTATTATCAATGAGATAAGAAAGTTAAATATGAGATTCTGTCATCCCAGTGAAACAAGTGTCACACAGAACGCACTTTACGCCGGTTCTAGTACCCAGAAGCCGTCGCAGAAAAAGGTCTCCAAAATCGGAAACCGAAGGGGAGCAAAAAAAAAAGCAGCCAGCTATGCCTTGCTGAGCCGGATCGACCCATCCCCGGTGTGCACCGTCAGAGACTGCCCCCCACCGTTCATCTTCCCGTGAAGCTGCGAGTTGCTGAACGTTCCTTCGACCGTCACCGGCAACCCCACGCTTATGTGCCCATCTCCGGTGCTGGCGTCAATGTTTGCCTGAAAGTCGCCCGGCAGGGACAAGTCCACGCTGCCGTCGCCCGTGCGTATGTTCCAGCTACTAGCCATCTTAGATCCCGGCAGGACGCGCGTGTCCACGCTGCCATCGCCAGTCTTGACGTTCAGCGCATCGAACCGCCCAGCGATCCTCACATGCCCGTCTCCGCTGTCGGCCTCCAACTTTCCATCCAATTCCCGCGCCTCAATAGAGCCGTCACCCGTGCGCAGCTTCATGTCGCCCTTCAAGGTGTCCACGTTGATGCTGCCGTCGTGCGTATGGAGATCGATGGTGCCGCTTAGACTGTTTGCTCGGATCGACCCATCTCCTGTCTCGACAGTGACATTTCCGTTGATGGAACTTGCCTCCACCGACCCATCTCCCGTATGTGCATTCAAATCAGCGTCTTTCGGCATCCTAACTTCTATGCGCAGCCTGCGCCCGTGCGTGCCCCAGGAAAATCCCCAGTGTCCTGTAATCCGAGCGACGAGCTCCACCTGGTCGCCGCTCTGGTGCGCCTCAACGTGGAGATTCTTATCCATTTCATAGCCTTCATACTCGACCCTAAACTCGACGTTCTTGGAGTCGCTGGTGCTCACCCGCACGCCGCCATCGTTCGTGTCAATCCGGACATTGGCCCGCCCGGTGACCGTGTAGTTTCTGGTCCACTCTGTCGCGCTGGCCCGCGGCGCCAAGGCTACGGCAGCAAGCAGGGAAGCACAGATCATTCCAAACCGCGCGGCGGTATTGCGGCAAACAAGCGAATTCATGGCTCGGAGCCTCCGTAACAAGGCGTTCTATTCTAGGTACGACACCCGGGGTCAAAATGTTCCGTTTCTCGCGTACTGCCACCCCCAATTCCAAGCTCACACCTTCAGACGACAGCAAAGCCCTTATCGTCTGGCCCAATCGCACCCCAGTCCGTTCAAGACCATCGGAAAGCCTTGGGTGACTATTTAGCGGCTCGTTTCTTCCGAGCCACACCCGGCTTGGCACGCAGCGCCGCCAGGAACTCCTCCGCCGGCAGGGTATTGATCACATCGCGCTTTTCGAGCCAGCCTCGCCGCGCCATCGTCACCCCGTAACCGATAAACGACAGATTGGCCGCGCTATGCGAGTCCGTCGAAATCACCACCTTTACCCCGCGGTCTTTGCACATCCGCAAATAGACGTCCTTCAAATCCAGCCGGTCAGGATAGGCATTGCACTCCATGGCGACGCCCTGCTTGGCGCAAGCCCCCAGGATTTTCTCCATATCGTAGTCGATCGGGTCCCGCCGCAGAAGCAGCCGCCCCGTCGGATGCGCGATGATCTGCGTGTAAGGATTTTCAATCGCCGCGAGCATCCGCTCGGTCATAGCCGCCCGGTCCAGATTGAAATACGAGTGAATCGAACACACCACCACATCCAATTGCGCAAGCAAGTCGTCCGAGTAGTCCAGGGAGCCATCCTTCAGGATGTCCACTTCAGCGCCGGCCAACACGCGAATCCCCAGCCCCTTGTCGCTTGTCTCATGAATCTTCTCGATATGCGCAGCCATGCGCTTTTCATCCAACCCGTTGGCCACGGTAACGGCCTTCGAGTGGTCGGTAATCGCGATGTACTGGTGTCCGAGCTTGCGCGCGGCTTCGGCCATTTCCTCGATGGAGTTTTTTCCATCACTGGACGTGGTGTGCATCTGCAAATCGCCCTTCATGTCTCGCAATTCAATCAACTGCGGTAGTTTGTGCGCCTCAGCTGCGGCGATTTCACCAGTGTTTTCGCGCAGCTCGGGCGGTATGTAGTCCAGCTTCAGCTTTCTGTAGATCTCCTCTTCTGTCCGCCTCGCGACCGGCTTTTCACCCTTGAGCGTCGCCAGTGCGTACTCGTTCAAAGTTAGACCCATATCGTTGGCGCGCCCGCGCAGCGCAACGTTATGTTCCTTCGATCCAGTGAAATAAAGCAGCGCCGCGCCAAAGCTTTCCTTTTCGAGCAACCGCACATCCACCTGCAATCCGTTCTGTAGCGTAAAGCTGACCTTGTTCTCCCCATGCGCTAAGGTCTGGTCAATCCCAGGAAACTCCAATATATGCTTGGCCAGCGCATCAACCTGTTTTTGCGAGGTGTGACCGGCACCAAGCGTCAGCAGCAAATCCAAGTCTCCCACCGTCTCCTTGCCGCGCCGCAGCGACCCCGCCGGAGTCACGTCCTCCACAGCGTTTCCAGCTTTTTTGATATGCGCAATGATTTCCGCGGCCGCGGCCTCCGCCTGATCAATGTGAAACCGGCCCGAAGATTTTTTGAACACCTCGATGGCCTTCAGAATGTTTTGTTCGCTCTTTTCGCCAAAACCGGGAAGTTCGCGAAGCTTGCCCTCCCTGGCGATCTTCTCCACATCGGCGACGGTAGCGGCCTTGAAGTTGGACCACAGAAACGCCACCTTCTTGGGCCCCAGCGATTGCAGTTGAAGCACGTCCAGAATCGTCGCTGGATATTTCTTCAGCAGCTTTTTCCTAAGCGCATAATCGCCGGTCTTAACGATTTCTTGCAGATGTTCCACCATGCGCTCGCCAATTCCAGGAAGCTCTTCCAATTTCTCCGGCTCGGTAACCAGCTGCTCGATGGATTCCGGAAGTCCATCGATCAGCTCGGCAGCCTTTTCGTAGCTGCGGTACCTGCCAATAATGGCCCCGTCGATTTCCAGAAGTTGCGCGGTTTCGCGGAGGATGCGGGCGATCTGTTTGTTGTCCATGGGCAGATTATAAAGCTATAAGCGAGCGAAAAACACGGGCGTGTCCCGGGCAGTGCATCCTCGGTTTCCGATGGGTGCGTTTGCCGGGAGTTTTAGGCGGCCAGTTGGCGTGGCCCTTAGCAGTACGGAGGAGCCTAGTTAAGTCAAGAACGGGACGGAGATAGCGTGTCTCCGGAGTCCGCATTGCGGATGGAGCGGGATAGAGATGGGCCAGAATCCGGGATTGCCGACGCTCGCTGTGCGATAGACTCTTTTTCAGAACCTCGTGCACAAATTGCCTGCAGCGCAATGCGTGCCGGCCGGTATCATTACTCGGAGGGCAGAGTGCGTTTTTCGACTTTGGCAATTCTATTCTCGTTGATCATTGGCCCGGCTTCCCGCGGCCAAACACAAAAACCTTCGCAACTCTCAAGCTCGGAGAAAGTCATCATCGACACCGACATCGGCGATGACATCGACGATGCCTTCGCGATCGCCCTGGCTCTCCGCAGCCCCGAGCTTGAAATTCTCGGCATATCCACCACCTTCGGCGATACCGAGGCCCGAGCCAAAATCGTCGATCGATTTCTCGGCGAAGCTGGCCGAGCTGAGATTCCCGTCGTCACCGGCGCGCCGACGCACACCACCAATGTAATGAATCAGCGCCGCTACGGCGAAGCTGGCCATTTCGCCAAAGCCGTGCATCCCAACGCAGTGGACTTCATCCTCGACCAGATTCGCCGCTATCCCGGCCAAATCACGCTGATCGCTATCGGGCCGTTGATGAACGTGGGCGCGCTCATCGACAAAGATCCGACAACCTTCCTCAAACTCAAACGAGTAGTGATGATGGGCGGTTCCATCGAATGCGGTTATGGCGATCTTTGGTTCTGCACGGCGCACGGACCGGACGCGGAGTGGAACATCATTAATGACATTCCCTCCGCAAAAAAACTCTTCCTTTCTGGTGTACCGCTCTATGTCATGCCGCTCGATGCCACGCAACTGAAGCTCGACGAGGTCAAGCGAGCCTTTCTATTCAAGCAGGGGACTCCGCTCACCGATGCTCTGACGCTTCTCTATCACGAGTGGGGCCAGCAAACGCCCACCCTCTTCGATCCCGTGACGGTAGCCTATATCCTCAATCAAAAGATTTGTCCGGTCCAACCCATGCACATCCGGGTCGACGACAAAGGCTTTACACGCCCTGAGCCGGGTGCTCCCAATGCCCAAGTCTGCATGCACTCGGATGCGGAGGCCTTCTTCCGTCTTGAAATTGGCCGCATCGCCGCTCCCTAGCCAGCCGCACCGAAGCCCTCGTCACTTTTCACTATCCACTGATCACGACTCCCTCCCCCCCAATAAAAAAGACCGGCAGAGGGGCGCACTCTGCCGGTCCAATGATGGCTGGTTTATTTTACGCTGGCTTTTGCACGTTCGCTGCCTGGGGGCCCTTCGGTCCCTGGACAATCTCGAACTCTACCGCATCTCCTTCCTGCAAGGTGCGGTAGCCATCCCCCACGATAGCGGAATAATGAACAAATACGTCTGGACCATCGTCGCGCCCTATGAAGCCATACCCTTTTGAATTGTTAAACCATTTGACGGTTCCTTGCACCTATTCTCTCCTCCTGATGGAGACCTGGATGTTTCTCATGGCGGACAAAATCGGGACACACGCAGCCGCCTCCTGCAATAAATTGCGCGGAGTGTACCAGAATGAGGCATTCAGTCAAGAGAACATTCGTGTTTCCCGGTGTACGAAAATGCATGCAAATTCGTCTACAAAAACGTTTTAAGCGCAGGTACGCAGGTTTTTCCAAGCAGGCCCACCGTTCGCCCCAGTCCCGCAACTTCAAGCGAACACAGGGTTTGCCTGTTTTCGTTTCACATCATGAATCATTTGTTTCGCGGGTGTAGAATGGAGATTACGAATCACCGGTTTGCCGCGTCGCGTATCTCACCGGGCGAAGAATCTCGAAAAGATTGTTGTACCCGTCGGTCCAAAGGCGCAGATGCGCAGGAAGCTCGATGGTTTGGCTGCCCGCGAGCGTGTCCGGCTTATTCAAGAATCCCTGATTTCGCGTTATCAGCACCCAATCTGCCGAGGAAATCATCCTTGGCGCATCTTCGTCGCTGGCAATGAGCCGTACCGGATAATCGGCGTCTTCGGCCAGCAGTTTCACGACGGGCGCCAGGTTGAGATACGTGTTCGAGGTATGCACGGCCAGGATACCGTGCGGCTCCAGATGCCGAAAATAAACGGCGAAGGCCTCTTTGGTGAGCAGATGCACAGGAATGGCGTCACCGGAGAAGGCATCGACAGCCAGCACATCAAATTGCTGCGGCGGCTCGCTTTCCAGCGAAAGCCGCGCGTCTCCCAGAATAACCTCGGTCTTTGCCGGACTCTGCTTGAGAAAGGTAAACCAGCGGTTCGCGACATCCATGACCTGCGGATTAATCTCGTAAAAGCGGAACGAATCGCCCGGTTTTCCATACGCTGCAAGTGTTCCTGCTCCCAAGCCAATTACCCCGACGCGTTTCGGACCGTCACAGCAATACTCGAGCGCCAGACCGACCCCCGATGTTCTTCCGTAATAGGTCGTGGGGTTGCGGTTTTCCGGGAAAGAAAGATATTGCGCGCCATGTTGTATCGTTCCGTGCAGGAGCGTCCGGTAGGGCAGGAGGCGCCCCGCTTTGAATTCCTGAATGCGCAGCGCTCCGTAGAAATTGCGCATCATCGCGACCGTGTCCTGTCGCGTCGTTCTAACGTTGGAAAAAAGCACGGCGCACATCGCAACGGTCATACTCGCCCAAAAAAATCGCGCCGACCATCCTTCGAGCCAAAGCACGACAATCCCCAAGATAGACGCCAGCAGCAGGACCATCGGCAGTTCGTAAATGCCGGAAAGAATGTGGGGAGCAAGCAATCCAACGCTGACGGCTCCCAGGGCGCCTCCGAGAGCCAGGAGCAGGTAAAACGACGTCAGGTAACGCGCGGCCGGTTTCCGCTCGACAAGTTCGCCGTGACAAAAAAGACAGACAACAAAGAGTGCGCAACAGAAGAGCGGCACGCTGATTTGAATCGCGTGTGTGATCGAAGAATCATAAATGGCATAGCCCGCTGTACCCAGTGCGACAGCCAGCAATCGTGCAACAAACCAGCGCGAATAAAACCGGTGTTTGGCAAACACCATTGCAAAAGAAAGCAAATAGAACGCGAGCGGAACAACCCACAAGAGCGGCACTGGAGCGACGTTTTGCGAGAGGTGGTTCGTTACCGCCACAAGCATCATCGAGCCGCAGGCGGAAAGGCCGAGCCACAAAAGTTTTGTGCCGAATGTCGGCAGCTCTTTTTCTTCCGCAACTGCCGCCGCTTGCCGTGCGGCGAACGGAGCCGTTGCGTTGATGCGGTTGAACCACGCGGAGAGAGAACAGCAGATTGCGAAAAGGGCGTATGCCGAAGACCACAGAATGGATTGTTGGCGGGAGGAGAGACGCGGTTCGATCAGAAACGGAAAACTCAAAAGTGCGAGCAGGGAAGCTAGATTGGAGAGAGCGAAAAGGTGGTACGGCGAGCGGCCGGAGGTGCGCCGCGCGTACCACGCTTGCAGCAAAGGACTGCTGGCGCTGAGCAGGACAAAAGGCAGGCCGATGGAAAACGCGAGGAGTCCCAGGATGCGCCAGGCGGGGTCGACTTGCGCGTGCGAACGCCAGGAAGTTTGCGGAGCGATGGGCAGCCACAGAAGGCTGACGAGAAGAAGCCCCAAGTGAGCAGCGGATTGGCGTTTGGGCGTGAAGCGGCGAGTGCTTACGTCTGCATAGAGATAGCCGAGCAGAAGCGCAGTTTGAAAAAAGACCAGGCATGTGGCCCACACCGACGCCGAGCCTCCGAACCACGGAAGAATTGATTTGGCGAAGAGCGGCTCGATCAGAAAAAGAAGAAACGCTCCGAGAAAAACTGTCGTCGCGAACACCCATCGTTGCGCTTTCGGCAAGGAATCGGCTTTCCCGGGAGCGTGTGCTACGCTCGCTGCGTCTTCGCGCTCGTTTTTCTTTGCAGGATTCGGCAGCACGACGTTAGCTTCAGCGGCTCAGCCTGCGTTGAAGGGAAGAGTCTCGCATCGTGCCTCGTAGGCTCCTTGGGAATCAGGAACGGACCAGGAAGCGCAGATAGTACAAGATTCCAGCGATGGATTTGCCGTCGCGAATTTTGTTGCGCCGAATCATCTGTTCGATTTCACCGTGCGTGAAGGCTTTTGAGGTGATTTTTTCGTCTTCTTCGGGCTCGGCTTCGCCCGGTGTTAAATCCTCGGCCAGGAGAATGTACATGCGTTCCTCGAGGAAACCGGGCGTAGGAAAAATATCCAGGAAAACGTGAAAACGCTTGGCGCGGTAACCGGTCTCTTCGATGAGCTCGCGGGCAGCGGCGCGGCGGGGATTTTCGCCATTGTCGATGCGGCCGGCAACGAGTTCCCAGAGGAACTGTCGTGCCGCGTGGCGATACTGGCGAATCAGGAGAATGCGGCCATCGGGCAGTGCGGGGAGAACCACCACGGAGCCGGGGTGCGTGATGAGTTCGCGCGTGAGGCGCAGGCCGCTGGGCTCGATGATCTCATCGCGGCGAATGCCGAAGACCGGGCCTTTGTAAATCACTTTACTGCGAAGGATTTTGGCGGTGGTGCGGCTGGCTGCTTTGGGCGGCATAGTTTCGTACGGTTTCTCCGGCGATATCATACACTGTAGGGGCCGGGCTTTACCCCGGCGCTTGGAAATCGCCAGAGCATGCCGATTAACACCATCATCGTAGATGACGAGAAGCCCGCGCGGGACGAACTCGCCTTTTTGCTGAAGGCGTTTCCCGAAATCAACATCATCGGGCAAGGGAAAAACGGCGTGGAAGCCGTGGCGCTGATCAAGGAGCACTCGCCTGACCTCGTTTTTCTCGATGTGCAAATGCCCGGGCTCGACGGGTTTGGCGTGCTGAAGAAGATAGTCGAACGAAAAATGAAAATGCCGCACGTGGTGTTTGCGACGGCCTTCGATCAATACGCGGTGCAGGCGTTTGACGTGAACGCCGTGGACTATGTACTGAAACCGTTCGACAAGGCGCGCATCGCTAAGGCCATTCAGCGCGCGCGCAAAATGCTGGACACGCAAACGTCGGCCACGGATCGATTGGAACAGCTCGTGAGCCAGCTCGGTGCCGCGAAGGGTACGCCGCAAAAGGTGAAGGTGCTGGTGCAATCGCAGCAGCGGCTGTTGCTGGTGAACGGGGATGACATCATTTTTGCGACGACCGAGGGCAGCGCGATTATGGTGGTGACGAAAGACGTGGAAGGCTCGTCGAATTACCGCACACTGGAGGAGCTAAACGCTACGCTTGATTCGGAGTCGTTTTGGCGGCCGCACCGCTCGTTTCTCGTCAATACGCAACACATCAAGGAAGTTGTGCCGTGGTTCAACTCCACGTTTATCCTGAAAATGAACGACAAAAAATCCACCGAAGTCCCTGTAAGCCGCATCCAAGCCAAGCGCCTCCGCGAACTCTTCAAACTGTAGTTCGGCGAAATCTTCGTATGAACGATTTGCGGCTATTTGAGTCCAACAAAAAATCATCGCAGGATCCTTCTTCAGACGATCCGCGGGAATACGTGGTATATGTTTTCTTCTTGTTGCGGTGACTGCGATCATTGCAGTTTGGACTCATTGGAGCGTACAGGGGGCCGGCCTGGGAATTGCAACTGAGGTGTTCTCCGGTTTTTACTGCGCGGATTGGCTGATCGCCAAGTTCTGAAAACGCCAGTAGGCTAAATTCCGCGAGTTGGGAGAGCGCTTCAGACCGTGATAGCATCGTGCGTACGCCGCGTACAATGACACGATGGATTTTTCGCTTAACGACCACCAAAAACTGATACGGGATACGGTTCGCCAATTCATGGAGGCGGAGGTGCGGCCTTCGGTGAAGCAGCGCGACCGTGAAGAGCGTTTTCCTGCTGCGGAGATCAAGAAACTTGCGGAGCTGGGTTGCTGCGGGATGATGATTCCCGAAGAGTGGGGCGGGCCAGGGCTCGACACACTTTCCTACGTGCTGATGTTGGAAGAAGTGGCGCGTGTGGACGCGGGGATGGCTACCTCTCTGGGCGTGACGAATTCGGCGGTGCAGGTGCCGCTGATAAAATTTGGCACGGAGGAGCAAAAGAAGAAATATTTGCGGCGCCTGGCGACGGGAGAAACTCTTGGTGCGTTCTGTTTGACGGAGCCGGCGGCCGGTTCGGACGCAGCGGGGATTCAGGCGCGCGCAGTGGCGGTGAGCCGCGTCGGGTCGGGGCTCGGGGCCAGGACGTCGCCGGGGCCGGGACTGGCTCCCGCGACCTGGGGCGGCGCGCCGCTGGGGACGCCGAGCGGGGATGTGTATCGGTTGAACGGGACGAAGACATGGGTCTCGAACGGAAGCGTGGCCGGGCTGTTTGTGGTGTTCGCAAAGACCGACCCTGAGGCGGGTGGCAAGGGCATTAGCGCCTTTTTGGTCGAGCCGGGGTTTACAGGATTCAAGGTTGGGCGGCACGAGGACAAGATGGGGCAGCGGGGCTCGCCGACGGTGGAGATTCTGCTGAACGACTGCGAAGTGCCGCGCGAGAACCGGTTGGGTGAAGAAGGACAGGGGCTGAAGATTGCACTCAGCGCGCTTGACGGCGGGCGGATCGGGATTGGCGCGCTGGCTGTTGGACTCGCGCAGGGAGCCTTGGACGAATCGGTGAAGTACGCCAAGCAGCGGCGGGCGTTTGGGAAGACGATTGGGGAGTTTCAGGCGATTCAGTGGATGCTGGCGGACATGCAGACGGAGATCGAGGCGGCGCGCGCGCTGGTCTATTATGCGGCGTGGCTCAAGGATGCGCATCCGGCGAAGCTGGGAGCTGCGGCGTCGAAGGCAAAGCTGTATGCCAGCGAGATGGTGAACCGGGTGGTGGCCAAGGCGGTGCAGATTCATGGGAGCGCGGGGTATTCGCGGGAAACGGATGTCGAGCGCATGTACCGGGATGCGCGGGTGATTACGATTTACGAGGGGACTAGCGAGATCCAGAGGACGATCATTGCGCGGGAGATCTTGAAATAGGGGCGGAAGAGCACAGCATGAGCGGCCGCGCTACCAAGAAAAGAAAGAGTTTATCGCTTCAGGTTCTGAGGACGCAGAGTGCAGAGAGAAGAAGGACGAGGAGTGGGGATTGACGACAGGGGCTGAGGGGAAGAACAGGAGCCGGGTGGTTAGCGGGATGCGGCCTACGGGTCGGCTGCACATCGGGCACTACTTTGGGGCGCTCAAGAATTGGGTGCGGTTACAAAATGACCCGGGGTATGAGTGCTTTTACTTTATTGCGGATTGGCATGCTTTGACCAGCGACTATGCGGATACGTCGGGGGTGGCGCAGAACACGATTGAGATTATGACGGACTATTTGGCGGCCGGGTTGGATCCCGCCAAGTCGGTGATTTTTCAGCAGTCCTTGGTGCCGGAGCATGCCGAGTTGCATTTGTTATTGTCGATGGTGACGCCTTTAAGTTGGTTGGAGCGGGTGCCGACGTACAAGGAGGCTTTGGAGAATGTGAAGGATAAGGACCTGCACAATTATGGGTTTTTGGGGTATCCGTGTTTGCAGACGGCGGATATCGTGATTTACAGCGAAGAGGGAGCACAGCTTTACGTGCCAGTGGGGGAGGATCAGGTTTCCCATGTGGAGTTGAGCCGGGAGATTGTGCGGAAGTTCAATTTCCATACGTCAGAAATCTGCATTGACCAGAGACGCCTTGCCGATCTTCAGAACGCGAAGCACTTGGAATTCGTGACGGCGCGGCTTTTGCCGCCGCAGGAAGGAGATCGTATGTTCACGCCGTCTCAGCGGCTAAGTCTTCTGGAGCCCTCGGCACAGCTTCGAGCCCGGGAGGTTGGGTACGAAAACTTCCGGAGGGAAATGGGAGCTGCGGCGGAGTTCTTCCACACGAGTAAGGTGCTAGTAGAGCCGGACCATATGCTGACGCAGACGCCGAAGATACCTGGGCTGGATGGTCGGAAGATGTCGAAGAGTTACGGGAACGCGATCACCTTGAGCGAGATGGATGAGGAGATACGGAAGAAGACCAAGGTGATGGTGACGGACCCGGCTCGGAAGAGGCGGACGGATCCGGGAAATCCGGACGTGTGTCCGGTGTACGACTGGCATAAACTGTTCTCAGCCGGGGAGCCGGGGCGGTTGGAGTGGGTGCGCCAGGGATGCACAACGGCGGGGATTGGGTGCATTGAGTGTAAGGCCGCGATGGCGGAGAATTTGATTGCGTGGATCGCGCCGGTACGGGAACGGCGTGTGAAGTGGGAGAACCATCAGAAGGGCGTGCTGGAAATGATTGACGACGGGTCGAAGCGGGCGCGCGTGGAGGCGAAGAAAACGATGGAGAGGGTGAGGGAAGCGGTGTTTCATTGGACGGCCAAGCGGCGGGAGATTGCTGGCGATACGGCGTAACCAGCTAAGGCGGAAGTTGGGTTTTAACACAGAGGGCACGGAGAGCACAGCGGACACAAAGAAGAAAAAAATGGCGACGCCTGGTAACAAGATGTCCGGGAATGCGGCTTACAGGGTGCAGATACCTTTGTATGAGGGGCCGCTCGACCTCTTGCTTGATTTGATCAAGAAGCAGGAGA
>Ga0210406_10005437_pt1 | contig 13356 bp, 14 predicted proteins | sample IncBWC30MmetaG_FD_155454 | JGI IMG/M metagenome (GOLD analysis project Ga0210406, IMG submission 155454) | Forest soil microbial communities from Barre Woods Harvard Forest LTER site, Petersham, Massachusetts, United States - Inc-BW-C-30-M | ecosystem: Environmental > Terrestrial > Soil >... | reverse complement strand
TGTCGATCCGTTGCGTCAAAGTGCGCGCGCGGCGAATGCCAGCGGGTCGAGGTCACGCCAGAGTTTGTCGCGCAAACGCTCGGCCCGGCGCGCTACGTCCGCGAAAGCAAATTGAAGACAAGTCAGCCGGGTGTTGTGACCGGCCTGGCCTACACGCCATACGGCGGCGAAGTGCTCCACATCGAAGCAACACGTTATCTGGGGAAAGGAAACGTCACGTTAACCGGCCAGATCGGAAACGTGATGAAAGAATCCGTGCAAGCGGCACTTAGTCTGTTGCGAAGCCGCAACGGAGAGATCGGCATCACACCGGAAGACTTCAAAGACATGGACATTCACGTGCACGTTCCGGCCGGCGCAGTGCCAAAGGACGGACCGTCGGCGGGAATTGCGATGTTCACTGCGCTGGCGTCATTGTTCACGAACAAGTCAGTAAGGCCGGATGTGGCCATGACGGGCGAAATCACGTTGCGCGGTCTGGTTTTGCCAATCGGTGGACTCAAGGAAAAAAGCCTGGCTGCGATGCGGGCCGGAATTTCCACCGTAATCATTCCGAAGCTGAACGAGAAAGATCTGGTCGATGTTCCGGAAGAAGCGAAACAAAAACTGAAATTCGTGCCGGTAGAAAATGTCAATGAAGTGCTGGCGGTCGCGTTAGAAAAAGATAGCGCGACTCAACCGGTCCCGGTGAACAAGAGCGACGGGAACGGAAAAGATTGACTCAGCGCGGTCCGGCGCCCGCGCGCTTCTCGATTTGCTCCAAACTCGGCCCTGAATCGCGAATCCAATCACGCGTCGCGCTGATGTCGCCCTGATTTACCGGTTGGGCGCGCGCGACAATGTCCTCGCCAACTTTGACCGGCGTGGCCTTTGGCGCTTCCCAGTGACGGCCGAATCTGCGGAGCGAATAGTACATCGTGCCGGCTTCAACGGCGCTGACGCCGCTGCAGCGCATCGCATTGTAAAACATCCGATCACACTCAGACCACGGTCGCGTTTTTTGATCGTAAGAGACGTCGTGGAGGACCGACGCGTTTCGGTATTTTCCTTCAAACGGGCCACCCATGAGCGACCACAACGAACGCGGAATCGACGCGCCATCCACCACCGAGCCCGCGGGGGCAATCCAAACGACTCCGTTAGGATCGGTGTAACGCAGTTCGCTCAACAAAGTCATGGTGCGTCCGTCGTTTTCCCAGCGGGCTTCGACATAACCGCTGTAATGGCCCCATTTGCTCGTTAACTTTGACGCGCCGCGGACCCAGGCCGGTGTCTTGTCGCCGGCGCAGCCGAACAGGAAAGCTGCCATCGCTATGAATGAGAAAGCCCTCATTGTTTCCCCCAGAAAACGCCCAACTTTTAAGGTTCAGCGCTGTGCGTCAACTGCCTGCGGCTTAGCTGGTCCAGGATTTCCAGCGTTGACGGAGCGGTTTGGTGTAACGATCGAGATCGATCCCTTTGACACCATCGCTGACTGCGTCGGTCGATTCTTCGATCTTTTCCTTCACCGAGCGGAACAGCGGCCAGATGAACGGCAGAGAAAGGGCGCTCCAGTTGAGTCGTCCAAGGGGTGCCTTGACTTCCCTTTCGTCGGGACGTGAGGCGTAACGAATCGCCAAACCAATGGCAACCCCGGCGGCAAGTGCGCCGACCACCAACGGCACTGGATTTTCACGCAGGAATAGCTCGGTCCGTCCACGGGTCGAATTCGGTCTTCCGCGGATTTGTTCGCGGCGACGGGGGCGCGGTTCCAAGACGCTCGGCGGACGACGGCGAGGACGCCGCGACGCCGCGACGTGCTCCGCTGCGAGCGGCTCATCATTCACAAAATCGTCTTCGATTGAGTCCATCATCAATTATTCGCAATTGCCCGGCCGCACGCGCTGGTCAAGCACGTTTAGTTCCACATCCAAACCGCGCAAAAGGGAACATGGCACACGCAACCTTGACTACAACAACTCTTCGTAAGCGGCGAAAATCTCGTCTGTCGCGGCAACGAAGATCACTCTTTCGATCTGATCATTGCTTGCCAGGAAGTCGCGGGTGTTGTTCACCGCGATTTTTGCGGCGTCTGCGATGGGATATCGATACGCGCCGCAACTGATCGCAGGAAACGCGATCGTTTTGAGTTTGTTTTGGGCGGCCAGATGCAGCGAATTGCGATAACAATCGGCTAGAATCTGGGGTTCGCCCCGTTTTCCGCCCGACCAAACCGGTCCGACGGTGTGAATGACAGACGGTGCGGGCAAATTATATCCGCGTGTGATTTTCGCTTCACCAGGCCTGCAGCCGCCTAACGTTCGACATTCTTCGAGTAACTTAGGTCCGGCAGCGCGATGAATTGCGCCATCGACTCCGCCACCGCCAAGTAACGTAGTGTTCGCGGCATTCACAATCGCATCGACATCGAGTTTGGTGATGTCTCCACGGACGATCTCGATCTTCGATGCCGGAATTGCGCTCACGGCGCCAGCCGGTCAATCGACCACGAACCCTCGCGCTGAAGCGTGTAACGAAAGCGATCGTGCAGACGATCGGGACGACCTTGCCAAAATTCGATGCGATCGGGTTTGAGCCGATAACCGCCCCAATGCGGCGGCAACGGAACGACGCCCTCGGCGAAACGTTGCTTCATCTCTTCCAAACGAGCGTGCAAGACTCGCCGGGCATCGATCACCGTGCTTTGATGTGACGCCCACGCGCCAAGTTGCGCGCCGATTGGCCGGCTGTGAAAATATTCCTCCGATTCCTCGCGCGACGTCTTTTCCACTTTGCCCTCAATTCGGATTTGCCGTTCAACTTCCATCCAATATACGACCAGCGCGGCGTTCGGATTTTTCTCAAGTTGATGGCCTTTCTCACTCGCGTAATTCGTGAAGAAAACGAATCCGCCTTCATCAAAATGCTTGAGCAGAACAATTCGGGCGAAGGGTTTATCGCCGACGCACGTGGCCAAAGTCATCGCATTCGCGTCGTGAATCCCCGCCTTGATTGCGGCTGAGAACCAGCTGCCAAATTGCGCGATGGGATCGGCCGGGAGATCAGTGCGTCGCAATCCTTCTCCGATGTATTCGTGGCGAAAACCGGCGTAATCGAACTTTGATGGATCCATTCGCAAGCGATTGACAGCTTACGATATTCGCGGTCGCCAAGATGTCGATTTTTCTAAGCGGCGGTTGCTCTAATTCGACTCGTTCCGTCGTTTGCGTTTGAAGCTCGTGGCGAAAGCTCCCAGCCCAGCATCACTTGTTTGCGAATCCGTCCGCCGCCATAATTTCCCAGCGCTCCGGTTTCCCGAATGACGCGATGACAAGGGATAATGAACGAAATTGGATTTGCGCCCACCGCGCTGCCCACGGCACGAGCGGCCCCGGGTTGATTAATCGCCGCGGAAAGTCGCCCATAAGTGGTGAGTGATCCCGAGGGAATCTTCAACAGCGCGCGCCAGACGCAGAGCTGAAAAGGTGTTCCTCGAACAAACGCTCGCAGGCGCAAGTGGGATCTCGATTGCGGCGAGCCGGCAAAGATCTCGGCCGCCAGTTCCGCGGCTCGCTCATCGCTGCGATGCAAATTAGCCTTCGGCCAGTCCGATACCAACAGCTCCCGCACACGGTTCCGGCCGCCCACATCGACAAAAGAGAGATGACAAATGCCGCGCTTAGTTTCGGCAATTAACGCTTCGCCAAATGGGGTGTCGGAAAAACCGAAATCGATTTGAAGCCCGGCGCCACCGCTTTTCATCTCACCAGGCGACGCAGCTTCGAGCGTGACGCACAAATCGTGCAGACGCCCGGGGCCGGATAGACCGGCGTTGACCGCCGCATCGAAGACATTGTCTCCATCGAGCAACAGCTGTTTCACGTGCTCAAGGGTGAGGCATTGCAAGAAGTCCTTTGGCGTGACGCCTGCCCAGGTCGAGAAAAGCCGGTGAAAATGAAACGGACTCAAACCCGCTGTGCTTGCGAGCGCAGCAAGATCGGGTTGCTCGGTATGATGTTGATCCAGAAAACGGATCACATTAGCGACGCGTTCGTAATCGTTCATAGCAGCAGTTTGTCATTGGCGGGGAGCCGAGCCCACCCGCTTCTTGCTGCGATTTTACAGGTAATTTGATGAGAGCGCGAGCGCCCGCTAACTGACTCGAACGACGCGCCCAAGCTCGCGCGCAAGTGCATCGTTCGCTTCCTTGTCGTCGTCGTAACCCCAGACAACAATTTCAAGAATTTGCGCGCCAATCTCGCGACGGCCCTGCAACGCCGTGCGCAAACGTCCGCGAAATGACCAATCCTCCGCGACTGCCGTAGCCGCGTTCTCGTAGGATGAACGAGCGTCCCAGTAACAATAAAAAACATGCAACGGCGCCCCGGCCTCATCGAATCGATAGGAACGAATCGGAAGGTTCACTCCGTTAACCTGGATCATGCGAAGGCCATTATCTCGCTCCAACGTGCGGCCGCTGGCCGGCAAACAAATGTCAGGGCGGTGAACTTTAATAAATCGCGCGGCCGTGCGACCAGGGAACCAGCGAAAGAAAAACATTAGCCACTGATGACCATCCGACCCTTCCCAGGATGCCCCGCCTCCTTCATTATATTGGAGTAGCGATTCGGCTTCCGGCGCGATCGGCACGGACTTGTAACTGTTTTCGGAGTCGGGCCAAAGCACAGCCCAGCGCGTACTGGCAGTGGTTTGGTGCGATCGATACCAAACTTGCACGGCGCCTTCGGCGAGAAGCAACCAGACCGCGAGGACGGCAAAAGGCCCCCAACTAAATTCAACCCGCCCCGGCCCATTCTCGATCGCAGTCGAACTGACGGACCCAGACCCGCGGCGCATCATCCAAAGACTGACAAGCCAGAGACCAAAAAGACAAGCGATCAAAATCGTGAGACCAGCGGGATCGTGCCATGATTCGATGCCCGCGAGACCGCGATGGCTCCCCACCCAGACCAGAATTGCGGTCCGCACAACGTTGCAAACGAACGCAAGAGCGGCGCCAATAATCACCAGCATGAAACGGCGCGCCGCGCCAAATGAATACAGTTCTCCGAGGAAAAGCGAGATCATCAGGGTCGCTTGAAGGGAACGAACGCCGCTACAGGCTTCTTCGATTCCTATAAATCCGGACCCAACTTCGATAACATTTCCGTGCTGAAGGGCCGGAACACCAGCGAGCTGCAGGAAGATGACGTTGATAGCCGTCACAATTCGCATCAGGTCTTGAATCACCAGTTGCTCGATCCGGACCGGCCAGGGCACCGCCACGAGAAAAAATAAAAACGGAAACGCAAAGTGCCGCAGCCAGCTTGCGCCACCGATCAGGTAAACGACAGCCAACGAAATCGTGGTCACGACACCAGCAAGGAGCCAGCTCAATAGTCGCCAGTCAGGATTTGCTTCGGCAACCAGTCGAATCGCCAAGAAAAACGCAGCCCCGCACGCTATGACAAGGATCGATAATCCGCGGCCGCGAGCGGCTGTCGGGGCCGGCCGATTCTGCCAGCGTTTCCAAAGCAAATAGATCAGAAAAACCTGGACAATAAGACCCTAATTATATTGAGCGTTCAGCCACCACTCGCCTTTCAATTGGTTGATGAGCTCCCACCACAGAAGGCCTAAAGCGACAAGTACCACCAGCCACGCCGATGCTCTTGCCCGTTGTGCCGCGGCAGGCGCGGGCGGCGCAATTGTATCATCCATTTGCGACATAAGCGTAGCCGAGCCCGAGCAACTTGCGAGCCCGGGACGCAGCAGGACGAATTGGTTATCGCCCCCCAGAATTGTGATATTAGTAACGGAACAGCAACTGCTTGAGAGGGCCGTTGTTCAAAATGCTGGACATGTTCGATCCATCCCGCAGGCGGAAAAAGCGATAATGGAAACTTCGCACCAACGGACAGAGCGCGTCTATTTGAAGCTTCTTCTTTGGACACTGATTGCAATCGTTTTGCTGATCGGAGTCATTTGGGGCGGGCACGATGTCTACGCGCGCTGGCAGGAAAGACGATTGGTTCGGCGGGCGACGGTCGCGTTGCAACAAGGAGATGATGCGACGGCCAGTCTCGCAGCGCGCGCGGTGTTGCAAATCAAACCGACCAGCGCACCTGCTGCGCGGATCGTTGCCCAGTTGGGTGAAAAAACTGGCAACCGCGCGGCACTTGATTGGCGCCGTAAGGTCGTGGAGGCCGAACCTTACTCGGTCGACGACGCATTAGCGCTGGCGCGTTGTGCGTTGCAATTCGGTGAACCGCTTGTCGCCGAAAAGGCCCTGTCTGGAATTGATGAACAAGGGAAACACGAAGCCGGCTATCACGCCGTCGTGGCGACGCTTGCCGAAATGAAGAAGGACTACCAGCACGCGCTCCAAGAATGGGACCAGGCCGTGCAACTGGCGCCAGAAGAAAGTGTTTTCCGGCTTCACCTGGGGACCTTGCAGTTACGCAGTGCGAACCCGGAGCAACATGCGGCGGGAAAGGCCACGTTAAGTAAATTGCAAGAAGATCCAAAACAACGGGCGGCTGCCACTCGTGCGTTGATTACTGATGGCGTCACCCGTCATGAAAGCGGCCAGGAATTGGTCAAGCTCGCTCGGGATCTCCAAGGTTATTCCGAAGCAACCATTGCCGATCGCTTGATCTACCTGGACTTCACTCATCAAGTCGACGCTCCCGATTTCACGAGCTACTTAACAACCCTCGAGGCCGATGTTACTTCAAAGCCGGTCGAATTAGGCGCACTCCTCGAATGGATGAGTCGGAATAATTTGAGTTTGCTGGCGCTCGACTACCTCAAAAACGTACCGGCCGACACTTTGAACAAGTGGCCAGTGCCATTAGCGGTCGCCGAGGTTTACGAGCGACTAAAAGATTGGCGCAAACTGGAGCAGGTCACGAAAAGTGCCAATTGGCGACAAGGTGAGTTCATCCGACATGCGTATCTGGCCCGAGCGTTGCGCGCTCAGGATAAACTGGCGGCCGCGGAGCACGAGTGGGCGGCCGCGATCAAGGAGGCGTCGGCGCAAAGCACGTCTACCATGGCGCTGATGCGCACAACCGCGGAATGGAAATGGGAAAAAGAGATGGTGGAGTTGTTGTGGTCGCTGACGAAAGACGCGGAAAAACAGGATGAAGCCCTCCCGGAATTGTATCGTTATTATGAAAGAGCCAGCGACACCCAGGGCCTATATCGTGTTCTCGTTCGCTGGGGCGAACTCGAGCCCGGCGACCTTGACGTCCAAAACAATCTAGCGCAGATCTCCCTGCTGCTGGATGCCAACGCCGACGACGCTCGAAGAGTTGCCGCAGAACTTCACAAGAAAGCGCCGTCCAATCCTGCTTATACGACTACCTACGCGTACTCACTTCTGACCAAGAATAATGCAAAAGAGGCTGTCAAGGTCATGGATTCGTTGACTCCAGACCAGCTTGCTGACCCAGCGGTCAGCGCTTACTACGGAATTTGCCTGGCGGCCGTACACGACGAAAAGGCGCGCGAATTTTTGAATGCTGGACAAAAGGCTCAGTTGCTCCCGGAAGAGAAAAAAATGATCGACAAGGCGTTCGCCAGCCTGGATTCGTGGCGACGAATTCGGTAGCCGAACCACAAGTCGACTCAACAACTGAGATTGGCGCGCTCTAAGCTTTAGAGGTGCAGCTATGCGAGCTTCTCCTACTTGCGTAATTACGCTTCTTGGGCTCATTGCTTTCGCTCTTGCAGGCACGAACGCTCTGAGTGCACCGGAAGCTTCTGAGATAACTACTGCCGCCAGAGTAACCGTTCGTGGCACTGAAGTCCGTGAGTTTGACTGGGCCAAGTCCCGGGCACGCGCGCGAATTGTCTATACGAGTTCCGGACCACGAACATCGAGCAGCCGAATGATAGACAACGATTTGCAGACGTTGTTCCGATTCTCCGAGTCCGATCAATCACCGACCGTAATCATCGAGTTGGCGAAAAGCACGGAGCTACACCGCGTCAGCGCGGTCTTTAAAGCTGAGGACACAGAGCTGGGCGTCTATTTGCTTAACGAATTTCCAAAAGATCCATCTGACCTGGGATTCGCCAAGCCAAATGCCTCAGTTGTCAGTCTTCCCGACGAACGCGGAATGGCAATTGTCAACGTTTCGGTGAGCAGCGCGCGCTACGTTGTGCTGCGCTGGAAACGGAAAAAATCGGATGATCCGTTCACTGTTGCCGAGATCAGCGCTTACAGTAATGCCCCGGTTGACCTGGTTTTCGGTGAAGACCCGCATCTGGCCGATAACACAAGCGCCTTCCCGCCGCCCGACCCACCGCATGTTGGAGTGGTCAGTCCATAACGCCGGCTGCAGGATACCGGTCGCTGTCTTTGCAGGACGAGCCTTAGAATCCATTCGCGTCTCTGCCGCGCGCTTATCTAGAAACCGCTACTAATTTCCGGCAAGAACTTTGTCCAGGTCAGCCAGAACCTTATCAAAATCGGGTCTTGTTTCGCCACTGTCCGACAGGACTCGGCCACTCGCTTCGACAAGGATCAGCCGCGGAATCTGATGAGTGAACGCAGAGGCAAGGGCTCCGGCTTTCCCTTGTAATCTCTCGTAGGCAACGGCCGGCCACGGCATGTTGGTCTGACTCACATAGTTTTCCATCGCGAACTCCGAGCGATCCGCACTGAAGAAAACAATTTCGAACTCCGGATGCTGTGGCGCGACACGATTGTAATAATCAACAAGTCGCGATGTGAATTGACGTCCTTCTTTGGACCAGATCGCCGAGAAGAAAAGCAGATAGAATTTCTTCCTCTCGAGCTTTTCATTTTCGAACGGCAACAGACTTCCTTCGTGCCAATAAACCAAATCGTCCTTGAGGTGATCGTACATCGTTCCGCCCACTTGTTGTTCGCGTTGCACGTTCGCTGGGGCCGACGAAGAGGCCCGGTTGTCTGCCAAGTTTGAGGTCAACGGAATTTCTTTTGCGGCGCGCGATTCGGACTGTTGTTTCTTCTCAAGGGCAGCAGTTTCGGTGGACGATAATTGATAAACCCCGCTCTCCAATGTGGCGATCAACGATTGGTTGGCGCCCGCTTGAACGAGCTGTTTTTCGCTCGTCGAATCAAGGGTATCGGCGATTTTCCGTTTCGATAGCTCTTGGAGCACGGCTTCACTGGAATAACCGGACCGCAGCATCAAACTCACCTCTTTGACGGTGAGGGGCGCGACTGCAGCGGTGAGGCTGCAAATGGCAAAGAAGAGACAGAGGCCAACAGACGAGCGGACCATAGTGCCGAAACTAAGCACGGAGTGGGCCTAAACCATCCGTGGCCCATGGCTTGCTCATGTAGTTGCACTGCCAATCCGTATGGGAGTCTCCAAGCTCAGTTTGCTCGTTGTAACTACTTGTATGCTGGTTTGTTCTAGCGTCCAGGCCAGCCTTGTCTACACCTACGATTTCCCAGGTCCTGGCCCGAACAACGGTTTGGCCGCAAATCAAACCAATCCCCAGCCAGCCGGCGCCACGTTCAGTGATTACACTCGAAACGGCGGACTGACCGGCACTGGTAACTCGGACGTTTTCGGAAGCAAAAATTGGCCCACTGCCGGGGCGCTCGATCCAACCGTATTCACCGCGTTCACAATTACCGCTAATCCCGGATTTGTATTGAATCTCTCGCAACTGACTTTCGATTCGTTGAAGAACGGCGCGACTGCGCCCCTGTTCGCCGAGGTGGATCTCTTTCTCAATGGATCTGCAACAGCATATGCCAGCTTTGCCTGGACGCCGCAAAACGCGCCCATGACCAGCTACATATTCAACTTCACTCCAGTTACGTCGGCCGACAATGTAACGACAGCCACCTTCAAATTTTTCGCTTGGAACGCGAATGACAACACCAACGAGGTGCAGTTCGACAATGTGGCAATTTTTGGCGGAATCGATGTCCCGGAGGCAGCCAGTCTGGGGCCAGTGCTTTTGGTGACTGGCTGTGCCCTGTGTCTGCGCCGGTTTCACCGGGTGGCTCCCCGGGGCGCCCGGAGCCGAATTCGCAGTAAATAGGCATATTTATTGCTTTTATAGTCTTCGATCGCTCAGATCGTTATGCGCTTTCATTCCCTGAACCACCGACGAAGCGGATTTACCCTCGCTGAAGTCCTCATTGCGATCGTTGTCGCAGTGATTTTTGGCGTCGCCGCCTTCGCAACCAATGCGCGGTTGATGATCTCTTTGAAAACGCAACGCGAGACAACCGCTGCCAGCATGATGTTGCAGGAGCGAATGGAGGCACTGCGCTCGCTCTCTTATACCGGACTTGCCAGTACTTCGGCCTCCGCCTCGGCAAGTCCATCCCCGAGCCCTCCAACCTACACCGCAGATATCGTTGCAGATACGACGGTCTCAGAGGCGCAGCTCGGAGGGGGAATCAACGGCACCTTGACCGAAACAATCACAATAAGCGGCTATATGGATACGGCCGGAAATAGTCCGCCAACAACGGCCGGCTCAAGTCAATGGGTCCGCAACGCCGCCAATCCGACCGGTAATTTGGCTAGTTCGACCGCCAACATGGCGAGCAACTATGACCTGCTTCAGGTGGACATCCAACTCTCCTGGACCAGCGCAAACGGGCGAACTCGAAAACGCGAGATGACCGCAATTTTCGGAAAAGGAAACAAAGGCTCATGAAGCTACCAGGACGGAAAACTCTCTTCGGTTTCACGCTCATCGAGCTGATGACGAGCTTGGGTTGCGGCTCATTTATCCTGGCAGCGGTCGTCGCTGCCGGCGTCTCGTTACAAAAAAGCTACGCGGCGTTTGAAGGTTATTCGACCGCGGAGGCCGACCAGCTTCGAGTGCTGGACTATATCGCGATGGACTGCCGTCGAGCGACCGCCGCAAGCATCGGAACTGTGACCGTAAGTAACGGCGCCGAGAACATTACTGAAAAACAACTCGTTCTAACTCTGCCCGCTTACTACAGCGCCGTCGATAATACGGCCGTTCCCAACACGCCGGTCTTGGGGGCGAGCGGTGTCACTTACGGAGGTGGCAGCACTGTTACAATCAAATATTACATTAACTATTACAACGCTTCGGCATCCGCGTCTGGAAATATCGCCTACTTTGTCCGTGAAGTAGTAACTGCTACGACCGACAATACCACACCCATTGCCAAGAACGTCGCAAGTTTTTCAGTCACTGACCTGAATCCGGCGTCAACGGGAACTGTTACCTGCTGGATCATGTTCTTCCCAACTTTTGCCCGCATGCCAGGAACCGGAGCGTGGTGGAGCGGACAGTTCTCTCCAGATCATGCTCCGGACAACACTATAGGGGTCAATGGCGACTGGTACGCAGTTAACTATACCGCAACCGACCAAACGACAGTAGGTGATGTTTACTGCAAGTCGGGCGGTGTTTACTCCAAAATTAACAACGTCAAAGCCACAACAGTTTACTGCAACACCTTCCTACGAGAAGCCGATGCCAGGCAGACCGATACAAACTGAACCCGATCAATCGTTTTTATGAATAATCCTATCAGTAACCAAAAAGGAAGTGTGTTAATCATCGCCCTGATGACGATTACGATCGTCACTATGATCTGTGCAACAAGTCTCTACATCGCGTCGCAGAACAGCAACACCGGCATGCAGACCGCTGGGTGGCAACAATCCCTCACCGGCGCCGAAAGCGGTATCGACGCAGCGGTCCGCGCGCTCAACGCCTATGTAAGCCCCGCTCCAAGTGCCTCGCCAGCCTCGGCCTGGTCAAACGCGGGTTGGGTAGTTGCAAGCCAAAGTGGAACGAGTTTGCCCTCGGCTGAGCCTTCCGCCTCGCCTGCTACGTCCGCGACCGCGCCGCCCAACTCAAGTCACTATAATTATCTCCCATCATCGAAACTGACCGTCAATTTGCCAAATGCTGGCGGTGAGGGCGCTACGCAAGTCAAGAGCTGGGTGACCATCGATACCGCTGGAATGACAACCGGCCAGGACGCCAACGGCAAACAGTGGTATCGGGTGCGCTCCACTGCCCAAACTATCTACCCATCTGGATCCGCAATATTAAAGCGCGTTTCTAATAACAGGCTTGATAACGATCTTAGGAACTCACTCATGCTACAGTTTAACCGCGATGGGGGAAGCAGCCTTGGCCCGACACGAACAATAGAGGTTGTCTTAAAGCCCTTGGTTAGCGCAAGTTCCGGAGGCGGTGGGTTACTTCTCCAGAAGTCGCTTCAGATGAGCGGGGGGGGCACTATCGATCATTTCAGTTCGACTACCACGCCTACATCTACATTTCTGACTTCACCCAGCACTTACCGCAGCACCTTCTACAACGAAATGCTAGTGGGGATGCTGAACGCCAATGGTTCCGATTTGAAGAGCACGTATGTTTATGGCGAGGTCGCCTACAGTACAACTGGCTCTGCGCCCCAGAACACTAGTAACATCCAGGGGACGCCGAAGCTCACCACACCGTTTAGCTCCGCCTTCGGAACAGTTTCGGACCCGGGTGGAACACCGGACGCAACGTACGGCGCCGGCAGCCCACCGTTCACCACGATTGCCGCTGGAACTAAAGCCCATCCAAAATTGGTCAAAATTAACGGTAACTTCACTGTGCCAGGTGGCCAATCAGTCTCTATCACCGGTGCTAACGCAGGCACCGATAACAATTACATCATTTTTTGGGTTACAGGAGACTATACGACCTCCGGCTCCGGGTTCATTACCCAAGCCGCTGGCGTTCACGTAACGTGGTACGTCGATGGAAACATGACGACGAGCGGGCAGTCTTACAACAACAGCGATGGGCTAGCCTCGGAAGTCAGTTTTAACCTTACCGGCAACAATACCAACAGTCCCAAGTTTACTATCTCAGGCAGCGGCAGCTTTATTGGGACAATCAACGCGCCGGGTTATGACGGCACAATTTCTGGATCCGGCAATTTAGTCGGCTCGGTCGTCGCCAGCACCCTAAATATCAGCGGCGGCGCAAGCTTCCACTACGACGATGCGCTGAGCACAAACTCAGGTGGAGTAAACATTGCGCAGGTGGGCAATTTTGCATTTGCCAGTTGGTTCGAAGATAACTCGGCGGCCAACCATAAGGACGTCAAAGGAAATTACGTCGTCTATTGATCCACTGACCGAGCGCCGGTATGAAACGCTGGCCGACAGGGTCTGACTCGGACGAGGCTTTTACTTTCGCCGAGCTTTGCATTGCAATAGCTGTTGCAGTCCTCTTTGGCTTGGCTGTTTTCGGAACGAACTCCCGGCTGTTGCTCGCGCTGAAAACGCAGAAAGAAAGCACCGCGGCGACGATGGTGCTGCAGCAACGAATGGAGAGTTTGCGGGCGTCCAGCTTCAGCCAACT
>Ga0210406_10005435_pt1 | contig 13357 bp, 10 predicted proteins | sample IncBWC30MmetaG_FD_155454 | JGI IMG/M metagenome (GOLD analysis project Ga0210406, IMG submission 155454) | Forest soil microbial communities from Barre Woods Harvard Forest LTER site, Petersham, Massachusetts, United States - Inc-BW-C-30-M | ecosystem: Environmental > Terrestrial > Soil >... | reverse complement strand
TTCGCCTTGGCCCCGCGTCTCACCGGCGCGCAGGCGCCAAAGTTGCCGGGAAGCCTCGCCAACAACCGCATGCTCGACGCCTGGCTGCGCATCAATCCCGACGGGTCGGTGATCATCTTCACCGGCAAGGTCGAGCTGGGCCAGGGGATCTTGACGGCACTGGCTCAGATCGCCGCCGAGGAGCTCGATCTTCCGCTCGCCCGCGTCAGGATGATCGCCGGCGACACGGCGCAAACCCCGGACGAGGACTACACCTCCGGCAGCCAGTCGATCGAGTATGGCGGCACTGCAGTCCGGCTGGCCTGCGCCGAGGCACGCGCCCTGCTGGTCGACCAAGCGGCCAAGCGCCTGGGTATGCCTGCGGACGCGTTCAAGGTCAGCGAAGGCGTCGTCACCGCTCCCGATGGCCGCAAGCTCGGTTATGGCGAGCTCGCAGCCGAGCTCGATCTCGACCGCGAAGTGACCGCAACGGTGGCGCCTAAACCGCCGGCGCAGCACACGATCGTCGGCCGCTCGGTTCCGCGGCGCGATATTCCGGCCAAGGTGACAGGCGGTGCCGCCTATGTGCAGGACCTCCGTCTCTCCCGCATGGTGCACGGTCGCGTGGTGCGCCCGCCGCACTATGGCGCCCGGCTCGACGCTCTGGACGAGGCCCCGATCCGCGCAATGCCGGGGGTGATCGCGGTGGTGCGCGATGGGAGTTTTCTCGGCGTCGTCGCCGAACGCGAGGAGCAGGCGATCAAGGCGCGCAAGGCGCTGATCGACGCAGCCAAGTGGACTGGCGGCTCCGAGCTGCCCGATCCCGCACGGCTCCACGAGCAGCTCATGGCGTTGCCGACGCAATCCTCGGTGGTCAGCGAGAAGCAGGCGGTGGCTGCAACGGCCGCGAAAACCCTCGAAGCGGCCTACACCAGGCCCTATATCGCGCACGCCTCGATTGGCCCCTCCTGCGCGGTCGCCGAGTTCAACGACGGTGGGCTGACGGTGTGGACCCATTCGCAGGGTGTCTTCCCGCTCCGGCGAGACCTCGCTAAGGCGCTAAAGCTCGGCACGGATTTGGTGCGCTGCGTGCACCTCGAGGGCTCGGGCTGCTACGGGCACAATGGCGCCGATGACGTCGCTCTTGATGCCGCGCTGTTGGCGCGAGCCGCCGCCGGACGGCCGGTACGGCTGCAATGGATGCGCGACGACGAGTTCGCCTGGGAGCCCTATGGCGCGGCGATGCTGGCGCGCGCCAAAGCCTCGCTCGACGCGAGCGGCAAGATTGTCGACTGGGCCTATGAGGTTTGGAGCAATACGCATAGCACCCGACCCGCGGCACCGGGCGCGGACAACAATCTGCTCGCCAGCTGGTATGTCGCCGAGCCGAGTCAACCCGGACCTCCGACCAATATTCCGCAGCCCGCGGGCGGCGGTGACCGTAATGCGGTGCCGCTCTACGACTTTCCCAATCAGCGCGTGGTGAACCACCTGATCACCGCAATGCCGTTGCGCGTCTCAGCATTGCGCACGCTCGGCGGCTATACCAACGTCTTTGCCATCGAGTCGTTCATGGACGAGCTCGCGGCGGCCGCCGGGCGGGACCCCGTGGCATTTCGGCTCGCCCATCTCGGCGACCCGCGCGCCCGGGCGGTCATCGACACGGTGGCGAAGAAGGCCGGCTGGCAGGCGGGCGAGAAGGGCGACGGCAGGCGCGGACGCGGCATCGGCTTTGCCAAGTATAAAACTTTGGCGACCTATGTGGCGGTCGTCGCCGAGGTCGAGATCGACCGCAAAAGCGGCCAGATCCGCGTGCCGCGGGCTTTCGCGGTCGCCGATGCGGGCCAGATCATCAACCCCGATGGGCTCAAGAACCAGATCGAGGGCGGTATGATCCAGTCGACCAGCTGGACCTTGCACGAAGCCGTCCGCTTCGACCGCGACGGCATCACCTCTCGGGACTGGAGCGGCTATCCGATCCTGACGATGCCGGAAGTGCCTGGGGTCGAGGTCGCGCTAATCGACAGGCCGGACGAAAAGTCGCTCGGCGCCGGCGAAGCTTCGCAGGGGCCGATGGCGGCGGCAATCGCCAACGCCTTCGCCGATGCCACTGGCCGACGTCTGCGTGACCTCCCGCTCACCCCCGAGCGCGTCCAGGCGGTACTCGGTTAGTCAGGGTCGTACCCGTCTCCTCTGCGTGTTAGGGTGGCCGCCGGGAGAACTTGCCTGGCGAACTGAGGAGGGCCGGATGAAGATCGAGGGTGGTTGCCTGTGCGGTACGGTGCGGTATTCGGCGACTTTGTCAGGTTAAGTTTTACGGGCTCAACAAAGCTCGAACCCGGACGCGCAATCACGCTGCGGCGGCCGCATTCCGCCATTCGTTCGCTGCCTCGGCTCGGAAGATCCGCAGCGTTGATCGCGAAACGAGATGGGGTTGAAGGTTGAACGTATTGTGAATCGCGGCGTGCATGCTGAGGAAGCGCTGGGCAGATCGAGCCGATTTGAACCCCTGCATCTTGCGCTCTAGTCGCCGCACGGGCTGATTCGAATTCTCGGCGCGATTGTTCTTCCGGAGCCCTTGCTCATGAGGGCAGGTCAGCTTTAGCTGGCGGAACGCCGAGCCGTACGAGCGCAGCTTATCGGTGACCAGCAATTTCGGCGCAAACCCTTGCTTCTTCAGGAGCTTGCGCATCAGCCGCGACGCCGCCCAACTGTCGCGGCGGCGCTGCACCAGCATGTCGAGGACCTCGCCTTCGTGGTCTGTAAATCAGCACGGAAGTGCGACCCCACCCGAATCTGAAATAAGCCTTTGATTTGTAGCCACAATTTTCCCAGCGTGGGGTCCCAATCGGCGCCGATCGGGACCCCACCGAAGTGTCATTTTCACCTCTATATCAAAGCGTGGGGTCCCGGTCCGGTGCTTATTCACAAGCAGTCATCTCTGCGGGATCGAGAGCTCGACTTCAGGCGGCAGCCTCGAACATCGGCGGCGCTACTCCCGAAAAAGGGTCGTCCCGCGCGTCTTCGATGTTGATGACTTTGGCATTACGCGGGCAGAGACTGCGCAGTTCGCGGCATACAGCTTCGGCATCGTGTTTGTTATCGAACACCTTCTGCCGCTTGTTATCGGTCGACCACGGGCAGTGAGTGCCGGCGTACCAACCGGTGATGATCCTCGTATCGGTCCTGGCCCGAAGTGTGATGCAGTAGGGCATAGCGCAGTTTCCTCGCCTCCACCTTCAAAAGCGTTTCTGTCGCGGTCTTCGAATTTTCAACGATGTTCCATCCTAAATCGTCATCATGGAACCGATCGGGGCCGGAAAAATCACGCGCGTTGGCGAAGCTTGATATTCAAACGCGAGCGCCGTCATGACTGAGCGGTCCGCAGCCCCAACTCTTCGGTCATGGCTGCTTTGATAACGAACTTCTGGACCTTGCCAGTCGCGGTCGTGGGGAAAGAGTCGACGAACTTGATGTACCGGGGAATCTTGAAATGGGCGATCTGGCCGCGACAGAACGCGCGGATGTCGTCTGCCCCGACCTCGGCCCCCGGCTGAAGGACGATCCACGCACAGAGCTCCTCGCCAAACCTGTCGTCGGGGACGCCGACCACTTGGACGTCACGGACCGATGGATGGCGATAAAGGAATTCCTCGATCTCCCGTGGCGAGATGTTCTCGCCTCCCCTGATCACGATGTCCTTGCTGCGCCCGATGATGCGGCAATAGCCCTGTTCGTCGAGAACGGCGAGGTCACCCGTGTGCATCCAGCCCGCTGCATCCAGGACTTCGCGCGTCTTGGCTTCTTCTCCCCAATACCCGAGCATGACGGAATAGCCGCGGGTGCACAGTTGCCCGGCCTGCCCGAGCGGCGTGACACGGTCCGAGTCGTCCACGATCTTGACTTCGAGATGCGGCATGATCCGGCCGACGGTGGACACCCTCACATCCACGGGGTCGCTAATTCGCGTTTGGAAACTCACCGGACTGGTTTCGGTCATGCCATAGGCGATGGTCACCTCGGCCATGTTCATGTCCCGAATGACAGCCCTCATCACTTCCACAGGACAAGGTGCGCCGGCCATGATCCCGCCGCGCAGCGATTTCAGGTCGAAATCGGCGAACGTGTCCTCCCCCAGGATGGCAATGAACATGGTCGGCACGCCATAGAGGTGGGTACACCGCTCCGCCGCAATTGCTTGCAGAACCCAAAGCGGCTCGAAGCCTTCGCCGGGGAACACCATGGTGGCCGCTTGCGTCAGGCAGGCCAGTACCCCCATCACCATGCCGAAACAGTGGTAGAGCGGAACCGGAAGGCAGACGCGATCCTCCGGCCGGATCCCGGTCACGACGCCCACCTGCAAGCCGTTGTTCAGCAGGTTGTGGTGGGTCAGGGTCACGCCTTTCGGGAGTCCCGTGGTGCCGCTGGTGAACTGGATGTTGACCGGCGCATCGACATCCAACTTGAGGGCGGACAGACGCTCGAAGCCGGATGAGCGGCCAAGGGCGATGACGTCGCTGTAGCGCAAGCAATCGCAGCCTTGCGCGTCGTCGAACACGATCAGGCGGCGCAGCTCCGGCAGCCGCTCGCCGATGACGGGCTTGCGGCTGTGAATCAGATCTGGAACGAGCTCCGCCGCCATGGCTGGATAGTTGCTGGACTTGAACTGGAAGGCTGTCACCAGCACCTTGCACCCGGCGACCCGCAGGACATGTTCCAGTTCCGCGACGCGATAGGCCGGATTGATGTTGACCAGAATCAGTCCAGCCTTGGCCGCGGCGAACTGAACGGCCACCCATTCTGCGCGGTTCGGGGACCAGATTCCGAGCCTGTCCCCTGGCTCCAGGCCCAGGGCGAGGAGCCCGGCGGCGAACGCATCTGCCTGAGCCTTTAGCTCGGCGTATGTCCAACGGACTCCTTGCTGGACGCAAACCAGCGCTTCACGGCCGCCTTTTTGCGCTGCGACGTCGTCGAGAAAGGCAGCAATCGTCGCCGCAACGAGCGGCGGTCCGGCGCTGCCATGGACGTAACTGAGGGCTTCCACCGCACAGCCTCCGCACCTGTTGAGGCATAAATCTTAGGCGGCCTCCGTTGGCGGTTCTTGATGGCGACGCGCATGCTTGGACTCGATGTCTGGGCTATGAGAGACGAGGCCGGGCGACGCATTCCCCACAAGTGGAACCGCGGTGCGGCTGCCGGGCAGCGACGTTGACAGCGAATTCCCCGCATCGGATGATCCTGTGGATCAATGAGTCGCTGGTCGGCCCCGGGGATCCGCTCCTGTCCATCCCCGTGGCACCGCGCCGGGAGGAGGCGGTGGATCGATCCGACGCTCACTCGAGCGGCTTGCACAATGTCGTCACCCTGCGGGCCGTGAGGCACGTGTGGAGCGGCATCGACGTGCACGACATCCGCATCAAGGCCCTTCCAGGCCGATCGTGGCACCCCCTCAATTGCGACCGACCGGTTTTGTCGATCGTCGTCAACGAGCTGCACGGGCAATGCGAGGCGCGCCTGGACTTGAGCGCACGCAACGCGCCGCGGCAATCGGGTCGGCAAAGACCGGTGGGCCATATCAGCTTGATACCCGCCGGCGTGCCTGCCTGGGGCTATTCCGATGGCATCGATCAGGTCGAGGAGGTCCGGGTCGTTCTGGATGTCGACCGTATGAAGGAGATCATGGGCGAGGAGTTTACCTCTGCGCCGCTTCAGGAGCCGCGCCTGGTTTTCAACGACGAGAGCCTCCAGGCTCTCGCCCGTCTCCTCATGACCAACGAGGACACCGCAGAATGGTCCTCACTGTTTGGCGAGAGCCTCGTCGCCGCGATGGTCGCTCGCCTGTCCAACCTCGATCCCGTGCCGCGGCGAAATCACCGCCGCCTCGGCCTCTCTACGCGCCAGCTGTCCGCGGTCACGGACTTTATCCGCGACAATATCGCGAGTCCGATCCGGCTGTCTGAATTGGCGAGCCTGGCAGACCTGTCGCCTTCGCAGTTCGGCCGAGCCTTCAAGATCTCCACCGGCACGACGCCCCATCTGTGGCATTTGGATGCCCGGATCGAGAGTGCCAAGCGATTGCTCGCAGACCGCAGCAACAGCCTAGCCGAGATCGCGCTGGATACCGGCTTTTCCGAGCAAAGCCATTTTACTCGAGCCTTCCGCGTCGTCACCGGCATTCCACCCGGTGCATGGCGGCGCGATTTGACCAGCTGATTCGGCCCCCGCGGCCGCGGTCCCATTCGCAGCGGGAAACGTCAAGCCTCACGCGGTGAAGGTGCGCAACACTCCCCGAACGTCCGGCCGCCGGACGATCGGGAGTGTTCAGAATGATTGAAGAGCGCGACCTTCGGGTGCGCATGCGTGACGGGGTCCGTCTCGCGATCGACGTATACCGCCCAGACGGCAAGGGGCCGTTTCCGGTTCTCTATGCCGCCGCCCTGCACAACAAGGACATGCAAGGCCCGGACATGGCCGATGTCCTGGCGCCTCAGCCGGCGAACGCCCCCCTGTGGTTCGGGCCCATCGAGGCGGGCGACACGCGCCGCTTCATCGCCAACGGCTATGTCCATGTGATCGCGCAGCCGCGCGGCTCGGCCAAATCCGAGGGCCACTATGGCAATCAAAATACCGACCATTACGATCTGATCGAGTGGATCAGCCAGCAGCCGTGGTGCGACGGCAATGTCGGCATGGTCGGGATCTCCGGTTACGCGGGCGAGCAGTGGCGCGCCGCGGCGCAAGGACACCCGGCGCTCAAAGCGATCTTCCCATACGACGCGTGCAGCGCCTACGGGGGCATGTTCGGTTTCCGCGACTTTTATCCGGGCGGCGTCCTACACACGTTTCCCTATCTGCTCGACGTGTTCAGCACAGTGCACGAACACCGCGACATCCCCGGAGAGCTTCCGCCGGAAGAGGAAGAATTGTTCGCCACGGCCATGGCGAACCCCGATTTCAAGATGTACGCGAACCTCTACAACATCCTCACTCAGAAGGGGAAGCGCACCTTCATTATGTACCATTCGATGGTGGCACCCTGGGAGCCCGAGGGGACCGTCGAGGCCGCCGAGGAAATCTTCAGGAAGATCAAGATCCCGTTTTATACGGGATCGGGCGCCTATGCTTATACCTACAAGCTGCACTGGCTCGGGGCGCAGCATTACTTTCAGAATGTGAAGAATGCCCCGCGCAAGCTCCTCTTCACGGGCCCGGCGCATCTGGAGCGGCCGTTCCATCAATACCACGACGAAATCATCCGCTGGTACGACCACTGGCTGAAAGGCGTCGAGAACGAAATCATGGACGAGCCGCCCGTGCGCTATTGGCTCATGGGCACCAACGAGTGGCGAACCGGCGCCGACTGGCCACTCCCTGAGACGCAGTGGCGGAAGCTGTATCTCAGTAACTGGGAGCGGCTGACGCCGAACCCGCCTCATCCAGCCGGCGAAACCGGACGGGCCGCCCGCGAGCCGGATGTCTTCACACAAATGCCGCTCAAGAAGACGATGAAGGTCGAGCGGCTGCGGTACATGACCGAACCGTTTGCAAAAGATCTGACGGTCGTGGGGCCTATCAGTCTGACCTTGTACGCGGCCATCGATAAGGTGAACACCAACTGGATCGTGATCCTCAAGGACATTGGACCAGACGTGTCCGTCGTCACCGCCCGCCAAGGCGAAAGGACCGTGCCGGCAAACCTGCCGGAACGCGAGTTGACCCGCGGATGGTTGAAGGCTTCATACCGGGCGCTAGACCCGACGCGCTCCAAGCCCGGTCAGCCTTTCCACAAGCTGACCCTCAACTCCATCAAGCCGGTCCAGCCCGGTGAGATCCTCGAATATCAAATCCAGATCCTGGCGACGGCCAATCAGTTCAAAGCGGGCCATCGGCTTTGCCTCGAAATCACCGCCATGGACGTTCCCACCGGCACCGGCGCCATGACGGATGTCGAATACATCCCCTATCACGTCTGCCGAAGCGAGACCGTGACGCACAGCATCTACCATGACGCAGAGCATCCCTCGCATCTGCTGGTCCCGGTGATCCCCTGATCCAATCACACCGCAGCTGAAAGGAATTGCAGAGCATGAAGACCATTCGGTTCGAACGACAAAACGCCCTCGGACGCATTGTGCTCGCCAATCCGCCGTACAACCGCCTTGACCTCAATTTTTCGGAATATCTTCGGCAGGCCGTCCATGACGCCAGTGAAAGCGATATCCGTGTTCTGGTGATCCAGGCTGAAGGACCTCACTTCAGCTTCGGCGGCGAGGTGCGAGAGTGGCCCGGCAAGGACCTCAATTGGTTCCGCACCTTTGTCGCGGAAGTCAATCTGTCCTATCGCGCGATCGAGGCGCTGAGAGTGCCCACCATCGCGGCAGTCCAGGGAGTCGCGTTTGGCGGCGGTTTCGAACTTGCTCTTGCTTGCGACTTCATTGTCGCCGCGGAAAACGCCGTCTTCCGTTGCGTGGAGGTGACGACGGGAATGCTGCCAATTGCAGGCGCGCTGCAGCGCCTCGCCGAGCGCGTCGGTCGGGGACGGGCATCGCGCTTCTCCATGCTTGGAGAACCGATTCCCGGCTCTATGGCAGGCCAGCTTGGGATCGCGACGCACGTCGTGCCAGAGGCCCAGCTCGCGCAGTCCGTGGAGGCGTTGGCCCAGAAACTGGCGGTCGGGCCGACAAAGTCATACGCCGCGACCCGAACACTTCTGAAGGCCTGGTCGGCGGGCGGCGTGCCGGCAGCCGACGCCATGATGCTCGACATCACCATGGATCTCTTCAATACAGAGGATTGCACGCGCGGCTTTTTGAATACGGCAGAGGCGTTCGATCGCGACATTGAGCCGCCGGACATGGTCTTCAACAATCGTTGAAGCGCACCCGGAGAGGATCGAAGGGATGGCAGCGGCGAGCACCGGTAGGTGCGGGCCGGTCCGGTAAGGCTGAAGGGTCTCCGCATGGACGAGACGCAAGTCATCATCGTCGGGGGCGGCCCGGTCGGGCTCACGCTTGCGGTGGACCTTGGCCAGCGCGGCATCCGGTGCGTCCTCCTCGAGCAGAAGCCCGAGCCGCAGTTCCTGCCGAAGATGGAGCGCTGCAACGCGCGCACGATGGAGCTCTATCGCCGGATTGGTCTCGCCGGCGATATCCGGGCGGCCGGCCTCTCGGCCGATGTGCCGATGGACGTCTTCATCATCCTGTCCATGACCCGGCCGCCGCTCCTGCAGCTGAACTACCCCTCAGTCGAGGAAGCGCGACGGCGGATCCGGGAGGTCAACGACGGCACGCTGCCGCTCGAGCCCTATCAGCTCATCTCGCAATACACGCTGGAGCCGCTGCTGAAGGCGGCCGCCGAGCGGCTTCCCGAAGTGGGCGTGCGCTACAGCACCGAGTTCCTGGAGTTTGCCGAGGAGGAAGCGGCGGTCATCGCCACGATCCGGCAAGCGGATGGCACCGCCGCGCGCCTCCGCAGCGACTATCTGGTCGGCTGCGACGGTGGCGGCAGCCGCGTGCGCAAGCAACTGGGCATCCGCCTGCGTGGCGAGGGCGATATCGCGCGGTTCCGGCAAGGCCTCTACCGCTGCGAGGAGCTCTTCGATCGGCTGCCGCTCGGCGACGGGCCCGGCCGCGGCCGGCACTATCTGGTCGCTGACGAACACGCGACCTTCCTCATCATGCAGGATTCGAAGCGCTACTGGACACTGCATGCCGCTGTCGAGACGGATTGGGAGATGCGGCGGCAGTTCGAGCAGACCGTCGGCGTGCCGGTGCACTACGAGATGGTCTATTGCGGCGAGTGGCGCCAGAACCTTCTGCTCGCCGACAACTATCGCGCGGGCCGGGTCTTCCTCGCCGGCGATGCCGTCCATCTCGTCATCCCGGCCGGCGGCCTTGGCATGAACACGGGCGTGGGCGACGCTGTCGACCTGTCGTGGAAGCTGGCAGCGACGCTGGCGGGCTGGGGCGGCCCGGAGCTGCTCCGCTCCTATGAGATCGAGCGCCGCCAGGTGGGCGAACGCAATATTGGCGCCTCGCGCCATGCCGCAGAGGGTTATCGGAACTGGCGCCGGGCGCGCTGCCCGGAGATCGGCGACGACACGCCCGTCGGTGCCGCCGCGCGCGACCGCCTGGCCGCGACGGCTGACCGCGAGCAACGCAAGGTCAACGAGATGAACGGGGCGGAACTCGGCTACCGCTATGTCGACTCGCCGATCATCGATAATGTGCCCGGTGGCCCCGAACATCTGCGAGCAACCTATCGGCCGACGACTTGGCCGGGGGCGCGCCTCCCTCATGTCTGGCTCGCCGACGGGGCGCCGATCCAGGACCACATCCCGACGACGGCCTATACGCTGCTCCGCCTCAACGGCCGCGGTGGCACCGACGCGCTCGAGGCCGCGTTCCGCGCCCGGGGCGCGCCGCTCGCGGTCCTCGACGTCGCGAGCGATGCGGCGCGCGCCGTCTATGAGCGCGACCTGCTGCTGCTCCGGCCGGACATGCATGTGGTCTGGCGAGGCGACAGGCCGCCGGACGAGCCTTTGACCCTCGCCGCCACAGCGACCGGACACGGCAGCTGACCCGCGAGGTCCTGGGAGCGGCCGCCCCAACGATCACTGGCGCAAGGGCTCAGCCGAGCCGGCGCCGGGCCTCGATCGAGCTTTACACAGGAGCCTTACCGATGAAGAACAAGATCGCGCTCGAGGAACATTTCGCGATCGACCTCACGATCGATCACTCGAAGATCTACGCCCCGCCGGCGGTCTGGGAGAAGCTGAAGGCGAACCTGCTCGACATCGAGCATCAGCGGCTGGAGCGGATGGAGGAGGGCGGCACGGCCTTCTCGATCCTGTCGCTCAATTCGCCCGGCATTCAGGGCCTCCCCGATGCGCGCGAGGCGCTCGACACGGCCAAGCGCGCCAACGACGTGTTGGCCGAGTATATCGCGCGCCACCCGACCCGGCTCGGCGGCTTCGCGGCCCTGCCCATGCAGGATCCCGACGCGGCGGCACGCGAGCTCGAGCGCTGCGTCGAGGATTTCGGCTTCCACGGCTTTATGGTGAACGGCTTCTCGCAAGTCGGCCAGGCCGAGAACGTCGACTATTACGACGCACCGCACTTCGCTGATTTCTGGAAGAGCGCCGCCGCGCTCGGCAAGCCATTCTATCTGCACCCCCGCGATCCGCTGCCGAGCCGGGAGCCGATCTATGACGGCTTTCCCTGGTTGACCGCAGCAACCTGGGCCTTCGCGGTGGAGACTAGCATCCACGCGCTACGTCTGATGTCCTCGGGGCTGTTCGACCGCAATCCCGGCCTGCAGATGATCCTCGGTCATCTCGGCGAGGGCATCCCGTTCAACATCTGGCGGGTCGACCACATCGTACGCAAGGCGCCACGCGGCATCCCGTGTCGCCGCGAGATCGGCGACTACCTGCGCGAGAACGTCTACATCACGACCAGCGGCAATTTCCGCACCCCGTCGCTGCTCTCGACGATGCTCGAAGTCGGCAGCGACCGGATCATGTACTCGGTCGACTATCCCTTCGAGACCCATGCGGACGCGTCCCGCTGGTTCGACCATTGCGAGATCAGCGAAGCGGACCGGAAGAAGATCGGGCGCGAGAACGCGCGCCGCCTGTTCGGCCTATCCTGAGCTGACATGGGTTCCATGGCCCAAGATCCCGCGATCACCAGGGCAGCCGAGGGGTCGGCCGTCGAGCCGGGCAGTGGCGACGGGACAACTGTGCTCGACCTCGCGAGCGTAATCGACGCGCGCCCGCTCAGCCGATTTCAGGTGTGGATCCTAGTGCTGATCGGCTGCTCGGTCACTATGGATGGCTTCGACCTCCAAGCGATGGGATTCGTAGCACCGGCGCTCATGCGCGCTTGGGAGATCGACCTCCCCGCCCTCGGGCCGATCTTCGGCGCCGGCCTCTTCGGCATGCTGGTCGGCTCCCTCGGGCTGAGCGTGCTGGCCGATCGGTTCGGCCGGCGGCCCGTGCTGATCGGCGCCACGATGATCTTCGGCTCATGCATGCTCGCGACGGCAATGACCCGCTCCGTCCCGGAGATGATAGTGCTGCGCCTCCTGACGGGACTCGGCATCGGCGGCGTCATGGCTAACGCCGTGGCGCTCGCGACCGAATACAGTCCGAAACGCCGCCGCGCCTCGTTGCTGATGCTCATCTCCTGCGGCTTCACCGGCGGCGCCATCCTGGGCGGCGTGGTTTCAGCGGCGCTCATCCCGCTGAGCGGCTGGCAATCGGTATTTGTTGTCGGCGGGCTGCTGCCGCTCGCGATCGCCGTCGCGATGTACCGGTATCTGCCGGAGTCTCTGCCCCTCCTGGCGGCGCGATCGCAGCACCGGGATCGCCTGGAACACTGGCTGCACCACATCGCGCCCGATATCCGGCTCGACCATAAGACCCCTCTTGCGCTGCCGGAGCACTCGCCAGCGGGCGTTCCGGTCGCCGAGCTGCTGCAAGGCGGCAGGGCGCCGGTTTCGCTCCTGCTGTGGAGCGTGAGTTTCGCGAACCTGCTCAACCTGTTCTTCCTGGCGAACTGGCTGCCGACCCTCTCGGCGACCATGGGCTACAGCCCCTCGGCGGCGGTGCTGGCCGGCACGACCTTACAGCTGGGCGGGTTCGTCGGCGCGATCGTCATGGGGCCCCTGATCGACCGCTTCGGCTTCTACCGCGTGCTGGTTCCGGCGTTCCTCGCCGCTGCCGTGGCCATTGTCGTTCTGGGGCGGCCCGAGCTGCCGCCGCCGCTGCTGTTCGGCGCGGTGCTGGTGACCGGCGCCTTTATTGTGGGCGCGCAGCCGGCCATCAACGTACTCGCCGCGACGCTCTACCCGACCGCACTACGCGCGACCGGCGTAGGCTGGACCTTGGGTGTCGGACGTGTGGGCTCGATCGTCGGACCCGTGGCCGCAGCACAGCTCTTGGCGCTCCATTGGTCGCTCGAGACCCTGTTCGTCGCGGCGGCGGTTCCGGCCGCGTTCTCTTCCGTACTGCTGTTGTCGCTCTGGCGGGTTGCCGACTGGCGGGGCGCGCCTAGCGTAGCGAGCTAGAGAAGCACGACACCTTGGTTTGCGGCCGGTCGCCCCCGCTGCGGCTCAGGTCCGGCTGTGCAGCCATGCGGTCGGCGTCAGCCCGACCACTTTCAGGAACGCGCGCGAGAAATGACTCTGGTCCGCGAAGCCGCAAAGCGTCGCGACCTCGGTGAGACTTTCGTTCGGGTGGTCCATCAACAGCCGTTGCGCGTTGCGAACGCGATAATCCATCTGCCACAGTCGGACGGACATACCGGTCGCATCCCGAAATGCGCTGCCAAATCGCGCGGGAGGCATTCGAGCGATCTCCGCCAGAATCCCAACG
>Ga0210406_10005434_pt1 | contig 13360 bp, 8 predicted proteins | sample IncBWC30MmetaG_FD_155454 | JGI IMG/M metagenome (GOLD analysis project Ga0210406, IMG submission 155454) | Forest soil microbial communities from Barre Woods Harvard Forest LTER site, Petersham, Massachusetts, United States - Inc-BW-C-30-M | ecosystem: Environmental > Terrestrial > Soil >... | reverse complement strand
CCAGGCCGGCGTGATCTGCGCCTGGGCGTCGGAGGCGAGGCGTTTCTGCTCTGCCGTTCGCTTGTCTTTGGGCGCGTCGAGGGCATCGCGCAGCGCGGAGTCGAGCTGACGCTTGCGCTCTTCGCGTAGCTGCTCGTCGAACGGTTTCGCCAGCGCCTTCAGGGCGTCTTCTACCGGCGACAATCGCTCCTTATAAGCCTGCTGGGCCGCCTGCCACGCGGCCTTCTCTTCCGCGGTTGCAATCTCGACATCCTTGCCCTTGGCGCCGGCGAAGACCGACTGCAGCGCATAGAAATCGCGTTGCAGGATGGGGTCGAACTTGTGATTGTGGCAGCGCGCGCAATTGATGGTCATCCCGAGGAAGGCCTGCCCCACGTTGGTGGCAATTTCGGTGAGCACTTCCTGGCGGCTCTCCTCGGGATCGACGTTGCCTGCCACCAGATGCTCGGAGCCGGCGCGCAGATAGCCGGTGGCGATCAAGGCGTCGCGGTCGCCGGGGAACATTTCGTCGCCGGCGATCTGCTCACGGATGAAGCGGTCGTACGGCTTGTCCGCGGCGAAAGAGTAAATCACGTAATCGCGGTACCGCCAGGCGTGGGGACGCTCCAGGTCGAGTTCGAACCCATTGGTGTCCGCATAGCGCACAATGTCCAGCCACTTGGCGGCCCAGCGCTCGCCGTATGCCGGGGAGGAAAGCAGGCGGTCCACCACCTTCTGGTATGCGCCGGGCGATTTGTCCTTGAGGAATGTGTCCACTTCGGCAGGTGATGGCGGCAGGCCGGTGAGATCGTACGTGACCCGCCGGATGAGGCGGCCGCGATCCAGCGGGGCCGATGGGTCGAGATGCTTCTGGAGCAGGCCCTGGAGGAGGAAGGCGTCGATCGGGTTATGCACCCAGGTGCCAGAAATTGCGGGGACCGGCGGGCGTACTACTTTCTGGAAGGCCCAATATTTTCCGCGGGCGCCGATGAATGACTCGTCCGCATTCTGTGCGCAGACGAATCCTACAACGGCGAGCAGCAGGGCGGATTTGGCGGCGCAATTCACCGCTCCGCACCCCGCTGCAGGAAGGTGACGATTTGGTTGGTGAGATCGGCTTCCGCCGATGGAGTGAACGGCGACGTCTGCGGCTCGTAGCCGCCCTCGGCAAAAGCCCGCGCTGTGGGCAGGTACCCGAACCAACCGTTGGTGTAGCCGAAGTAGAAAGTGTGCGGGAACGGTGAGCGGTTCCTCACATCGATCGAGATTTCGCTGAACAACTCCACCGGCAGGGACCAGATTGCGGTGTCATTGAGGCGGAGCACGCGGAGCGGCAGGCGAACTAGCACGCGCCCGGAATCCTCAATGCGGGCGTAGCGCGCCAACTCAGGAGGCCATTCGAGCCCTGGTTTGAGCGGCGTCTCCACTGTGAGTTCGTCCAGATGAAGCGCGACCTCCGCAGACCCTTTCGCGAGCAGTTGGTTGGCCTGGAGAATGCGATCGCCGAGCAGCACCCGGAATTCGGAAAGATGACCGGCCGCGGGAGTGGGATATACCGAGTAGATGGGCGCGGCATTGCCGGCGGCGCCGTTGAGGAACAGCACCGGCGCGCCAAGAGCTTTCTCCAGATACTCCGTGACCGCTCCGGGGGCGTCGCCGCTGATCGCCGTGTTGCTGCCGCTGAGCACCGTGCCGTGAATCGCATAGTTCGCCGCCAGGGCGATGAGCGAGCCATCGGGACGCTCCAGGCGGATCAACCCTACCTGGCGATCCACTGGGCCATCGGGGTTGAGACCCAGGCTGATCTTGCCGTCCACGTCCCGGGCGCGGCGGTTGATGTTGGCGAAGGACATTCCCAGGCCGGTGCGCAATCGCGCAGGCTCGAGTGCGGCGCGCGCCTGCTCGACGGCCTTGACCAAAGACGTACTGATTTGCTCGGTGTACTCACGATCCCACTCATGGTTCGAGCGGCCTTTCAACAGGGCCTTGTACACACCGGGAGGTCCGACTTCCGGAGCCGAGTGCGTGTGGGTTACCGACCACCAGAATTGCTTCCGCTCGATTCCCGTGGCCTTCTCAAGCGCGGCCGCCACCTGGTCGTACAACTCCGGAGAGAACAGGCACAGGTCACTGGATACCAGGTAGAACTGGGTGCGGCCATCATCCAGCGCGATCACGCGGTGGTAAATGCGGTCGTGCACACCGGTGGATTTCCGGGGATCGTATCCCAACAACCATTGCGGGGCGGCGGGCGTGATGTCAACCCTTGTTGCCGAGGCGCGGAAGCTTGCAGCGCAGAGCGGCAGGGACGAAAGAATCAAGAGCATGATCCCGGCAGTCCGCAATGGGCTGGTGACAGGCAAGGGAATTCGAATCTATCACGCCCGCACGCCGGGTTCAATTCCAGGCTGGTTACGGCGGACAAGTAGACGCTCACTTTGTCAGCGTCAACGTTCGCGTGCAAAAGGCATCGTTCGGTTTGAGGCCCGAAAACACCAGCGTCATTGTCAGGCCGTCCTTGGAAATCCACTTGGCAGGCAGGCGATATCCATGGGTGTCAGCCACATCCCATTCGCGGTGCAACACGGTCGTCCACGGGCCCCAGGGCTCGGGTGCGTCGAAAAGACCCCATCCGCCAGCGTGATCGTATCCCACCGCCATCAGGTAGCGCCCGATGCCGGCGTTGTAGACCACGTCGACCCGCTGGCAGTTCGCGGGGTACTGAAAGACCGTGCTGCGCCGCGTGATGTCCGCGGTCCAGACCGGCCGCCCGGCGCCATCGACGCGCTCGTAGAGCTCCCAAGCCGCACGGTCGCGAATCCGGTCCTTCGCGACGCGTGCGAGCACCACGCCGTTGTCGCTCTCATATGCCGAGGGCCCGTCCTGCGAGTAGGTGTAGACAAAACCGTCGAGGGCGCCCGCATAGTCCCGGCCAAAATTGAGAAAGGCCGGAGATCCGAAGCCGGCTTCCATCTTGAAATCCCAGTGCCAGGTCTTGCCCCGATCCTGCGACCACAGCAGCTGTGAATTCGCGACGTTGCGCACCCATAGGTAGAGGACTCCATCCACCATCAGAATTCCGCTGGCTTTCGGGCTGGTCGCGCCGCCGCCGGTGCGCTCGCCGTCGGAGCGCAGGTTCGCACCGCGATAATCGGTGGGGCCTCCGACGATGCGCGCGAATCCCATCCCCAGCTTCTTCTCCACGTGGGGTTCAAAGCCGAAGCCATCGCCGTAGGACGTGTACTGCGCATCGTCGTCGCCCCACGTCAGCGGCCAGTTGTCGCTGTCGATCGCGGTACGCCGGATCTCCTTTCCGAACGCGGCGTGACGGATCACGGTGCTTGGCGGGTAAGGCGCTTGCACCGCTACCGCCTCCATGAGTGGTTTGATCACCAGCTCGTAGACCGGCCCCCAGAAGCCGGACGCGGTATCGCCCAGCGCATCGCCGTTGCGCACCACGATCAGGTCCAGGCTGGGCGCCGCAAAAATCACCTGGTGGCTGGCGCCCGCGCCCGCGAATGCGTCGCGCGGCGCCGACGGCCAAATGCCGTCCGCGTTGACGTACCACGCGAGTCCCGATGCCGGCGCGGGGTTGGTCGCACTGCGTGCGGGATGCGGCATTTCCTGATCGGTCAACACCTTCCTGACCACGTCGCGGCGAATCAATTCGCGCCCGTTCCACTGTCCCTGCAGCAGCATCAACTGCCCGACTCGTGCCGCGGCGCGCGCGGTGAAACTCGCGCCGCCCCAGTTCGCATACACCTTCAGCCCATCCACGTCATATGCGCGGCCATATCCGATGGACCAGTCCCGCTCCGGCACGCCGAGCGGGTCGATGACCCGTTCCTTCAGCATCGTGCGAATATCTCCGCCCTTCAACGACGCGGTGATCGCGTACGAGAGCGCCGCCATTCCGGGGTTGCTATACGCATTTTGGGTCCCCGGCTCGAAGAGCACCGGCGCCTGCCGGAGCGCCATCGAAAACGGATCCGGAGTGCGCTTCCAGAAATCGCCCTTCCATCCGGGAAGCTTGTCGTGCGCGATATCATCCTGCTCCGCGTCCTCGATGCCCGAGGTGTGAGTCGCGAGCTGCCGGATGGTGATCTTCGATTTGAGCGGGTCATCTTTCCAGGCCGCGATATACTTCGATGCCGCATCGTCCGGCGAGATCTTTCCGTCGCTCATCGCCAGCGCCAGCGACATGCCGCCCACCAGTGCTTTGGCCATCGACGCCGTGCCGTGCGGCCGGTTCGCGTCCCACCCCGGCGCGTACCACTCCAACACGATCCGCCCGCGCCGGAGGACGACGAGCCCGGTGGTCCCATGCGCTGCCAGCCGGCTTCGCCACGCTTCGAGTTTCCCCGGGTCGAGTCCCGCGTCCGCCGGCGCCCGCGTTGCCCACTCCATCGATTGGCCGCACGCGAGACCCGCGCAAGCCGCCAGGAGGATCGCCCGATTCAACATCATGCTCTATTCTGCGCAGTTCGCGGCAGGAAAATCCCCCTACTTCTTCTGCAGCATCTTGCACCGGCGGTCCGGACAAACCGCACCGGCAGATGGACGAGGTGCGCAGCGGCGGCAGCTACCTATCGCAGAGCGATCTGCGCGTGCACTTCGGGCCGGAGGGAGCGACGTCGGTGGATCTCGAGATCCGGTGGCCCAGCGGCATCGTGGATCGCCTGTCGGCGGTCTCGGTGGATCGGGTAGTAACGGTGGTGGAAGGGCAGGAGGAGAGGAAGTAGCAGCAGGCAAAACAGAAAGGCCGGCTTTCCTCCTAACGGAAGAGAGCCGGCCTGAACCAAGAACCCGTCAGTCCCTAAAGGGCTTGACGAGGTCGCTCCATCAGAAGTTGAACCGCAGTGCCAATTGGAGCTGCCGGTTGGTGCCGGAACCGACCGTGTTGGATACGGTCTGGGTCAAGGCGCCGTAGTTGCCGCCTGCCGTGGACAAAGTATAGGGCTGGCCAGGCTGAATCACTCCGCTCGCATCCGCCAGCCTTGCTTGAGAGCCGCTGACGGTTGCGTAACCTGGGACTTGGTACACGGGGCTATTGAAAACGTTGTAGCACTCCGCGCGGAACTCGAAGTTCATTTGCTCTTTGATCGGGAATTTCTTGGACAAGGTCAGGTCCAACTGACTGATGCCCGGTCCGCGCAGAGCATTGCGGCCGAGGTTGCCATACGTGCCAGGCGCGGGCATCGCGAAAGCCGCCGGGTTGATGTACAACCAGCCCTGGTTGTGAATATATGGATCCACACCGGGAACCAGATCGGGGCGCGCAACATTGCGGCTCTGGCCGCCTCCCGGTACATTAACCAGGGCCGTAGTTTGTACTATGCCGTTGGTCACGACGGGACTCGTGGTGATCACTCCGGTGGTGTTGTTCCGGTAGACAATTGCCGCCCTCGCGATTTCCACGTCGATCGGCAGGCCGGTGCGCGCGTTGAAGAGGGTGCCGAACTGCCATCCGCCGAGCAGCCCCTTCGCAAGCGGAGCGGCGCTCGAGCCGTATTTCTTGCCGGCTCCAAACGGCAGCTCATACATCAAGCTGAGGTTGATGCTCTGCCGTACGTCGGAAATGTTGTCGCCGCGTTCCGACGAAAAGCTATAGTTGTTGGAAGAACTGCGAGCATCCTTGGAGCCGTCGGTGTTGCCGATGCTGTGACCCCAGACGTATTGCGCGCCAGCAGTCAGGCCGCGGGCGAAGCGCCGGTTGAGCATGACCTGCAACGCGTTGTAGTTGTCGGTTCCGCCGCTCGTCTTGGTATCAATCTCGGCAAACTGGTTCGTCACCGTGGTTCCGTTCACTACGCTGAACTCCCGCACAACTGTCCCGGCGCCGGTAGTGGGGTTCATGATTACGCCCGTGATCCGATTTGTGATGCCGCGCAAAAACAGGTTTCGCCCCTGGCTGCCGACGTAGGCGACGGTCAGGAGGGTGTCCCCCGGCAATTGCTGCTGGACTGACGCCGAATACTGGAGAATCTTCTCTGGAATCTGGTAACCCGGAAGATAAGCCCGGGGCTGGAACTGCAGGTTCGGATCGCTGATGCCAGTGGAGAGAATACCCGGAATGTCCGCGGGGAAGGTCAACTGCGGTCCGCTGGTAATGGTGCGGTTGATGCGGTCGTTTTGGGCCGGCTGGGTTTGGCCTTCGGCCAAGCCGGGGCCGTAGTAGTAACCGGCTCCGATTCGAAACACCGTCTTGTTGGAGAATCGTTCCGGCGACCAGCTAAAACCGAGCCGCGGTCCGAAATTGGTGGTCTTCATCTTGTACCAGTCGGGCGTGTAGTTCGGAATCAGCTTGCCGGTCGGAACGTCGAACCAAAGGACCTTGTTATTCTCCTCGCGCAGGGGGCTGTAGTATTCATAGCGCATGCCATAGCTCATCGTCAGGTTCGGGCGGATCTTCCATTCGTCCTGGACGTAACCGATATAGAAGGTCTGGCGCATATGAAAATAGCCGCCTTTGCCTGTGAAGGGGCTGACATCATTGGTATTGCCGTTGATGGCAATCTGCGAGGGAGTGGCGTTCAAGAAGCTTTGAGTGTTGGCAAAGGTGTATGTGGTTCCTCCCAGGATTGCATTCTCGATCCGTTGAGGACGGATTTCCACGCCCATTTTGATGCTATGGCTTCCACGCACCAGGGTAAGGCTGTCAATGAAAGACAGCGAGTAATTGGTATACGGTGCAGCGCTGCCATTGAACGCGGTCGAAATCCGGAGGAGGCCGGTCGGCAAGGCATAACCCGAGGTGCCATCCAATGTCTGCACGCCGTTCAGCGCGATGCTAATTCCATTCAGGTTGATTCCCGGGACCACCGGGGCAAGCCCGCTCACCCGGGTCTTGGATCCATTGAAGCCGAACTTGGCCTCGTTAATCATGGTAGCCGATTGGACCCGATTGTAAGCGAGCACCAGATTCTGCGGAACAATGGTCTCGTAGGTGCCGCTGCCTGCGGAGTTAAGGGGGATGGCCCCGTAACCCTGATCCCGGTTGTAGCGCAAGTAAATTTTGTCTTTAGAAGTCGCTTGGTAATCGAACCGGACGTTACCCGAATACTCATCGATCACGCTGGGTAACCGAACGTTATCGCGATCGAAGAAGGGATTTGACGTCGCCGTCACGCCGAGCGGGAAGGCCGCGAGCAGGGGTCGGATAGCGGGATTGACGCAGGTCACCACGGTTGCCGAGGGAACTTCTCCAGGGGCGCAATCGCGCGCAGCACGAACCGCGGTACTGGGAGTATTCTCGACGAACGGCACTGCGCTTCGTTGCTTTAACGTTTCGAAGCCGGCAAAGAAGAAGAGCTTGTCCTTGATAATCGGGCCGCCCACGGATCCACCGAATTGATTGAGCCGCAAAACCGAGGGGCTAGCACCGTCGAATTCATTGCGCGCATCCAGTGCGTCGTTCCGGAAGTATTCAAACAGACCGCCATGGAAAGCGTTGCCGCCGCTCTTAGTGATGATGCTGATCTGTCCGCCGCTCCCGGTCCCGAACTCCGCCGGATAATTGCTGGCGTCTACGCGAAACTCCTGCACGTTCTCCATGCTGGCTTGCAATCGAAATACGCCGTTGATTTCGCCGCCGATATTGCTGGGATTGTTGGAGATGATTCCGCCTGCCTCAATGCCATCAAACCGCAGTGCGTTTTCCTCGAACGAGCGGCCGTTAAAGCGAATATCATCGAAAGTTCCCGGCCCGAAATTCACAGCGCCTGGTGCCATCAGATACAATTGCGAGACTTGGCGGCCGTTGATCGGGAGTTCGGCGACCTCACGCGCGCTCACGTTGCCGCCGATGGCAGCCGAAGCCGTATCTATGGTCGTGAGTGCTCCTCCGGAAACCTGCACCGTCGTCGTTACCGACGCGGGCTGCATCTTTACATTGAGCGTTTTCTCCTGGCCAACCTGCAGGGTGACACCCGAGAATTCGGCTTTCGCCATGCCGGCAGCCTCAACCGAGACGTTGTATGACGCGGGCGGCAATTGCGAGGCCAGGTATTCACCGCGCTCGTTGGACGTGACCTTACGTGTCAGGCCGGTCTTCTCATTCTTGACGGTGACCGTGGCAGTAGGAATCGCGGCTTCCGAGGGGTCCGAAATGATACCGACAATTCGGGCAGTATCGGTCTGGCCGTAGACAACGGGCAGAGCCAACACCCCTATAAGGGTGAAGCGCAGAGCTTGAGTTAGCATTTGCGCTCAAGGTTAACGGTGAAAAGTTACAGAAATATAACTGATGTATGAAGAATAGAACCTACAGGGATACCTTTGGGGCCAGCACGCCTCGCATTTGGGATGGCAGATACCTGGCTGCTGCTGATCTCCGAAAAACTCCTCGGAGACCACGCTTTTGTTGTTGAACGATGAGTTATTTCTAGTATATTAGCAGTACAAAAATGGGAGCCTTGTTTCCGAACACCGCTCGCCGCCGCCGCTCACCCGTCTCCACGGAGGATATTGATGCCGTCTTCGCCGCTGCGTCAGGCGACCCAAGCGTGTACGGCGCCCGAGACGCCGCGATCATCGCTCTCATCTGTGAAACCGGCCTTGGAACTCCGGAGGTAGTGGCCCTTCAGATCGATCACTTCGATCCAGACGCCGCCCTAATTTCGATCTCCCGGCTGGGACACAGTATGGTTGTGAATCCCGGGTCCGTCGCCTGTCAAGCGCTGGATCGTTGGCTGTACTTTCGGGGCCGGCTTCCCGGCGCGTTGATCAACCCGATCCGTAGGCCCGACAGGATCCTCATTAAGCCTATTGCCAGCACCGCGGTGAGTGATGCACTTTTCCGACGCAGTAATGAGGCAGGCATCGCGCCATTCACCGCGGGCGATCTCGCGCGAACAGGATCGATGCTGATTTCAGGCCGTTGGCATGCAGCTCCGCGTCGTCCATTCGGGTCTGTCGGGTTATTCAGAGAGCGCACCGAGGGCGATCCGCTTCCTACTCGCAATCCGGGACAATTGCTGGTTGTCAGGTTCCTCTCACGACATGGTCATGCCCGGCGTTGCATTCTGCTCGAAAGGCTCAACCGGTTGGCGCTGCTGATCAGCGGGGGCACCCATCACGCGTTCGCATTCGACTGGACCGGAGTGCGCGCCAATCAATTCCCTCTACCAGGCGGCGCCTTTGGCAACTGTGACTTGAGAGCGCTGAACAAAATGAAGAGCGCGCTTCACGGGGTACTCCGAGAGGGCATTACCGTTGGTGTGCTTGACCAACATATCTATGCCAGCATTGTCGGGCAAAAGTGGACGAACAGAAGCAGTGAACGTGACGCAGCCACAGGTCCGACTGGGTGACCGGAATTTAATGCTGCCGTTTCGATCGTAATCACTGTCCTCATAACTCAGGAACTCCTCAGGGAAGCCTTGGGGCCAGCGGTCTCGAAGCCGAACTTTGAACCGACTATGATTGAACCATGAGGAGATTTCTGTATAGCAAATGGTTCTTCTTGCTCTTGGCAGTCGTCTGCGCCTTCGATTTGGCCGCAGATTTGGGTGAGGAAATCTGGGGGCATAATCTTCTGAACGGCATCGCTATAGGATTCGATTTAATCGCGGTTGCACTTTCGGCGTGGATCTTCACGGACCTGCACATGAGACGACCAAGACATGGCGACGATCCTCGTAGTAGACGATGAACGGACAATCCGAGAGCTGATTTCGGTGATCCTTCGGTCGGCCGGCCACCAAGTCACCACCGCATCCAATGGGATCGAGGGTATTGCGCTTTTTCGTTCAAGCCCTGAACGATTCGACCTCATTCTCACAGACCTACAGATGCCCGTAATGAATGGCCATCAACTTATCAAATTGGCGTGCGAGACGAGCGCCAGCGTGAAGATCATCTGCATGAGCGGCTATACGGATGAGCCGATTCCGCCTGGCATAGAGTTCCTTCAAAAGCCGTTCCAGCCAGCCGTGCTTCTTGCATGCGTCGGTGAGATGCTGAATCGACCTGTCAACCGTTAGTCGCACTTGCGATACCCGAATCACCTTTTGTCGTCAGAGTGCGCATAGCTTGCGAGCCTCCTGTGTTATCAATCACTTGGCGCAACACGCCTGTATCTGACCGGGGACGGATACGGCGATGTTTTCGCCAAAATACCCTGTTTCCGGGATATTGTTTACCTGACCGGTACCGTAGGCTAGAGGAGCGCCAAACATCTGTTGCCGTGCTTTTACGCATCCAACTCACATGACCTTCATACAGTCGCGACAACGGGCGGTATCGACTCCGAAGGCGGTACATGCAGTCTCGCATGCAGTCTTGGATTCCATCCGGCAGTTCGATGCCTGCACGATTGCCAATGTCATCGAAACCTTCGGAATTCGCCTGCGCAACGAAGGATTTACGCGAACGGGATTGAGGTGTGTGACAGGGGGCTCGCCCCGCCTTCTCGGGTACGCGGCAACCTGCCGGGTACGGTCGGCGGATCCGCCGATGTCCGGTAACGCCTACGTCGACCGCACGGATTGGTGGGAGACTATCGGGCTCCTTCCGACTCCGCGCATCGCCGTTTTTCAGGATCTGGACGCAGCCGACAGCGGCGCATCGACTATTGGAGAAGTGCATGCGGCGATTCTCAAGGCGCTACGTTGCGAGGGAGTGATCACCAACGGCTCAGTCCGCGACATTCCTGGGGTGAGCGCGATGAAGTTCCCCATGTTTGCGCCGGCAGTCTCGGTTTCGCACTCCTACATGCACATTGTCGATTTCGGTGCTCCCGTGGAAATTTTCGGATTGCCGATTCGATCGGGCGACCTGCTCTTCGCCGATTGTCATGGCGTAGTCTCCATTCCACTCGAAATCGCCGCACGCATTCCCGGCGTGGCATCCGAAATTCGAGCGAAGGAGCAGGCGATTATTGACCTCTGCGAGTCGCCGGAGTTCTCCGTAGAAAGACTCTTGAAAGCCGTTCAGACCAAACCATGAGGAATACCATGCGGAACTCTGTCTCCAAGTCCTGCGCCCTGCTATTCATCGCTGCCGCGGCATACCTGACCTCCGGGTGTTCGAAGCACGAACCCGTCCAGGCGGGCGAGGCTAAGGCCGGTGATGTCCCAACGGTGGCCGTTGCCAAGGCGACGATCGAGGACCTGTCGCACGGCCTGGTGCTAACCGCGGAGTTCAGGCCGTTTCAGGAAGTCGACGTGATGGCGAAGGTCTCAGGATATCTGAAGCAGATCAACGTCGATGTCGGCGATCGGGTGCAGAAGGGCCAACTGCTGGCCGTCTTGGAAATCCCGGAAATGGACGACGACCTGAAGCGGGCGGACGCAGCGACGGTGCGCGCCAGGGCGGAAGTCACCCGCGCGCAAGATGAATTGCGCCGCGCGGAATCGACGCACGACATGGCGCATCTCTCCTACCAGCGGCTCTTCGCCGTCTCCGAAAAGAAGCCCGGCCTGGTCGCTCAGCAGGATATCGATGAAGCGCACAGCCGGGACCTGATCGCCGAAGCCCAGGTCGCCTCAGCGAAATCCGCACTGGCGTCGTCGCAGGAACAAGTCAACGTCAACAATGCCGACACGCAGAAGGTCAAGACGCTGATGGACTATACGCGGGTCACGGCGCCGTTTACCGGAGTTGTCACCCGACGGTACGCGGATACGGGTTCGATGATTCAGGCTGGAACGGCCTCGCAATCGCAGGCGATGCCGGTAGTCAAACTTTCCGAGAACAGCAAACTCCGCCTGATCCTCCCGGTACCGGAATCCGCCGTGCCGACCGTGCACATCGGCCAGCAGGTGGCGGTCAAGGTTCCGACCATGAACCGCAGTTTCCCGGGCACCGTTGCAAGGTTTTCGGATAAACTGGCGCTCGCTACCCGGACCATGGACACAGAGGTGGATGTTCCCAACCCGAGCCTTCTGTTGATTCCCGGGATGTATGCCGAAGTCAATCTCACACTGAACCAACGCAAGGCCGTGCTGGCCGTGCCGGTGACCGCGGTCGATTCGGAGGGGCTCACGGGGCAGGTCATGGTGGTCACACCGAACCGGCTCGTCGAGGTCCGCAAGATCCAACTTGGTCTGGAGACGGCGGACAAAGTCGAGGTGCGGTCGGGCCTCAACGAAGGCGACATGGTGGTAGTCGGCGGCCGGTCCAGCCTGCAGCCCGGCGAAGAAGTGCGTCCGAAGCTGGTGACCATGACGGCTTCGAAGCAGTAATCGGGAAGAGCCGATGTCGCGATTCGCCATCCGTAACCCGTATTTCATCGTCGTCGCGTGCCTCATCATCGCGGTGGTCGGTGTTACCAGCCTCAACCGGATGCCGGTGGATATGTTCCCGGCAATGAACATTCCGGTGGTGGTGGTCGCGACGTTCTATTCCGGCATGCCGCCGGAGCAGATTGAAACCGATATCACGAGCCGCTTCGAACGGTTTTTCACGCTGGGCAGCGGCATCGAGCACATCGAATCGCGATCGCTACCCGGGGTGAGCGTGATCAAGGTGTATTTCCAGCCGGGAACGAATCCCGATTCCGCGGTCACCACAATTTCGAACCTGGCGATGGCGCAGTTGCGACGTCTGCCTCCGGGCACTCTGCCGCCGGTAGTGCTCAAGTTCGATGCCTCGAGCCTGCCGGTCTGCCTGGTGACTTTTCAAGGCCAGGGCCTGAACGAGACGGCGCTGCGCGACCTGGCGCAGTTTCAGGTGCGGAACCAGCTCGCCAGCGTTCCCGGGGCCAGCGTCCCGCAACCATTCGGCGGACGATACCGGCAGATCATGGTCTACGCCGACCCCTACAAGTTGGAAGCGCACCAGCTCAGCCTCATGGACGCGGTGCGGTCGCTGAACCGGGCCAACCTGATTCTGCCCGCGGGCGACGTGCAGCTCGGGATGCTGGACTATAACATCTACACCAATAGTCAGCTGCGCACGGTCGGCGAGATCAATCAACTGCCGGTCAAGACGGTGGGGCAGACGCCGGTCAGGGTGGCGGACATCGGCAACGCAGAGGACGGCCAGCAGATTCAGACCAACCTGGTGCGAGTGGACGGGCAGCGTTCCGTTTACGTACCGGTCATGAAACAGGGTGGCGACACGAACACGATCGAGGTGGTGGACGGTATCAAGAGGTCGGTGCAGCACCTGTTCGACGTACCCAAGAATCTGGTGACGCACGTGGTGTTCGATCAATCGGTCTTCGTCAAAACGGCGATCGAGACACTGCTTCACGAGGGCGCCATCGGGCTGTTCCTGACCTCCGTCATGATCCTGATTTTTCTGGGTAACATGCGCGCCACGCTGGCTGTGTTTTTCTCCATCCCGCTTTCGGCGCTCACGGCATTCATCGCCCTCTCGGTCGGCGGTGGGTCGATCAACAGCATGGTGCTGGGCGGGCTGGCGCTGGCGTTTTCCC